>Ga0185342_1000906_pt1 | contig 13547 bp, 12 predicted proteins | sample ConPoolayeEmetaG_FD_128045 | JGI IMG/M metagenome (GOLD analysis project Ga0185342, IMG submission 128045) | Hot spring microbial mat communities from California, USA to study Microbial Dark Matter (Phase II) - Cone Pool mat layer E metaG... ...
TATCAGAACAAGCTATGAGGATAAAAATTTCAGATAATTGACCAGGCATTCAGGATATGATAGATTATATTTAAAAATGAGCTGGAGATAAAAATGATTAGAAAAATTTTTATGATTCTTCTGGTCTCAATGTTTTTAATATACATATCTGTTTCCCTCATGGCACAGACAAAAAATATACTCATGATTATTGCATCTCAGAATTTCAGAGATGAGGAACTTTTAAAACCCAAGCAAATATTTGAAAAACAAGGATTTAAAGTAACCATTGCCTCATCCTCACTTAACACAGCAACAGGAATGCTCGGAGCAAAAGTTAAACCTGAAATAACAATTGAAAATGTAAATGTTAAAAACTATGATGCTGTTGTTTTTGTTGGAGGGGTTGGTGCAACTGAGTATTTTCAGAATCCCTTAGCATTAAAAATTGTTAGGGATACTGTAAAACAGGATAAAATACTTGCTGCAATATGTATTGCACCAAGAATTCTTGCTGAAGCTGGAGTTCTTAAAGGGAAAAAAGCAACTGTGTGGAAGTCAGAAGCCAATGCATTGAAATCAAAACAGGCAATTTATACAGCAGAGGATGTTACTGTTGATGGAAAAATTGTAACAGCATCAGGGCCTCATGCAGCAGAGGCATTTGGAAATGCTATAGTTAAGCTATTGAAATAGTTCAAATTTCAAAAATTCTTTTTTTAGGACAATCTCTGCATATATCAGGCGGGTTATTAGAAGAATGCTTTTTTCTGAAATATCTGTATTCTTTTTCTTTCCAGATCAGAGGTAAAGGCTTTTCATTTATATTCCCAAAGTAAACATGACTTAATTCATCAGATGGGATACCTGTAAATACGCAGGGTGAAACATATCCGATAGAATTTATAAAGAGGGCATGAAGTGGATTTTCTGAACATTCCCTTCTTCTTTTAAATGGATGTGGAAGATTAAATGATATCTGCAAGTTTCTCTTTCTGCATTCATTTATGAGTTGTTCTGCTTTATTTTTAATATTTTCAAAATCTTCTTCATTTCTGACAAGAAACTCATTTTCAAGCTGCTGTAGCGGAATAAAATCAAGAAAGCTTATCTGAATGTGGTCAATACCTTTTGAGGAAAAAAAATCAGGAATTTTATCAATCTCATCAAAATTTGTCCTCAGAAGCATATAGGCAATATGAATCATGGGTTTGGATATGTCTTCTTTTATCTTTCTTTCATTTAATTTTTCAATAACTCTAAATATCTTATCTGCCTTTGTTCCCGCCCGTAGAATATCATTTTTCTTGATTCCAGCAAGTGAGAAAGCAATTATATCCAAATTTAAATCAATTATTTTTTCTATATGAGCATCTTCAATCAGCATTCCATTTGTTGTTGTCCCAACCTCACAGCCACATTTTTTAGAAATCTCAACAAATCTAAAAAAATCGGAATTGCAAAATGGCTCACCCCATCCCTGAAGATAAAGAAGTCTGACTTTCTTAAGATAAGGAACAATCATGGAAAACTCATAAATTGTTAAATTCCTTTCTTTCCAGCTTTTTCTGTGTGTTGTGTGGGGACAGTAAAAACAAGATGCATTACAGAAGCTTGACACCTCAATCTGAATCCAGTCAAGACAGGGCATAAGAATTTTCTCAATCAGCTTCATTTCAGGTATTATAACGGTATGGGTATTTTTTTCTCATCTTTATATGTACATGTTCCTTTCTGTATAAAAAGATGTAAATATTGCAATTTTTACTCATTAAACTGGAGTAAAGAACTTGAAAAACTTTACATCACAGCAGTTATCAAGGAAATAGAACTTACAAGTCTTTATCCTCATTCACTTAAAACCCTCTATATTGGTGGAGGCACTCCCTCATGTTTGTCAATCACAGCACTTAAAAGACTTCTGTGTGGCTTGTTATCAAGTTACAAGTTAAAATCTGATATTGAATTTTCAGTAGAACTCAATCCAGCAACTGTAGATGAAAAAAAACTCAAATTAATGAAATACTATGGTGTAAATAGACTCAGCATAGGAGTTCAATCTTTCAATGATGAAGAACTCTCAGTTCTTGGAAGACTACATACATCAGATGAAGCACATCAGACTGTTAAACTTGCATTAAAAGCAGGATTTGAAAATATTTCAATAGATCTGATTTATGGAATTCCCGGACAGACATTAAAGAGCTGGAGACAAACACTAAATAGGGCAGTGAATATGGACATCAAGCATATTTCAGCATATGAGCTGAATGTTGAGAAGAATATTCCTCTGCTTCCCTCCGAGCAAAATATTGTTGAGATGTATGAATATGCAACCGAATTTCTTGAAACAAAAGGATTCAAAAAATATGAAATATCAAACTTTGCCCGGACTGGTTTTCAATGCAAACACAATATTGCATACTGGAGCTTAAAACCTTATTTTGGAATAGGTCCCGGAGCACATTCTTTTATTGATAAAAAAAGATTTCACAATCCAGATTTATTTGCTTATTCAAAAACACTATCTCAGGGCAAATATGCATGGATAAATGATTCTATAGTTGATAGTATTGAGAGGTTGAAGGAAAGAATTTTTCTTGGGTTGAGAATGAAAAAAGGAGTTTCTTTAAAACAAAGATGTCTGATTGAATTTTTTAAAGATTTTGAAAACCTGGGATTAGCTAAAATATCAAACAACAGAGTCAGTCTGACAAACAGAGGAATGCTTGTTTCTAACGAAGTCTTTGCCCGGGTATTATTACATATTGAAAACTGTCCTGCCTGTAAACAAGAATAAGCAGGTCATTCTGACCCGCCTGTAATATTGCTTCATTGAATTCCTTCTGAGTAATTATTGATTTTTTATTAATCTCAACAATTATGTCACCTTCCCTTAAAATTCCAAGAGCAGGACTGTCTTCGCTCATTTTTTTAACAAATACCCCCTTTACTGACTTTCTTAAATTTGATTTCACTGTTTCAGGAATATCTGAAATTTCAACACCCTTTATCGGAGGAATAGATGAAATCATTGTAGGTAGCTCCTCAAGAACCACGAGAAAGTCCTTCTGAACTCCATCCCTTAATACTCTTAAAAAAACAGACTCTCCTGCAAACTTTGTTGATATTAGATTCTGGAGATCCTTCAATTCCATTATTTTTAAACCATCTGCCTCTATAATTACATCTCCTCTTTTAAGCCTAGCCTTATCAGAAGGACCACCTTCATATATATTTGTAACCACAGCTCCATAATTAACTGAAAGAACTTTGCCAAGTTCCTGAGTGACTGTCTGAGCCTGAAGCCCGAGCCACCCCTGTTTTCTTTTTATTAATTTATTAATCTCAGAGGAAACTGAAGCAATCAGTAATGCTTCTGATGTTTCATCACTTTTTGTAACAATACCCAGGGGTTTCAAATCAATTGATAAAAGAAGTGAGCCAGGAGGTTTTTTCCCCTGAATATCAACAACCTTATCTTTTACCTTCCCTTTAACTATAAAAATATGCTTCTGAGAAGCATCAAAAAGGAAAAATACCTCATCAGTTCCAGAGGGTTTTGAAAAGTTTTTAATAGGTGTTAATTCTTTAAGCCTGACCACAGCTATATTTAATCTTGAATCAATGCCAAAAACTGAACCTGTGCTTCCTGCAGCATCAGCAGGCAGTATTGCAAAATCCTTATCAATTGCTATAGCATTAACTGAATTGTTTAATGTTATTAAAGAAGGAGAAAACTTTTGATAAATTGTATCTATTTTTTCTTTAAGAATACCTGTTAATTCCTCTGCCTTTACAGAACAAACAAATAAGAAAATAAAAAAACAAATTACTAAAGTTTTGGAATAATTTTTATCTGTAAACATCTTTTTGTATTATCATCAATTTTAAATCTATCGTCAACCCTGTATCCTGCAATGCAAACAATATTACCATTACTCTCAATTATTGGAATCCTGTCTCTTTCATCTCTTGGAATTTTTTCATCAACAAAAAAATCCTGAAGTTTCTTCCTTTTACTAAAACCAAAGGGATAAAAATAGTCTCCTGGTTTTCTTGCTCTCACAATCAAAGGAAATTCAAGCTTATCCATATCAATGCATATTTCTTTTTTACCATCACCAAAACTTTGAAGCTCGTCCTTTTTTATCTCTTTAAGGCTCAACACAACTGAAGCCTCTTTAAGAAAAACATCCTGTGGTATGGATATCTCATAAGTAGAAAGTTTCTCAGGAGGTTCAGCAGTTATGATCAGCGTTGAATAACCCTTTATTGCCCTTATACCCTTCGGAAGATAGATTCTGTCTCCAGGTCTGCCATTTTTTATAAGATTTATTATATCCTCTATATGGTCAAATGTTAATCCTCTTAAATCTCTGACACTGTCTATCGCAACTCTTAATGCTCTTCTTAAAATTACAATATTTAAAGGCTCCATTGGATTACAGAAAAGCTCAACCTTCTGATCTGTTTTTCTACTTATAAGTCTCATAAGTGTTTTTGTAACAGTAATATTTATATAGTCATTTTCTTCCCTGAGTATATCTGCAGTTTTTGATATTATTTTTATTGCCTGCGGGGAGATTGATTTAATTACTGGCATTAATGTATGCCTTATTCTGTTTCTGAAGTATTTTAAACTTTCATTTGAAGGATCGGTTATATATACAATATTTCTATTTTTAAGATACTCCTCAATTTCTTTCCTTTCAATCTCTATAAGAGGTCTTATTATTTTTTTTCTCACAGGAGGGATTCCACTCAGTCCAGCTGGACCAGCACCCCTCAGAAGTCTCATTATCACTGTTTCAGCCTGATCATCAGCATTATGTGCAATTGCTATCTTATGAGCTTTTATAATTATGCTTATCTGATCAAGTGCAGAATATCTAAGAATTCTTGCTGATTCCTGAAGATTTATCCTTTCCCTTTGTGCGTAATCTTTCACAGGAACTGATTGAGTATGAAATTCAACATTTAAGTTTTTGCAAAAATTTCTGCAGAATTCAATCTCCTTTGGAATATCCTCAGGTCTTAATCCATGATCAATATAGGCAGCGGATATTTTAAGTCTGTATTCATTCTTGAGAAGATGAAGAAGATACAGCAGACAGACAGAGTCAGGACCACCTGAAAGACCAACGAGGACATGGTCTCCAACTGCAAGCATATTGTATTTTTCAATAGTCTTTTTAATTTTTTGAATAATATCCACAATTTTAATTTTAACAGAATTATCACTGTTTTAGTGAAAATAGAAAGCCCACAATAAATATTATATTTTACAGTTTAAAGCTTAACATAATCTGTTTCAGATTTTCTGAAACCTTTCCAAGCATTTGAATATCCTCGTTCAGCTGTTGTCCTATTTTTTCTCTTTCTTTTGATATATTTGAAATCATTTCAATGTTTCTTGCAATCTCATCACTTGCTGCAGATTGTTCTTCAACAGCTGTAGCAATCTGTGTTACCTGATCTTTCACTTTCTGTGCTGAGACAAGAATGCTGTCAAGTGTTTTGTTTACCTCTTCAATAAATGAAGTTGCCTGACTTACCTCATTTGCTGCATCTGTCATGGATGCTGTTGTTTTTCTTGATTCCTCCTGCACAGAAAGAATGGTTTTTGATATTTCATCTGTTGCTTTAATTGTTCTTTCAGCAAGCTTACGCACCTCATCAGCAACAACCGCAAATCCCCTACCCTGCTCTCCTGCCCTTGCTGCCTCAATTGCTGCATTCAGTGCAAGAAGATTTGTCTGATCTGCAATATCTTTTATAACTATTAAAATTTGTCCTATCTCTGAAACTCTTGAATTCAATCCTTCTATCATCTTTGATAGCTCATTGGTTGATGCATGAGCATGTTTTATCATCTGAACCGCCGTGTTTGTAGTCTTTTTGCCCTCTGTGGCAATGCTGGCTGCCTCTGTGGAGCTTTCAGATGCAACTGATGCGTTTTTCGCAATATCTGTAATTGTTTGAGACATCTCTTCAGTAGATACAGCTATTCTGTGCATTTGTTCTGAGAAATCCTGAGCTTTCATCTCTTCCTGAGTGATTTTTCTTGATAGATTACTTGAAGAAGTTTCAACATCATTTACAGAGAGCCTAATTTTTTCTATCATACCTCTTAATGACTCCATCATTCTGTTAAGCGCCTTTGCCATCTGCCCTATCTCGTCTTTTCTATTTAAAGAAATTTTAATGTTTAAATTACCTTCGGCGACAGAGTTTTGAATGGCAAGCATGTTTGTAATTGGAGATGTTATGCTTTTAGCAATCAGAAAGCCAATAAAACTAAGAAAAATGACAAGAAAAACTAATTGTAAAGTTATTTTTTTAAGATGTGAATAGAAAATATCATATACATCATCTATATATATTCCACTGCCGATAATCCATCCCCAGGGAGCAAACTTCCTCACATAAGAAATCTTGGGATAAGCCTCTTTTGTAGTTCCACCACCAGCAAGGGGTTTGGGCCATAAATATGTAACATAACCCTCCTCAGCAGTTTTTGTAACCTCTACCATAGCCTGAAAAAGATTCTTCTTTCCATCAGTGTTTATTACTTTACCTTCCTTTCCTTCCTGCATCATTGTTGCACAATTAAATTTGGGATCATCAAGAACCTTTCCATCCAGTGATGTAACAGTTGGATGCATAATCATTGTAGGATAAGGCAGTTTGTCATCATTAATCCAGAAATATTCTTTACCTTCATATCTCAGTTTCTTTATTATAGATATTGCCTGAGACTTTGCATCAGCATCTGAGAGTTTCCCTTCCTTATAAAGATCTTGGTAATGGCTGAGAACTCCGAAAACTGACTCCACAACATGTCTTGTTTTAATTTTTTTCTCTGTGAGTAATTGATTTTTAAATGTATTAGCTGAAATGATTTCTAAAAGCACAACAATACCTATGACTAAAACAATAAGACTCCAGATTTTATACTTGATCTTCAAGTCTTTAAATCCCATGGAATCCTCCTTTAAGTTTTTTTAAATTATAAAAAATCTCTATATGCAATTTCAATGTTAAACTTTCTTTTCCTTAAAATTAGCATGAATATGTGTAAATAGGTAACAAAAATTTTATAATAAACTCTATGAAAGCATGGGTGATTGAAAAAATAGCTGATTTGCTCATAGAAAAAAACCCTTTAAAACTCATCAGAATGGATTATCCCTTGCCTGAGAAAAAAGAGATACTTATTAAAGTTCATGCATGTGCTGTGTGTCATACTGAGATTGATGAAATAGAAGGAAGAGCAGTTCCCTCTTTTCTGCCGATAATCCCCGGTCATCAGATTGTTGGAGAAGTTGTAGATACAGGCAAAGCAGTAAAAAAGTTTAAAATCGGAGACAGAGCAGGAGCAGGATGGATTTATTCAGCATGTGGAAAGTGTGAGTTCTGTAAAAAAGGTCTTGAAAATCTATGTTCTGAATTCAAAGCAACTGGTAAGGATGCTCATGGAGGTTATGCTGAGTATTTTAAAATAAATGAAGATTTTGCCTTCCATATTCCAGAAAATCTTTCCTATGAAGAGGCAGCTCCTCTTTTCTGTGCCGGTGCAATCGGATACAGATCATTAATGCTCTCAAAGCCTGAAAATGGGCATAATATCGGACTTATCGGATTTGGCGCATCAGGACATCTTGTTCTAAAAATGATAAAGCATCTTTATCATGATTCCAAAGTTTTTGTATTTGCAAGAGATTCTGATCAGAGAAAACTTGCTCTGAGGCTTGGTGCCTACTGGGCTGGTGATATAGAGGAAAGCCCTCCTGAAAAACTTCATTCAGCAATTGATACAACACCTGTCTGGAAACCACCTTTAATTATGCTTAAACATTTAAAACCTTCTGGAAGACTCGTAATAAATGCAATAAGAAAGGAAGAAACAGATAAAAATGAGGTTTTAAAAATTGAATATTCAAGAGATCTCTGGCTTGAAAGAGAAATTAAAACAGTTGCAAATGTTACAAGAAAAGACATTTCCGAGTTTCTCAAAATTGCATCAGAGATTCCGTTGAAACCAGAAATTGAGCTTTACCCCTTTGATAGAGCAAATGATGCCCTGCTGGATATTAAAAACAGAAAAATAAGGGGTGCAAAAGTATTAAAAATTTAACGTTCCTGCTCAGAAGGTCTTATCAGAATTTCATTGACTGAAACATAATCCGGACATGTTACTGCATAATATATTGCTTCAGCAATATCTTCAGGCTTCAGAGCGCACATTGCAGCCCTCTGTGTTTTCCATTCTTCAGGCATATTTTCGCCCCATTCTGTTCTGACAACACCGGGTTCAACAACTGTAACTCGGATGTTGTATTTTAACAATTCTTTTCTTATTGATTCAGAAAAACCTATAACTGCCCATTTTGTTGCACAATAAACAGACCATCCCGGAATTCCAATCCTGCCAGCAACAGAAGAAATATTAACTATGTGACCATTTCTCTGAGGAATCATCATCTTTACTGCTAAATGTGTGCAATGAATAAGTCCTGTTAAGTTAAGATCAATAACTTCTTTCCACTCTTCGGGACTGCCATTTTCAATGTAGTTGAAAATTCCCCTTCCTGCATTGTTTACAAGAATATCCAGCCTGCCAAAATTTTCTTTAACAACATTAAAGACTCCTTCTATCTCACCGGGTTTTGTAAGGTCAGCAGGAACTGCTACTGCTTTTATACTGTACATGGTTTCAAGATTTTCTGAAATCTCTTTTAACAGGGGCTCTGATCTTGAAACAAGAAGAAGACTCGCTCCTTCACGGGCAAATTTTGTAGCAGTTGCAAGTCCTATTCCACGGGATGCTCCTGTTATAATTGCCACCTTTCCTTTAATGGATTGCATCTCATACCCCTCCTTTTCTTCTATATAAAGGTCTGCGGAAAAGCAATACTGTCAGTAGCATCGAAATCATGCCTATACTTAATATCCAGAATGCTTCATTAAAAGCAATTGCCTGAGCCTGTCTTATAAGTTCCCTGTAAATTGCTCCTTCAGGTGAAAGAAAGGATCTTACAGATAGATATTCATTGAGTTTTTCAATCGTAACCTGATAGGAAATATCATAAGGAGTAAGATTTTCTACAAGTCTGAACTGATGAAACTGTGCTCTCTGAGAAATAATTGTTGTAACAATAGCTGTTCCAAGAGAGCCTCCTATATTTCTTATTACACCACTTAAAGGCGTTGCATCCTGCATTTTTTCCTTAGGAATAAAAGCCACTGTCATGACTGCAAGAGGTGTTATTGTAAAAGCCATACCTAAAGCAAGAACAGCCCTCGGATATACAAAACTCCAGAAGTCAGCCTGAAGACTGAATAAACTCATAAGGTGGGTTGAATAAGCACAGATTATTATGCCAAATGCAAGAGGTATCTTAGGATTGATTTTCTCTGATATTTTTCCACTTATCGGAAATGCAATGAGTTGAATCACGCCTGCTGGTCCAAGAACAAGTCCAGCTAAAAATGCAGTATATCCCATTAAACTCTGAACATAAATTGGAAGAAGAATAATGCTTCCAAAAAGATTTATAAAGGTAAAAAACATTACAAGATTTCCAAAAAAGAAGTTTCTGTCTTTAAAAAGTCTCAGGTTAACAATTGGATGCTCGGCTTTTTTCAATTCCCACCATAACATTAAAGCCAGACTAACTGCACTTATAATTGAGAGCATTACTATAAATTTTGATTCAAACCAGTCTTCCCTCTGACCTTTATCAAGCACTATTTGAAGGCATCCAATTCCAAGAGCAAGAAGAATTATTCCCGGATAGTCAATCTTAAGTTTTCCTTTCTTCAGATATGGTGGATCTTCTATTGTAAGATATGCAAGTAAAATAGAAAGCATTCCAACTGGCAGATTTATATAATAAATCCATCTCCACGAAAGATTATCAGCAATCCATCCTCCCATAATCGGTCCAAGTATCGGTGCCATTATTATTCCCATTCCGTAAATCGCCATCGCAGTTCCATATTTTTCTTTTGGGAATATCTCAAGAAGAATGCTCTGGCTTAATGGTTGAAGTCCTCCACCACCAATTCCTTGAAATACCCTGAAAAAAATGAGAGAAGTTAAGCTCCATGCTGTTCCACATAAAAGTGAAGAAACTGTGAAAAGTGAAATTGAAAAAATTAAATAATTTTTTCTTCCAAAAAGTCTGCTCAGCCATCCAGCCATTGGAATCACAATCGCATTTGAAACAAGATATGAGGTTATAACCCATGTTGACTCATCAATACCTGCTGACATATCTCCCTGAATATGCCTCAAAGCAACATTATTCACTGTTGTATCAAGGATTTCAATAAATGTAGGCAGCATTACTGTGAGAACTATCCAGAACCTTTTCATGTGGATATTATATAAAAATTAAGAAATTTTAATTGACTGTAGTGAGTTTTCTCATTAATTTTGAAATTTTTCTTGAAGCTGCGTTTTTATGAATTATTCCTTTTGAAGCAGCCCTGTTGATAACTTTTATTGCTTCATTTAGTGCTGTCTTCACTGACTCTTTATCATTTTTACCTATTAATTCTTCAACTTTTTTCACAACCGTTTTAATTCTTGTGCGCCATGCCTGATTCCTCAGTCTTCTTTTTTCGTTCTGTCTTATTCTTTTCAGCACTGATCTGCTTCTTTTTTTAACTGTTGTTCTCTTTGTTACCAAAGTCTGTCTCCTCCTTCAATAAAGATTAATTTTTAAAAATAGCATAGTTTTCATAAATCTTTCAATATCTGCTAAAATTATTTTTATGTTAAATTTTGGAATATCTCCATGCCCGAATGATATATTTATATTTTCTGGAATGCTCAGCAGAAAGGTAAGAACAGAAGGCTTACAGTTTAAATTTTTCATTGAAGATGTTGAAACCTTAAACAATTTATGCATGAAAAACTATCTTGATATCTCAAAAGTTTCAGTTCATGCATATTATCATCTAAAAAATAGTTATGATATTGTCTCATCAGGTGGTGCCTTTTCGGAATTCGGTCCTGTTGCTGTTACAAAAGACCCTGAGAGGTTAAAAAATCTTCAAACTATCAGAATTGCTCTGCCAGGAAGGTTAACAACAGCATCTGCACTCATGTGGTTTTATTGGAAAAAAAACTTTTCAGGTAGAAAATATATATTAAAATTCATGCCGTTTTATAAAATCATTGAAAGTGTAATTAATGATAAGAATGATATTGGTGTTCTTATCCATGAAGGAAGATTTGTATATGCTTTGAAAGGACTCAAATTAGTAGCAGACCTCGGTAAATTCTGGATTGACGAGACCTTCTTACCCATACCTCTTGGTTGTGTTATAGTTAAAAGCTCACTCAGAATAAAAAAAATTCTTGAAAATATTATAAAAGAAAGTCTAAATTATGCCTACTCAAATTATAATGAAGCTTTGAATTTTGCAAAAATGTATTCTCAGGAACTTGAAATTGATGTTATAAAATCTCATATAGATTACTATGTTAATAATTACACTGCTGATATGGGCAAAACAGGACTTAAAGCTATAAATGAATTAATGAAAAGAATACAAAAGGATGGTTTATGGTTATAGATGAATTCATAAAAGAACCGAGAATTGCATATTTTTCAATGGAAATTGGAATAAGACCTGAAATGCATACATACAGTGGAGGATTGGGAATTCTTGCCGGAGATACCTTGAAATCAGCAGCAGATTTAAGAATCCCTGTGGTTGGTATAACACTTATTCACAGAATGGGATATTTTCGTCAAGAAATTGATCCTTTCGGAAGACAGATTGAGCATCCTGATCCATGGGATATTAATAAATATTTTAAAAAACTTGATGTTCTAATATCTGTAACAATTGAGGACAAACCTGTATATGTAACAGCATGGCTTTATGTAATTGAAAGCACAACAGGTGGAAGGGTTCCGGTTATATTTCTTGATACAGATGTTCCAGAAAATAGCCCTGAAGATAGAACTCTTACACATTATCTTTATGGTGGTGACCTGACATATAGATTTAAACAAGAAATAGTTCTGGGCATAGGTGGTGTGAGAATTCTTAATGAACTTGGCTTTGAGATAAAAAAATATCATATGAATGAAGGACACTCAAGTTTACTTACAATTGAACTACTGAACAGATATAAAAGGCCCGTTGAGGAAGTATGGTCTGAAGAACTTGTATGGGATATTGAAAAAGTAAGAAATTTATGTGTTTTTACAACACATACTCCTGTTGAGGCAGGACATGACAGATTCCCCTATGAGTTCGTCCATAAGATACTTGGTGAACCAGTTCCCTTATGGCTTTTAAAGAAACTTGCGGGAGATGGAATGTTAAATATGACTCTGCTTGGATTCAATCTCAGCGAGTTTATTAATGGAGTATCCAAAAAACATGAAGAAGTCTCTGAAAAAATGTTCCCTGGTTATGAAATTCACGCAATAACTAATGGAGTGCATTCCTATACATGGGTATCTGAGCCATTTAAAAAGCTCTACAATAAATACCTGCCAGGATGGGCAAATGAACCTGAAATATTTGTAAGAGCATGGAGAATTCCTGAAGATGAACTCTGGGATGCTCATATGCAGGCAAAAAAAATCTTAATAGACTACGTAAACAGAATTACAGGAGCTAATTTAAATTATGAAACCTTTACCATAGGTTTTGCAAGAAGAGCAACTCCATATAAAAGAGCAGATTTAGTGATATCTGATCCTGAAAGGCTTGCAATTATCGGTGAAGGTATAATCCAGATTATATATGCAGGAAAGGCTCATCCAAAAGATGAAGGAGGTAAAAGGCTAATTCAGAAAATATTTGAAGTTAAAGAAAGATTGAAAGACAGGTTAAAAATAGTTTATTTGCCCAATTATGATATGGCAATGGCTATGAAACTTGTTGCAGGAGTAGACCTCTGGCTAAATACACCACAGAAACCATATGAGGCATCAGGAACATCAGGTATGAAAGCAGCTCATAATGGTGTACCAAACTTTAGTGTTCTTGATGGCTGGTGGATAGAAGGCTGGATTGAAGCTTACACAGGCTGGGCAATAGGCTCTCTGGAAGAGACTTCAGACCCTAAAAGAGATGCAGAAGACCTCTATTACAAGCTTTCAAATGAAATTCTGCCTATTTTTTATGAAAATCGTAATATCTGGATAAAAATAATGAAAAATGTGATAGCTCTAAATGCATACTATTTTAATACTCACAGAATGGTCAGATTTTATGTAACAGAAGCTTACATAAGATAAAATTTTCATGCTCAATAAGCCACTTTTTAGCTTTCAGCCCAAGACAATAACCTCCTAAACTTCCATCTGCTTTTATTACTCTGTGACATGGAATTAAAACTGGTAGCGGATTCCTTTTAAGTGCTTGTCCAACAGCTCTCGGTGAAGTTGAAAGTCTCTGTGCAATCCATTTGTATGAAACTGTTTTTCCGTAAGGGATACGGGAAACAAATTCAAGCACTTTTTTTTCAAAATCAGAACACCCTTTCAACCTGTAAGGATAACTGAATTCCTTTATCTCACCTCTAAAAT
>Ga0185342_1000908_pt1 | contig 13541 bp, 12 predicted proteins | sample ConPoolayeEmetaG_FD_128045 | JGI IMG/M metagenome (GOLD analysis project Ga0185342, IMG submission 128045) | Hot spring microbial mat communities from California, USA to study Microbial Dark Matter (Phase II) - Cone Pool mat layer E metaG... ...
GTGTGTGGCTTGGGAATGAAAGAAGAAAGGGTGATGTTGAGCTGAGGCGGCGAATGGAGAATTCTTTTGCCCCGATGCACCACCTCTTCGACCAAGTCCACTATTCCCTGTAAATCAGATTCTCTTTCTGTGGGCAAGCCAATCATGAAATAGAGCTTGAGGAGTCGCCAGCCGTTCTGGAAAGCGTTTTCGGCGGCGCGGAGGATGTCTTCATCGCTCAGGCTCTTATTAATGACCTGACGAAGCCGGGCCGTGCCCGCTTCTGGAGCCAGGGTGAAGCCAGTTTTTCGCACCTGGGCGATGCTCTCAGCCAGAGTCGTCGAGAGGCCCTTGGGCCGCAAGGAGGAAACAGAAAGGGAGATTTTGGCGCGTTCGAGCTCCCCCATGAGGGCTTCGACGGTCTCGTCGAGCCAGGGATAATCTCCGGCCGAGAGAGCGGATAAAGAAACATCTTCATAGCCCGTGGCGGCCAGGCTCCGGCACCCTCTCCAGACGACTTCCCGCGGCGAGCGGCAGCGAAACGGATGGTAAAGGCTTGTCGCCTGGCAAAATCGGCATTTCTGGGGGCATCCTCTGGCGATTTCAACGGCCACCCTATCGAAGACTGTCTGGACATTGGGCACAACAATCTTCTCGGGCAATAGGGCTCTGTTCAGGTTGGAAATCGTCCTTTTTCGAATGACCAGGGGATAGCCGGCAGTCGGACGCCTAGCGAGGAGAGAAGAACCGGCGGGTTCATAAGGAGCGTAGAAATTGGGCACGTAGACCCCCTGAAGTTGCGCCCAAGCGGCGAGGATTTCTTCCCGCCTGGACTTCTTTTTCTTCAAGCTCAAAAAAACTCGCACCATCTCGGGAAAAGCCTCCTCCCCGTCGCCGATGAGAAAGGCATCGAAGAGTTCGGAGACAGGCTCGGGGTTGAAGGCGGCCGGTCCACCGGCAATGACCAACGGCTCGGTCTCTTTTCTATCTCTCGAAAAGAAAGGGATCCCGGCTAAATCGAGAACAGTCAAAATGTTAGAATAATTGAGTTCGTAAAGAAGGGAAAAACCAAGGATGTCAAACTCGCGCAGAGGACGCCGGCTTTCCAGGGAAAAGAGGGGTAATCCCCGCTGGCGGAGGGAGAGTTCAAAATCCGGCCAGGGAGCGAAAGCTCGCTCGGCCAGCCACGTCGGATGACGGTTAAGAACCGCGTAAAGGATTTTTTGCCCCAGGTAGGACATGCCTATTTCGTAGACATCAGGAAAAATGAGGGCAATTCTCGCCTCGACCCCTTCAAAATCCTTCTTGACCTCGTTCCACTCTCCCCCTGCATAGCGGCCAGGCTTCTCGACCTCACCCAGAATCTTTTCCAGCGTTTTTTCGTTGAGGGCAGACATTCGCTCAGATGTTGGCGAACCTTCTCATTTTCACGTTGAGGACCAGAGCAACCCCGATATAATTGGCCAGAAGCGAAGAGCCTCCATAGCTCAACAGAGGCAAGGGAATGCCGATGATCGGGAAAACCCCCACCACCATGGCGATATTGACGAAAGTCTGAAAAGTGAGCATGGCGCCGACAAGAAAAATGATATAAATGCCAGGCCGGTCTCGCGACTTTTCAACCGAGCTAAAAACGCGCCTCAGCAAGGAAAAGCAAAGCAGGAGGACGACGGCTGCGCCCACAAAACCCAGCTCTTCTCCGATGACCGAAAAAATGAAATCCGTGTGTCGAGCGGGAAGGAATCGAAGCTGACTCTGGGTTCCCTTCTTGTATCCTTTGCCGAGAAAACCGCCCGAGCCAAGGGCGATCCGGCTCTGGAGGGTTTGATAGCCGGCTCCGCGAGGGTCTCGGCCAGGGAAGACGACCGACGTCACCCTCCTCTTCTGGTATTCCTTGAGGTAAAACCTCCAGCTGGCCCCTCCGGCCAGGCAGAGGAAGATGGTGATCCAGATAAGGGCCTTGCGCTTGAGGCCAGCCAACACCCAAGCGGCCAAGAGCAGGGGAAGAAAGCAAATCGCCGTGCCCAAATCAGGCTGGCAGGCAACGAGGAAGAAGGGGACTCCGACGAGGGCCAAGCTCGTCAGCATATCTCGAGTGGAAAGTAGCATGCCTTTATCCCGGGAAAAGAGCTTTGCTAAAACGAGGATAAGGACAATCTTCGCCACTTCGGAGGGCTGAGCCTGGAAGGAGCTCAATCGAATCCAGCTTTTCGCTCCAGCGATGCCCCGGGCGAGGAATAACATCCCAAAGAGCACGAGAATCACAAGACCATAAGCGTAGTAAGAATAGGCCAATAAAATTTTGTAGTCGACAGTAAGGAACAGAAAAAGAGTTATCAAGCCCACCGCGATCCAAGCAAGCTGGCGAAGATAATAGTTTCCAGGCAAGTAGTGAGAAGAGCTGTAAATGAAAGCCACGCCGACCAGAGAGTTGAAGAGAAGAAGTCCGAGGAGGAACCAATCGATGTTCTCGAAGAGACGGCGGTCAATCATATTTTTTCCTGAACAGCTCAAAAAGTTCTTTGGCCAGAGGAGCGGCCGTCGCTCCCCCCATTCCCCCATACTCGACAAGGACAGTGACCACAACTTGCGGATTGTCCCGGGGAGCAAAGCCGGTAAACCAGGAATGGGTCTTGATTTCTTTCTTCATTTTTTCAGCTCGCTCCCGTGAAACAATCTGCGTCGACCCCGTCTTGCCACAAACATGAAACCCTTCAACTTTGGCGGCCCGGCCTGTCCCCTCCTCATTGACGCTTTTCCACATTCCTTTGATGACAACCTCGAAATCCTGAGGTCGAATCCTGGAAGTGGACTGAGTCAAAGGTTCGCCATCAGACAACGGAATGGAACCCCCCGACCGGAGAATACGGGGTGTTACTCGAGCACCCCGATTGGCGATGAGGGCCGTGAAGACAGCTACCTGGAGGGGCGTCACCACAACAGGCCCTTGACCTATGGAAACGGAGATCGTTTCTCCAGCAAACCAGGGAGTCTTTCTGACCTTCTGGCTCCAGGCCGGAGAAGGGATAACACCAGGCTTTTCGCCATCGATATCCACACCTGTCACGGCTCCCAGCCCGAGCTCCTGGGCATACTCAGCGATCCGTTCGATGCCCATCCGTCGCCCTGTCTGGTAAAAATAGATATTGCATGATTGCCGGATGGCCTCGGTGAGGTTGAGCACTCCGTGCCCGCCCGCGAACCAGCAAGAAAAAGGACGGCCGTAGAGCTGCACCGTGCCGCCGCAAAAAAAGGCCGTCTGCTCGGTGACGACACCCGAATCCAAGCCACCCAGGGCCAGGGCGAGCTTGAAAATGGAGCCAGGAGCGTATAAACCCCGGATAGCCCTGTTCTCCAGAGGATGGTCAGGGCGATTGACGAGAGCCATCCATTCCTCTGGAGTAAACCGGGTAATGAACTTGTTAGGGTCAAAAGTGGGAAAGCTGGCCAGAGCGAGGAGCTCACCTCTTTTCGGGTCAAGGACGATAATCGCCCCCTCCCTCCCTTCGAGGAGTTCGGTCGCCTTTTTCTGCAAATCGAAATCCAGGTTAAGGACGAGCGTTTGTCCGGGTTGAGGCTCCACCCTGGCTAAAACTTGCCTTGGCCGACCTTGGCTGTCCACCACCTCGGCGAGCCTGCCGTTCGCGCCTTCAAGCAGGGATTCGTATTGCCGCTCCACCCCGGTCCGGCCGACCAAATCTCCCAGGTTCTTTCGCCTGAATTTTTCACTCTTGAGCTCTTCGGGCGTGAGCTCCTGGAGATAGCCAAGGACGTGCGCCGCTAAGCTCCCAAAAGGATAGAAGCGCCGCGGGTCCACTTCGACAATGAGCTCGGGGAATTCCAGCTTTCTGGCTTCGATCCGAGACACCTCCTCCAGGCTCAAGTTATCCCTGACGACGATGGGCATAAAAAGGGGCCAGGACTCGTACTTGGCCATTCTCAGGCGAAGAGTCTCTTCCTCGATGCCCAGAAGCTGGCTGATTTTCGGAAGCGAGAGGGCATGATTCTGGCAGTTCTCCCGGATGATCGACGCCTTGAAAGAGGCGGCGTTGTCGGCCAGGATGACACCCTGCCGATCGAGGATCAATCCCCGAGGTGCCGCTAACACGGATTCGCGGATGCGGTTGGATTCAGCGAGCTTCCAGTATTTTTCATGATCAAGGATCTGGACTTTCCAGAGGGAAAAGAGCAAGACGAGAAAAAAGATGCCGACCGCAATGACCGTTCCTTTGGTCCGCCTTAAGAAGGGGGACAGGTCTTCATAAATTCGGGTCCTTTCCATGCCCGCGCTCAGGCAACCTCCTCTTCTTTCCTCCCCATGGCCTGAAAGGAGATGGTTACAACAAGAGCAGTCGTCAACGGCTGAAGGAGAAGCCATCCGCCTCCTATGCCTAAGCCCTCGCCGAAAAGAAACATGACCATCGCCTTCCAAAGGACGAGCTCAATGGCGGCCATGACCAGCACGAAGACGAAGTTTCGGCCGGGCGGCAGGACGTTGATTTTTCGACTGACGAGCCCAGCGCCGAACCCGAGCAATGTCTTGGTCAGCCCAGCAACGCCAAAAACACCCAGCGAAAACGTATCCTGGAGAAGGCCACAAATCGTGCCTGTGACGGCGCCAAATACCTCATGCCTGACCAGGCTAAAATAAAGGACAATCCAGGTAAAGGGATTAAGTATCATGACCAGAAAAGGCGAAATCTTCCCCAGCAAAGAAAAAATGAGGAGAGCCAGCAGGAGCCCGATGATGAGCTGGCTAACGTAGCTCCGCTTGAGCATTGCTCACTCCTGACGGTGAACGGTCGGTGCCACAACGGCCACACGATCGAGGTCGGAAAAATCAAAGTAGGGTTCCACCTCAATCTTTTTGAAGATGGATGTATCCTCGGAAATGGCCACGATCCTTCCCACGGGTATCCCCGACGGATAGATGCCATCGTAACCAGAAGTCAAGACTTCCTCGCCCACCTGGACATCCCTGTTCGTCTTGAGGATGTATTTGATCCGGCATTTTCCCTTGCTGTCTCCCTCCAAAACTCCGACGACTCGGTGACGCTCGGTCAGAACGCCCACGCCGCAATCTTCGTCCGTGATGAGCTGAACTCGGGATTGCCTTTGTGTAACGGGCTCGACCACCCGACCGATGAGACGGCCCTGCCGGTCGAGAACGACCATGTCTTCCTTCATGCCATCAAGCCTACCCCTGTTCAAAATGACAGATTTGTAGACCTGCCCAGAATCCACTCCGATGACCGATGCCACGATAACTGAAAGAGACAGGTGGGCAAGAGACCGCTGAACTTCCTCGGCGGCCCTGAACTCGGCCAGAGCGCGCTGGAGAAGCAAGTTTTCCTGGCGAAGAGAAAAAAGCTCTTCTCTTAACCTTTGATTCTGGGCCTGGACGTGGCGGAGATAGAAATACCTGTGCCATAGAGAATTGATTTTTTGGGAGATGGAAACCACGCCATGCCCGATGGGGGTGAAGACGGCAAAAACAGCCTTTTCCAAGATGGTTGGCCGCTCGCCTCGGGGCACTTGAATGGAAATCAAGACCAGATGGAAGAAAACCAGGCTAAAAAGAAGGACGATCTTGTGTTTTTCTTTCACGCCCCATCAATTGAGAGCAATCTTCTTCAAGAGGTCAAGGTCATCGAGGAGTTTGCCCGCGCCAATGACGACGTTGGCCAGCGGGTCCTCGGTCACGAAAACCGGAAGCTGCGTTTCCTCGCGGAGCCGCTTGTCAAAATTCCTGAGAAGAGCGCCCCCTCCAGTGAGGACAATGCCCCGGTCAATGATGTCCGCCGAGAGCTCCGGCGGCGTCCTCTCCAGAGCAATGCGCACCGCGTTGACAATGGAGGAGACAACATCCTCGAGGGCCTCTCGAATCTCTTGGTCGTCGACAACGATGGTCTTGGGAATTCCCTCGCGCAGGTCTCGCCCTTTGATTTCCATCGTCATGGGTTCGTCCAAGGGTAGGCCGAACCAATCTGCATCTTGACGAGCTCCGCCGACTTTTCACCGATGAGGAGGTTGTATTTTTTCTTCAAGTACTGGATGATCTCCTCGTCCATCTCATTCCCGGCCACCCGGATGGAATGATTGAAAACGATGCCGTTGAGGGAGATGACAGCGATATCCGTCGTTCCGCCACCGATATCGACAATCATGTTGCCTGTCGGCTCCGAGATGGGCAAATCAGCGCCCACGGCCGCAGTCATGGGCTGCTCAACGAGATAGACCTCCGATGCCTTGGCTCGCATGGCCACATCCTTAACGGCGCGTCTCTCCACTTGGGTAATTCCCGTGGGGATGCCGATAACAATCCTCGGCCGCAACCAGAAACCCTGGTTGTTGGTGGCTTTCTTGATAAAATAGTCGAGCATCTTCTCGGCCACCTCGAAATCGGCGATGACTCCATCCCGCATAGGTTTGATGGCCGCTACCGTAGCCGGGGTCTTCCCCAGCATTTCCTTGGCTCGGCTGCCCACCGCTTCGACTTTGCCTGTCATCTTGTTGATGACGACAATCGAAGGCTCCTGAACGATTATCCCCTTCCCCTTAAGATAAACGAGAGTGTTGGCCGTCCCCAGATCAATGGCTAAGTCACAGAAAAGACGGTCCTTTAGCCAGCTCAGGATGCTCATGGCGCTCCTATGTCGAGTGTATTTTAAACCAGTCTTCTGTCGTTTGCAAGCCAGAATTCCTTGACTTCCAGGGCCAAATTCAAATATACAATAAGGCAATTCCCACTTAAGGAGTCGCTCATGAGCTATCAACCCTATGTTCCCGAAAAAACAGATATGAGAGAGTTCACCCTGCGGGCCCTCGTTCTCGGCATTCTCATGACCGTCATCCTGGGCGCCGCTAACGCCTATCTGGGACTTCGAGCCGGCATGACGATTGCGGCCACCTACCCGGCCGCTGTCATTGGCATGGCCATCCTCAAATTGATGAAAGGTTCCATCCTCGAGGAAAACATGGCTCGAACCGTTGGTTCGATCGGCGAGTCGGTGGCCGCTGGCGCCATTTTCACCATTCCTGCCTTTGTCATTGTTGGCGCCTGGACCAAGTTCAACTCTGTAGAAGCCTACCTGAAGTCGACAGCGTTGATGTTCGTCGGCGGCCTGCTGGGTATCCTCTTTGTCACGTTCTTGCGACGGGTCATGGTTACTGACCCCGAACTCGTCTTCCCCGAATCTGTCGCTGCTTCAGAAATCCACAAGGCTGGCCAAAAAGGGAGCCAAGGGGCCAAGTTCCTCTTTCAGGCCATGGGCGTTGGCGCGTTCATCTACGCTCTGGGCGTCGTAAAAATTTTCTCGGCAACAAGAGATTTTGTCATTAAGGTCGGCAATCTCGGGGCAAGCTTTGTCCGATTGGGAGCCGAAAGAGCGGCACCCAAAGTGGAGGCGGGAGGAACCGCCGTCGTGGCTGGCCCTGGCATCTATCCCGCCTACATCGGGGTCGGCTACATCATCGGGCCCAGGCTGGCCTCCCTCAATTTCGCTGGTGGCGTTCTCGCCTGGGGTTTGTTTGCCCCCCTGCTCATGTTCTTCTTGGGACCCCAGCTGGTCGAGAAATTCTACGGCTCAGGGGCAGCCATGGCCCAGGTCGAATGGGGCTCGATGATGGTCAATGTCTGGAAGTTCATCATCCGTCCCATCGCCGTAGGCGGAATGCTGGTTGGCGCAGGCTACACGCTTTTCCGAATGCGGAAGAACCTGGCTGCGGGCATGAAAAGGTCGATTAGCGACGTCAAGAAAGCTGCCGGACAGGTGGAAGTTACCTCGCGTTTAGAAAAAGACCTCAACATCAAAGCTGTCCTGGCTGGCCTCGCTGTCACCTTTATCTTGATGATATTCGTTTACAACATCTTTTCTCGTTCTTATAGCTCGGCCATCCTCGCGGCAGCGGTCATGGCTGTGGCCGGGTTTTTCTTCGCCGCCGTCTCGGGCAACCTGGTCGGTCAGATTGGCTCATCGAACAACCCCATCAGCGGCCTTACCCTCTCCACACTCATCATTGCCGCGCTCCTCATGGTTCTCATCGGCGCCACGGGCATGAGCGGCGTCGAAGCAGTCCTCGGTGTCGCGGCCGTTGTCTGTGTGTCCTCGGCTGTCGCCGGGGAGATGCTCCAGGACCTCAAGGTCGGGCATATCTTGGGAGGGACACCGTGGAAGATGCAGGTTGGGGACATCTTCGGCATCCTGATCGCGTCGCTGGTCCTTTTCTTTCCATTAATGATTCTCCACGGAGCTTTCACTTTCGGCAGCAAAGACCTGGCCGCGCCCCAGGCCGGACTCATGGCAGCCCTCTCGCAAGGCATCGTCGGCGGCGAGATGGCCTGGCCTTTGGTCGTCGTCGGGATTTTCATGGGGTTTGCCCTCATCCTCGTCCAGGTCAGGTCGCCGATGCTCGTGGCTGTGGGCATGTACCTGCCACTCGAAACGACCTTTGCCATCTTCTGCGGGGGAATGATCAAGGCTATTGTCGACCGAGCGGCGGCCCGGAGAAACCTCAACCCCGCCCAGAAAGCTCGGGTTGAGAATGTCGGAATCCTCCTTGCCTCAGGGCTTATCGCCGGGGAAGCCCTGACAGGGCTTCTCAACGCAGCCTGGAAGTTCCTTTTCTTCCAGAATATCCTCAAGTTCGATGTGCCCGTCGTTTTTTCGAACGCCAGCTATATCGTCGGGGTGGCCGTGCTAATTCTCATTGGCTTCTATCTCGTCGCCATCCCGCTCCGTAACGCCGGCGCCGCTGATGAGCCACCCCCACCCTCAGCGGTTATCTGAACACAAAGGAAAAGGTCCTTACTCGAATTTGAAAAAACCTCGAGGATGACTTAAAATCTATTCTCAAAAAATGCCCATCTTGCCGATCATCAAATACGGACACCCCGTGCTGACCAGGAAAGCTGAAGCTGTCCTGTCTATTGATAAGGAAATCATCGAACTGGCCCGCAACATGGTCGAAACGATGCACGCTGCGCCAGGAATAGGTCTGGCCGCCCCCCAGGTCAACGTGAGCAAGCGTCTCATCACGGTCGACCTTTCAGTCGGTGAAAAACCCGACGAGCTCCTTATCCTCGTCAACCCTGAATTGCTCGAAACCGAGGGAGAAAGCCTTTCCGAAGAGGGGTGCCTGTCCGTGCCTGGAATCCAGGAGAAGGTCAGAAGACCCGCCCGGGTGCGCATCCGGGGTATCGACCTGGAAGGAAAGGAAAGAATCCTCACCGCCGAAGGCCTGCTCGCTCGCGTTTTCTGCCACGAAATTGACCATATCAACGGCCGGCTGTTCATCGACAACCTCTCCCCCCTGAAAAGGTCGCTCGTCAAGAAGAAGCTGAAGAAAGAATTGCATTCTGGCTGATTCGATGAGGGTTGTTTTTTTCGGGAGCCCAGCCTCAGCTCTTCCTTCCCTGGATAAGTTGCTTCAGGCTGGTCATGCCGTGGAACTCGCTATCACCCAGCCGGACAGGCCGGCCGGGCGAGGGAAAAAGCTCACTCCGCCCCCGGTCAAGCAATTTGCCCTCAGTAAGGGCATTCCAGTTCTCCAGCCTGAAAAAATTAAGCGGGACGAAACGGCTCTCGAGGCTGTCCGGAGGATAAACCCTGACGTCAATATCGTCGTCGCCTATGGCCAGATTATTCCTCCCTCCATCTTTAACCTCCCTCGGTTCAAGTCCCTCAACGTCCATTTCTCTCTTCTCCCCAAGTACCGCGGGGCTTCGCCTGTCGAGTGGGCCATCCTCAATGGCGAGGAAAAAACGGGCGTGACCATCTTCGAGCTCAACGAAAGAATGGACGAAGGCGACATCCTGGCTTCGACTGAAACAGCCATTCAACCGGCCGAAACCGCCACTGAGCTCGAACAACGACTCGCCCACCTGGGAGCTGAACTCCTCGTCCAGACCCTGCACAGGCTCCCTTCCCTTCCCCGCTTTCCCCAGGACCATTCCCAGGCTTCCTACGCCCCCCGCCTCCGAAAGGAAGACGGCCAAATCGACTGGACAGAACCCTCCCTGACCATCGAAAGGAAAGTTCGGGCCTTGGGGAGCTGGCCGGGCACCTACGCTTTCTTCCGAGGCCAGAGAATTCTCATTCGGAAGGGAAGGAGAATCCCCGGGGCCAGGGCTGATTGGCCGCCAGGACAAGTGGTCGAATTAACGAAGGAAGGGATAGTCGTCAGTTGCGGCGGAGGAACCCTCTTCCTCATCCAGCGTTTGCAGCGGGAGAATAAAAAAGAAATGGATGCCTTAGCTTTTGTTCAAGGGATGAGAATCAAACCGGGTGATTCTTTTGAATAAATATTGGGGCCGGGGACAAGACTTACTCTTCGAGGATATACCGGTAAGGGTTGACCGGCCGGTTATTCAGCCTGACCTCGTAATGAAGGTGGGGACCGAGAGCCTTACCCGACTTGCCGACGAGGCCGATCACGTCGCCGCGTTTCACTCTCTGACCGGCCTTGACCAAAAACTTGCTCAGGTGGAGGTAATGCGTCGTCAACCCGCCGCCATGATTGATGACAACGTAGCGGCCACTCATGCTATCGCTTCCCAGTTTGAGGACAATTCCATCCGCCGTGGCCACAACGGGATTCCCGAAATTGGTGGCGATGTCAAGCCCATAATGGAACGTTCGCTTGCCCGTGAACGGGTCTATTCGGGGAGCGAAGGCAGAACTGACCCAGCCCATGGTCGGCCAGATCGTCGGGGTGGAAGCCAGTTTGGCCATTTGGATTTCAAAAAAATTGGCCAAGATGTCCAAGTTTTTCCCGATGTCCTCGGCCTTAGCCGTAAGATTCTGGGCTTCTTGAAGATTCAAGCCCTGCGTTAGCTGAGGTCCGTTGGCCGTCTCTTCGCCCTCCAACCCCTCCGTGTCACCGCCGCCGATTCCGAACTCCTTGAGCACCTCGGAGGATTTAAGCCCCGCCATGACATTGAGCTTCTCTGTATAGGTTTTGAAGCTCTGGAGGCGGTCCTTGAGCTTGCTCACTGTCGCATCGTACTCTTGGAGTTGCTTCCTCTGCTCGGCATTCTCCCTGAGGAGGCGATGATACTTGGCCCGGGTTACGCTCATCGTGAAGTAATCCACCAGGAATCCGACGAGGGCGACAAAGCACAAAACCGAGAGAGCAAGCAGAGTTTTGAGGGCTCTCCCGGACACGGTGAGGCACTTGAACTCCTCAGCACAGTGGGGAACAAAAATAAGGGAGAACTTTTTTCTGGCCATTGGCTTTCCTTTGATTACCAAATAAAAAAATCCATGTCAAGAGAGAATTTTATTTTTTTGTCTTCGGCTTTCCCTGCCCGATATGTTCCTCAATCCAGCGGATAATATCCTGAGTCGAAGTCCCGGGAAGGAAGATCTCGCGAATGCCCAGCCTTTTCATCCGCGGGATATCCTTCTCCGGGATGATCCCTCCAGCGATGACAGGGATATCCCCTGCTCCTTTGTCTCGGAGAAGCTTCATAATTTTAGGAAAGAGAATGGGGTGAGCCCCCGACAGGATACTGAGGCCAATGAGGTCGACATCCTCCTGGACAGCAGCGTTGACAATTTCCTCAGGTGTCCGTCTGAGGCCCGTGTAGATGACTTCCATGCCGGCGTCCCGCAGAGCCCGACAGATGACCTTGGCTCCCCGGTCATGGCCATCCAGTCCTGGCTTGGCGATGAGAACCCTCAACTTTTTTCTCGGCATGGCAACCTCCTCAGGTTCTATCCCCCCTAATAGGAGATCGGCTCCTGGTATTCGCCAAAAACTTCCTTCAAGGCGTCCATGATTTCGCCCAGGGTAGCGTAAGTTTTGACAGATGAAAGCAGGAAGGGCATCAAGTTCTGTCCGTCGCGAGCCGCCTTCTTGAGGTCGCTCAAGGCATGCGCGACAAGGGTCTTATTCCGCGTCCGCCTCACCTCCCGCAACCTGGCCAGCTGATGGCGGGCCACGGCTTCGTCGATCTCGAGAATAGGGATTGGCTCATGGGCCATCTCGAAGGCGTTGACGCCGACGATGATCTTCTCTTTCTCCTCCACTGCCCGCTGATACCAGTAGGCGCTGTCAGCGATCTCCCTCTGAGGAAATCCCAGTTCAATCGCTCTGACCATTCCGCCCATATCGTCGATCTTCTTGATGTAGGCGGTGGCCTCCTCTTCCATCTCTCTGGTCAACGCCTCCACATAGTAAGAGCCACCTAACGGGTCGATGACGTTGGCAACGCCGCTTTCGTGGGCGATGATCTGCTGGGTCCGCAAAGCAATGGTCACGGCCTGCTCCGAAGGCAGAGCATAGGTTTCGTCCAGGGAGTTCGTGTGGAGAGATTGGGTCCCCCCGAGCACAGCCGACAACGCCTGCAGAGCCACCCGAACGACGTTGTTGTAGGGCTGCTGGGCCATCAAGGAGACCCCCGAGGTTTGGGTATGAAAGCGGAGCCACCACGACCTCGGGTTGCGGGCGCCGAAGCGGTCCTTCATCACTCTGGCCCAGATTTTGCGGGCAGCCCGAAATTTGGCGACCTCTTCAAAAAAATCGTTGTGAGCGTTAAAAAAATAGGACAGGCGCGGCGCAAATTCGTCGACCTTCAGACCCCTCTCCAGAGCCCACTCCACGTATTCGATTCCATCCCGGAGAGTGAAAGCAAGCTCCTGAACAGCTGTCGCTCCCGCCTCGCGGATATGATAGCCGGAAATCGAAATCGTGTTCCAGCGAGGTACTTCCTTAGCTCCATACTCAAAGGTGTCGACAATGAGCTTCATGGACGGATGGGGCGGGAAGACAAAGGTCTTCTGGGCGATGTATTCCTTGAGAATATCGTTCTGGATGGTGCCGGAAATGACCCGGGGCGATATTCCCTTTTTCTCAGCGACAGCAATGTACATAGCCCAGAGCACAGCCGCGGGCGCGTTGATCGTCATCGATGTCGTAATCCTGTCCAAGGGAATACCCCGGAAGAGGACCTCCATGTCGGCCAGGCTGTCCACGGCGACCCCGCATTTGCCGATTTCTCCCTGGGCCAGGGGATGGTCCGAATCAACGCCCATGAGGGTGGGGAGATGGAAAGCAACGCTTAGCCCGGTCTGGCCATGGCGGAGCAAATACTTGTAGCGCTTGTTCGTGTCCTCGGCCGTCCCGAACCCGGAAAACTGGCGCATGGTCCAGAGACGGCCCCGGTACATAGTTGGATGGATACCCCGGGTGAAAGGATATTCGCCGGGAAAGCCAAGGTCGAGGAAATAATCAAACCCAGCCAGGTCGTCTGGCGTGTAGAGCTCTTTTATCTTCCTGCCCGAGACAGTGGTGAAGGTCGCTTCAGGTCGATGGGCTTCCTTACTCGCCGGAAGGTATTTTTCTTTTCGCCACCTTTCATAAGCCTCGCCAACGCTCGATGGCACCTTTCCTCTTTTCAAACTATCCTGGCTCATCTTCTCCCGAATTCTGCTTTAAGCAAGACTCCGTGTGCCCGCCAAGACTGGCCTGGCATCCTCCCGAGGAAAGTCAATCCTCCGTCACCTTGAAAACAAGGTCGTGGTCCCGGACTTGGGATTCGACTCTCAGCCCGACAGATT
>Ga0185342_1000910_pt1 | contig 13527 bp, 9 predicted proteins | sample ConPoolayeEmetaG_FD_128045 | JGI IMG/M metagenome (GOLD analysis project Ga0185342, IMG submission 128045) | Hot spring microbial mat communities from California, USA to study Microbial Dark Matter (Phase II) - Cone Pool mat layer E metaG... ...
GTGCGGGTGCCGATGACCGGGCCCAGCCCCAGCATCTGAAAAGCGGCGGGAAAAATGTCTCCGTCCGAGCCGGCCTGCTGATTGATGAGTACTACCTTGTGGCCGATGTGGACCCGGAAGGGGTAAGTGCCGGTTGGGCCCCGGCGGGGCTGCTCGTAGCCGATGACCCGGCGGGCCAAGCGCTCGATGATCATCTGGGACACGAAGCCACCCCCGTTGTAGCGGGCGTCGATGATCAGTCCGTCGGTGTTGATCTGGGGATAGAAGCCCCGGATGAACGCGGCCAGGCCCTCCCCGCCCATGTCCGGCAAATGCACGTACCCGACCCGGCCGCCGGTCTGCCGGGCCACATATTCACGATTGCGGCGGCACCAGTCGCGGTAGCGCAGTTCGGCATCGCTGGACAGGGCCTCGATTTGCACGTCACGTGCGTCGCTGCGGTCGGGCTGGCTGCCGACGGTGAGCAGGACCTGCTTGCCGGCGAGGTTGGTGAGCCGCTCTTCCAAACTGTCATTCGGTCCCAACGGCCGATGGTCGACCGCAAACAGATAGTGTCCTTCGCGGACCTGAACGTGGCTCATGGTGAGCGGGGCCTGGACGCCGGTTTCCCACGGCTCCGGTCGAAGGATGCGGGTGAACTTGAGGGCGGCGGCCTGATCGTCCCACTCCAAATCCGCGCCCAACAGACCCACTCCGACCTGTTTGGCTTGCCGGGTGTCGCCGCCCCAGACGTAGGTGTGTGAAGTACCCAGCTCGCCGATGAGCTGCCCGATCAGGTCGTTCAACTCCTGACGGGTGCTGATGCGGGGCAGCAGGGAGCCGTACTTGTCGCGCATGGCGGGCCAGTCGACGCCGGCCAGGTTCTCGGCCCAGTAGAAGTCGCGTTGCAGTCGCCAGGCTTCGGCGAAGATTTGCGCCCATTCCTGGGCGGGGTCGACCTGGAGCGGGAGTTCCGCGGGATCAACCTTCTCTTGGGGCTCGTCGTCATCCGGGGCGGCTTTGCCTCCGCCCAGCGAATCGAGGTCGCGGACCAGGATTTCATCCTGGACCCGATAGGCGATGCGGTTGCCGTCGTCGCTTAGATCGTAGTCGCGCAGGGCCTCGATGAGCACCTCCGCCTTGCGCTTCTTGAAATCGTAGACATGCAGCTTGTTTTTGGCCTTCTCGTCCTTTTGCGGCCAGTCTTCGTCCAGCAGACCTTCCAGCGGGCAGCTCATGTACAGCAGTTTGCCTTCGACGGCCCGCAGGTCGCAGTAGTTATCGGGCTTGACCGGCAGCTCGACCACCCGCTGCCGGATGCCGTCCAGATCGACCGCTACGCGGGGCAGTGGTTTGGCGGCGCGGGTCGCGGCGGCCTCGCGGTCGGCGGGGCCACTGGCTGGCGTCTCGCCCTCCGCCGGTGGGTCGCGGTCCTCATCGGCCGAGCCCTTCTCAGCCGGTTGACTGCCGGGGATCTGGTCGCTCTCGCCGGACTCGGGTTCCTCCAGCAGCTCTTCGGGCAACAGCGGCGACTTGCCATCCGCAGCCAGGATCAGCACGCAGGGACGAGTGGCGGCGGCGGTGATGTGCTGCATGTCGAAGCAGCCCTCATCCATGATCGGGTTGATATGCCGACTGGAGAGGAAGTACAGGTACTTCCCCTTCGGGTCCCAGGTCGGGTCGCGATCGTCCGTGAAGCCGCCGGTCACGAGATGACTGGTCCGGCCCTCCACGTCGTACAGGTAGATGGCGTGGAAGTGGTTGGCTTCCTCCTTCACGTAGGCCAGCCACTTGCCGTCGGGGGAGAACTCGTACTCGGTGATCTCCCACACGCCGCTGGTATCCACCGTCGTGACCTGCCCGGAGTCCGCCTCCACCAGGAAAAGCGTCTGGGTGAGATCGGCGTAGGCCAGGCGCTTGCCGTCCGGCGACCAGACCGGCTGAAAGAGCCAGCCGGCTTTCCGGTCGGTCAGGATGCGGGGCGGGTCCTTGCCGGTCGAGTCGAGAAGAGCCACTTCCTGCTCGCCGGTCTGATCGGTGATGCACGCCACCCGCTTGCCGTCGGGAGAGAATACCCCGGCTCGCTCACGGATGCCTGAGCTGCGCGTAAGCTGGATGATTCGTCCCGGCTTGGTTGGCGACACCCACAGCTCGCCGCGTGATCCGATGCACAGTCGTTTTCCTTCGCAATCCAGGTCGTAAGCTTCCAAGGTTTTGGAGGCGTCTTCCACCCGCGGGCGACGGAGGACGCGATCGGTGGGCAGGGTGATGTCGAGTCTCCGGGCCGAGCCGCTGGCGGCTTCCCATAGCCACAGATCCCCGCCGTGCATGTACACGATGCGGCCGGCATGCATGCTGGGCCAGCGCACGTCGTAGTCGCAATGATCGGTGAGCTGCCGTATATCACTGCCGTCCGGCTTGGCCGAATAGAGATTCATGCGGCCGGTGCGGTCGGAGGCGAAGTAGATGCGGCCCGAGTACCACATTGGGAACGTATCGGTTCCGGGCCAGTCGGTGATCTTCTGAAACGTTCCGCTCTCCAGGTTCCCCAGCCAGATGTCCTGCGCGGTACCGCCCAGGTAGCGCTTCCAGTTGCGGAACTCGTCGGAGTATGGATTGAAGGCCACGTATTTTCCGTCGGGCGAGAAGGCGGCCAGGGCCGCGATTCCGATGGGTATCAGGCGCGGGTGACCACCCTGGCGCGGCACCTCGAACAGGTTGTAGTCGCCGTTAGGCGAGGCCCGTCGCGAACGGAAGACCACCCACTGGCTGTCGGGTCGCCAGGTGATGACCTCATCGACCCCGGGATGAAAAGTCAGCCGTTGGGGCTCGCCGCCGCCGGCCGGCATCGCGTAAACGTCCACGTTGCCGTGGTACTCGGCCGAGAAAGCCAGCCATTGGCCGTCGGGGCTGAGCCGCGGAAAGCCCTCGTTTCCCTCATGGGTGGTAAGTCGACGGGCCGAGCCGCCGACGATCGAGATCTCCCAAAGGTCGCCCTCCGCGGCAAACACGATGGTCTCATCATGCACGGTCGGAAACCGGTAGTAGCCGAGCGAACCGGCGGCGGCCGAGGCCGCGGGCAGCAAGAACGCAAATGCCAGCCTGGCAGACACTCCGCTCACCGATATCCTCCTGGCTCTGCCTTCGGGCTTGAACTGCATCTTGGCATCTTATGTCATGGTGCGCCGATGCGCAGGGCGAACCGGAACTCGTCGCTTCGGCCGACCCCTGGATTGTCAGCTCCGGCCAGCACTTGCTGTTCCAAGCCGCGTGGCGCTGGTGCGCGGCCATCAGCTCGGCCGGCAGTATACCGTCCGGGAAATAGCGGGTCACCGATCGCGAGCGGGGTGGGAAACACCTGACATCTGAAGCCCGAGCGTTAGGCGTCCATTGAAAAGCGGTAGTGCAGGCCGGACGAGTTCGCAGACGCGACGTACCAGAAATCCCAGGCCGCGATCGACCAACGGGCGGAGTTCCGCCAGGGGTCCGACCTCCGCGGGGATCGCAACGCGGAGCACCTGGTTGCCGCCCTGGCCAGCGAGAAGTTCTGGGCGGTTCAAAACAACCTTGCGCGGCTACCAGCCGTGGGCGCCCCGAACGGGCATCGGACACTCGGTATGGTAATACTCGCGCCATACCCGGCGGAGGGCGCGCTCGATCTCGACTCGCCGGGCCGCGTCCTTCCGTATGGCCCATAGTCGAAAGCTCCGGGCCAGTAGTCATAATGCTCCTGGAACAGCGGACTGCTCTGGATCGCCCGCACCAGACCGGCGTAATCCGGATGCGGGAACCAGATCACATCGGGCCGTTGCTCCAGGGCGTGTTGAGCGACGGGGCGGCCGGTCAGTGTGTTGCGATCATGCAAGCCAACCAGGTCGATGATGGTCACGTCAGGACAGACTGCGGAAACGAATCCATGTTCCGACATGGCCCAGGTCACGTCGGCCGGGCAGGCCTGGGTCAGGGCGATCATGGCTCGGATGGTCGTGACCCAGCCCAGTGGTGGCACTGAAGCCGTGGGCTGGGACATGGTGTAAGGCGGACCCGCCGGCTGCCGGGCGAGGCACCGGTGCCCATACCACCGGGCGGCTCGGCCGCTGAGCGGCACTGCCGCCGCAGTCAGCAACGCCAGCCCGACTACTCGCCCGCCAAACGCCCAAGAGACGCAAGTCCGCGGCCGAGCGCGGGTTACGCCAATCCACCGGTCGAGAGCATGGTAGGCCGGCACCACAATCAGCGGCATCGCCGGATAATAGAACCGGGCCGCGTATCCCATGATCTGGTTGAGCGACCCCAGATAAGCGAAGGTCAGCAGGCAGGGGAGCAATCCGGCTGCCGCCAGCCGCCAGGAATGTCGCCCGACCGTTAACGCCAAGACCGCAAGGGCCGGCCCCTGATTCAGCAAGAAGTCACGCGTGTAGCTGACTGGGTTCCACTTGGCCGCCCCCGCGTACCCTTCATAGAACCCCCGAGCCTTGGCGTAGAACGGCAGCGGAAGAGGGTTGCCAAAGACCGCGGTCTTGACCGCAGTGTCGATCAGCAGCAACGCCGCCAGCGTAATGCCGAACCGGGCCAGCCGCCCCAAACGTCCGCTGGCCGGCCCGAGCAAAATCACCAGGCCTGGGAAAAACACCGCGTACAACAGGTTGTCGGGACGAGCCAGGAATGCCAGGTAAGCTACCAGCGCGGCCAGCATTACCTGCCGGCCGGAAACCGCGAAACGCGGACCGACAACCACCAGAACCATCGCCGCGTTGGTGAGAATCGCCAGGGTCGTGTCCATTCCGGTTTCGATGTGGAAGAAGAACGGCCTCTGAAAGAACGTGCACAGGCAGGCGAAGCCGCAGCTCACCAGCGGGTGTCGTAGCTCGGCCTGCTCGGCAGTCCTCGCTCCGGCCAGCCCCATAAGCAGGATCGCCCCGGCGGCCGGTATCCAGGCCCCCAGGGCCAGCACCTCCCAGGCCTGAAGACCGGTCAGCCAGCGCAGCAACGCGACCCAGAACGTGTACAGCAGGCTGGTACAGCCGTAGGTCTGTGGCCCCCCGATGTTCCAGGCCAGGCCCCAACCGGCCAGCAAGTGGTCGGCGTATCGGCAAAACGCGAACGCGTCGTCGAACGTCCGCCGGGCTCGCCAGCCCTCGGCCAACGCCAGGCCGAATTGGACCAGCTCGATGGCGACCAGAAGCAGGCAGAGGCCGAAAAGGGCCCAGGTGAGAACCAGCCGTCGGCCTGGGAGACTGATCTTGCCGCTTGGGTTCTCAGGACACGGATGCACGCCCGGTTTCTACCCTCGCGCCCTGCGGCATGCAACGCGGCGGTCAGCGGGCAGGCGACTCAGGCGGGACCGGACTGGCCGGCCAGCTCGTCGGCCAAGCCGCTGAGCAGCTCGTGCCATTTTTGGCTCAGTGGCCTCAGCTCATACCTCACCAGATCAGCGACCAGAACCATGTCGCGGGCCTCCAGTCCGGCCCGCAGCTCGGTAAGTTTGTCGACCATCTGGCCCAGGTGGCCGGTGAGGCTTTGGCCCTGATGCTCATATTCGGTGAGGTCTCGGCCGAGCAGGCCGCTGCACTGGGCGAGCGTACGATAGCAGGTCTGCCACAGGCCGATGAATTCACCTACCCGCTGAAGCCCCTGGGTCACCTGCCCTGCGGAAAGCTGGTCAGCGACGGCCACCAGGGGTTCGACCGCCTCCTGGAACCGCAGGGCCAGCCCACGCAGGGCGCTGACCACCAGCTCGGTCCGGTCGCTGGATTCCAGGTCCACCTGGGCATCAGCGGCCACCACTTGCCCCAGGGCAGCGTTCAGCTCGGCATCAGCCAGCGGGTGCCCATTGATGGCGACCGAAACCACCAGGCGGTCGTCCGGCTGCATCGCCCGGACCTGGTCCACTATCGCCTGGAGCGTGCTCTCGGGCGCGAAGGGGGTGTCTATGCGCTTTCCATCCAGTGTGACGATCATGACACGTCCACCAAAAGCTTCTTATCGGGAATCTGGCCTGCCAGCATGATACCATCGGTCAATGTTGCCGCAAGTCCACAATGGGATATCATCGCGGGCGTGAACCTGCGACGGCCCGGCTGGCTGAAAAACTGGCTCCAGCGGCATCAGCACCCGGTCTCGCGGTGGCTGCACCTGCTGGGAATTCCGCTTACGGTTGCGGCCGGGCTGCTGGCCGGGCTGCAACTCTACCGGTGGCAGTGGGACCTCTGGTGGCGGCCAGTAACCCTGTTAGTGGTAGGGTACCTTCTCCAGGCGGTCGGTCATCGCCTGGAAGGCAACGACATGGGTGAAATGATTCTGGTCAAGAAGCTGCTGCGTCGGCCCTACCGGGCCATCTCGTCCCGCCAGGCCCCCTCGGGCGGCGATCACTCCTGACTGCGCGTCGAAAAACTGGTCCAGGCAAGGGATTGAGTAGGCCCGGACCTTCGGGGCCGGCATTCTGACGCCGTGGATCAGGCAGCCCTGGACCTGGGGGTCCAGCGCGACGGTTTCTTGGGAGCACTCGGGGAGGCCGGCACGGCTGGTTTGCGGACCCGCGCCGCCGGACCGGTGACTCAAGCGGACTCCATCCCGCAGACCGGGGTCAAGGCCGGGCAGACGTGTCGCGGTCCGCCGGTAGGTCGGTCGGCCGATGCCTCATCCCCGGTCCGGCAGTCAGGGTTCCATCAGCCCTTCACGGATCGCATACCGGGCCAGCTCCACTCGGTCGTGGATATCCAGCTTGGCCATCAGGCTGGCGCAGTGGCAGTTAATCGTGCGCTCGCTGAGATGCAAGATTTCGGCTACCTCCCGTTTGGACAGCCCGCGTGCGATGTACCGGAGCACCTGAGCCTCCCGCTCGGTCAACGCCGATCCCCGCAATCGCGGGCCGGTCGTCAGCCGCACTCCATCGGCGTCGATCACCATGCGAGCGCGAACCTCTGGTGAATAATAGGCCCCGCCCGCGGCCACCGTGCGAATCGCCCCGATCAGGGTGTCCGGGGACTCGGTCTTGGTGACGTACCCGGAGGCGCCGACCGCCAGGGCTTGTTCGATGTAGCGGTCGTGGAAGAACGCGCTGAGGAAGACGACCCGAGTGTTGGGGTTGTTCTTCCGAATGGCCCGGGCGGCGTCAAAGCAGATCACTCCCGGCATGTCCACGTCCAGAACCACGATGTCCGGCTTAAGTTGCTGGGCGTCGCGAATGGCGTCATCGGCGGTGGCTACATCGCCGACGACCGTCAGATCCGGTTCGTTCTCCAGCCACCGTCGAAGGGTCTTGCGCACCAGGGCATGGTCGTCGGCCAGCAGGATGGTAACGGGGTTGTTCACGCTCTCTTACCCTCGGGGGCGCAGGCGGATTCGGGTTCCGCCTGCCGACTCAGGAGATCAGCTATTCGGGCCCCCAGTGTATTCATTTCGAATGGTTTCCGCAGCAGCATGGACTGGGCATCAAGTGTCCGTTCCAGGTGGGAGGCCGTCCCGCCGGCCATCACTACCGCCGGTGCGGCCAGACCCTCCGCCCGCATCCGCTCCAGACATTCCAGTCCGCTCTGACCCGGCAGCTCAAGATCGACGAGTACCAGGCGGACGTCGGGTCGGTGTCGGCGCCACTGGGCCAGCAGTCCGGGCCCATCCGACGCCGACACCACCCTGTACCCCCAGGACTCCAACGCGGAGATGAGCACCTCGCGTACCAGTTGATGGTCCTCGGCCAGTAGGATCACTTCCCCGTGACCAGTGGGTAGTGGAGCGGGTGTGGCCGAGTCCGAGGGTGGTTGCGGCTGAGGAATAGCGGGCAGCCAGATCGTGAACGTCGAGCCTTGGCCGACCTGGGAGCTGATTGAGATCGTGCCCCCGTGGTCTTCGACGATCGCGTGCACTACCGATAGCCCCAGCCCGGTGCCGTGGCCACGGGGCTTGGTGGTGAAAAACGGGTCGAATGCCCGGGCGATCACTTCGGGCGGCATGCCGACGCCGGTGTCGGAAACCTGGAGCGTCACGCCGGCGGAGTCGCCCGCCCCGGGGTCAGACGAAGTCCGCTCCCGGGAAAGCCCGGTCGGGAAGGCGCTCAGACGGAGGGTTCCGCCGGCGGGCATGGCGTCGCGGGCATTGATCGCCAGGTTCAGGATGACCTGTTGCAACTGGGTCCCGTCGCCGCTGATCCAGAGTGGGACATCTGGTGGGAGGTCCAGCTTCAGGTCGATCGAGGCGGGCAGGCTCTGGCGCAGCAGCCGCGCGGATTCGTGCAGGGTGGTTCGCAGGTCCAGCGGCTGGCGCCGGGCCGACATCTCTCCGCCGAACTTCAGCAGCGACTGGCTCACCCCCTGGGCCTGCCTGGCCGCCTGCTCGATGGTCTGCAATGCTTCTTCGACTCGCGCCTGGCAGGTCGGCTCGGCACGGGCCACCGCGACCTGTCCGAGCATCGCCGTGATCAGGTTGTTGAAGTCGTGGGCCACGCCGCAGGCCAGTTGTCCGACGGCCTCCATCTTCTGAGCCTGATAAAGCTGGCGCTGGAGTGCCGCTCGCTCCTGCTCGCTGCGAATGTGCTCCATCAGTCGCCCTAGGCGGTTGGCGACCGCACTGAGCAACCGCCTCTCCTCAGGCGCGAAAGCCTGGCCGCCCGGCTCGTCGCGGACTCCCAGGTACCCGGCCTCCACCTTCCCCTCCGGCCGGCCGTCGACCTTGATGCGGCAACCGCAGGTCCGGACCACCTGCTCGAAGCTGCCGCTCTCGAAGGTCCGATCCGCATAGCTAACCCGGGCCACGGCGATTTCGGGACGCCGCAGAGACCTGACCACCAGCTCCGGCACGCCCCGGACGATTTCCTCCCAGGCGTCACCTTTTTCTTCCACCAAAGTCGAGATGGCGTACAGGCAGTCCAGTTCTCGGACTCGCTCATCCAACTGACGAGTCCGGCGTCTCAGTTCGTCCTCAGACCGCCGGATGGCCATGAAGTAGGGCCCGATCCGCGATACCCCGATCGCCATGATCAGCGAAACTGCCAGGGCCAGAACTTCGTACACCGGGTCGACCTGGTGGGCCCCATCGGCGACCAGCACGCGATACAGGGCCACCCCCCGGCGGACGGCCATCAGGATGGCCACCGCAGCAATCATCAGCCAGGCTGCCTGACGTCCGGTAACCCGCAGTACCCGAATGGCCAGGGCGGCAGCCAGGCACTGGAACACCGCCGCTGCCACCACCACCGCCGTCACCGACATGACCCATTCCTTTGGCTGTCAGCCAGTACCAAGCCTAGTGTATGACCTATGTGATCGCAAAGGCCCAGCGCAAGCCGGATCGCCCTGCACCGCTCGACGCCCATCTTCAGAACGCGCCGGGCCGGCGGATACCCGCAGGCCGCAGCTACCAATCACGTTCCACCGGCTTCTCGCGCGCCACGCGAAGCTGAGCCAGCTTCTCCCGCCGAGCTTTCTCCGCGTCGCGAATCATCTGTAGCAAGCGTTCGACCTGCTCCTGGGTCATCTCGACCGCCGACCCTTCCTGCGACTGCTCCCGGTCGGTCGGCTGCGTCTCGGCTGGCAGGGTCTCGGAAGGCGTTTGACCCGGCTGGCCGCGCGGCTCATCTTCCTGGCCGGCCTGACCCTGATCCTGCCCCGACTCCTGACTCCGGTTTGCCGGCTGGGACTGGGCGGACGAGGGCGAGGCAGGCTGACTCTCGGGCGATTGAGCGGCCTGACCGCGCTGACCGGGTTGTGAGGATGGCGGCTGAGTCGATTGGTTCTGCTGGCACTGGTCGGCTGAGGGCTGGGTCTGCGGTTGGTTCTGGAGCTGCTGCTGAATCTGTTGTTTCAACAAGTGGGCCAGCTCCAGGTTGGCGCGGGCATCGCTCATGGCCGGGTTCAGGCGCAAGGCGGCCCGGTATTGCTGTCCGGCCTGATCCAGCAACTGGATGGCCTGCTGCGGGTTTTCCCGGGCCGCCCGAAGGGCCTCGGCGTAGTCGCAGTTGCCCAGATTGTAGCGGCTGGTCGCCTCCCAACCCGCGTCCGGCAGGTTCTTGAGCTGCGTCCAGAAGTCGCGGGCCTGGTCGATCTGGCCCAACTTGAACAGGGCGGCGGCCTGATTATGCAGCAGCTCGGGCGATCGGCCCGCACCCTCCGCGGCCGCCTGCTGGTAACACTTGAGGGCCTCGGCGAATCGCCCCGCGGCGTAGTGCTGATTGCCCTGGATGATCAGGTCGCGACCGGCGTCAGCCAGCACGACGCCCGTAAAGCCAAGCAGCGACAGGACGAGCCGTGCACGCGCCCAACTCATGCGGCTTCTCCGGTGAGCCGTTGGGCGAGGACGACGTGTGCCCCGCCGCGCCGCGGGCTGTCCCGCAGCACCGACTCGAACAATACCAGGACCAGCGCCACCACACAGAACGCGTGAGAGCGAGCGGGCTGCCGCACGCGCTGCTGCTGGCCCTCCTCGGTCGAACGCAGCTTGCTCACCACCTGACGGTATATGCTGGCCAGGTCGAAGTTGCTGGTTCCGACCGGCACGAAGACTCCCTGACCTGAGACACCGGCGACCCGCTGGAGCGTAGCGAAGTCCGCCTTGCTGCGCACCACCTGACCGGCATGCTCCAGGTAGGTCTCGCCGCGATCGGTCTTGACCGGGATGCGCGCCCCTTGCTCGGGGTCGCCCAGGGCCAGCGCGATTATTGGCACCCGCTGATCCTCCCAGAGACTGGCCGCCGCCTCCACGGGGTAGCTCTCATGATCCTCGCCATCGGTGATCAGAATCACGATCTTGTGGGTATCCAGTTTGTCTTCCGCCAGCAGGGTCCCGGCCTTGCGGATCGCATCCCCGATCAGCGTCCCCCCGCGGCCAACACTCTGAGGGCCCACGTCATCCAATGCGAGTCGGAAGAATCCGTAGTCGCAGGTCAGCGGGCAGGCCAGGGCGGGCACGCCGGCGAAGACTATCAGTCCGATCCGGTCGCCGCCCAGGGCTGGCAGCAGGTCATCGCGGATGGCCAGTTTGGCCCGCTCCAGCCGGCTGGGGGCCAGGTCACGAGCCAGCATGGACCGGGAGACATCGAGGAGGACCAGCACGTCGACATTTCGCCGTAGCAACATCTGGGTTTCCTGTCCCCAGCGTGGGCCGATGAGGGCGCCAACCAGAACCAGGAGGGCCGTCGCGACCAGGGAAAGCCGTAGCAGCGGCCGTCCCAGGCCCGCGCCCGGCACCAGCCGCGGCAACAGGTGGGGATCAGCAAAGCGGCGTAGCCCCACCCGTCGGCGCCAGATGCCGTATATGCCGGCCGCAACCACCGCCAGCACCACCCACAGCAAGTTGAGCCAGCCCAGGCTGTCGAAGCTCAGGTCGGTCACGGAATCTTCCTCAGCAGTGTCGCGTCCAGCAGGGTTTGGCCGGCCAGGCAGACGAAGGCCGCCATCAGCCAGCCCCAGGAGAGTTCGCCCCACTCTAGGAAGCTGTGTTCCTCGGTCTTAGAGCGTTCGAGTTGGTCGATCTGGGCATAAATCTGCTCCAAGGCCGCCTGATCGCCGGCCCGGAAACACTGGCCACCGGTCACCTCCGCGATCCGCCGCAGCTCGGTGTCGTCCACGGGCAGCCGCTGGCCGAACATGGTGCGTTGCCCGGTGCCAGCCAGGATAGCGTAGACCTTGATGCCGAAGGTGGCGGCCAGCTCGCCGGCTTGCATCGGGGTGATCATGCCCGCGTTGTTCTCGCCATCGGTAAGCAGGATGACCACCCGACTGGTGATGACCATCTGGTCGCCCGAACCGGCCGTCCGCTTGAGGTCCTTGAGGTGCTCGACGGCCAGGGCCAGAGCGTCGCCGATCGCCGTGCCGTCCTCGTCCTTGTTGCCGCGCAGATTCCCGCTTTGGTCGTACCACAGGACCGTGTGGCTTTGGTCCAGCACATCCAGCAGTACCTGCCGATCGAGAGTCAGCGGGCAGACTGCGTCGGGGTAGCGGGCGAAGCGGATCATTCCGATCAGGTCATTGGGGCGTCCGGGCAGCTTGTGGTCGCCGACCACGAATCGCCGGAAGACATCCTTCACCACATCCAAGCGGGTCTGGGGCTGGTTCCGCGGCGACAAGTCGGTGTCCAGCATGCTGGATGAGCAGTCCACCACCATCTGAATGGCGATGCCCTCCACCACCACCCGACGCGACTGGTTGGGGATCTGGGGCCGGGCGGCCGCGATGATCAGGCTGGCCAGGGCCGCGGTCCGCAGGGTCGGCAGGAGCAATCTCAGATGCCGGTGCCATGCTCCCCCGGCCCGGCAGAGCGTTTCCAGGCCCGAGTAGCGGATGACCAGCCGTCGCCGCGGGTGCAGCCACAGCCACCACAAACCGGGTATCACCAGCAACAGCAGCAAGGCCCAGACCCAGGGCTGGGGCCAGTACAACCACTGGGGCGTCAGCGGCAAATGGACATGGCTCATGCCGCCGCCTCCCTGGGCCGCGGGGCAGCCTGGTCGGCGGACGAGGCCGCACCGGCCGCGGCAGTCGCATGAACGAAGGCTCGTGCCGTGGCCAAAGCCCGCTCGGCGTCCTCCCGACTGGGGCAGAGGGCTGCGTATTTCACGATGTCGCAGGCCTCCAAAAAAGCCCGTAGCCGCTCGGCATCGTAGGGCAATGCCCGGCGGTCGCGGGCCAGCACAGACAGAAATTCCTCCGTAGTCATCTCCGGAGCGGCCAGTCCGAACTTCCGCTCGATGTAGCTCCGGACGATCTCCGTCAGGCGATAGTAGAACTCGGCCACCCGCTGCCGCTTTAACCACTCGTCGCCGGCCAGCTCGGCCAAAGCTCGCAGGGCCCAGATCTCGGGCAAGACCGGCGGCGGGGGGCGCCGCGCCCGACGACGGGCCGTCCAGTAAGCCGCGTAAAGACCACCTAGCAGTCCCAGAGCCGCAGCGGCGATCAGGCACTTTTGCCACGCCGGCAGCGGCGGCGTGGGCGGCGACAAAGTGGCGGTGATATCCCGCGGACGATCCGGCCGGTCGGTTTGAGTCAGCACCGATTTGACTTCCAGCCTCAATGGCTCGCTGACCAGTTCGCCGTGCATCGCCGGCTGGGTCTGGACGGCCGACCGCCGACCGTACCTGACCACCATCGCCGGTATTTCCAGCGGGCCGGAGGTGGCCGGCTCGATCAGAAAGCTTCGTCGCCAAACCAGTCCGCTCGGGCCGGGTCGCGGGTCAGGCGCGGGCAATTCGCGGGCGGGCAGCTCGCCCAAATCCGCCGCGGTCGGCAACTGGACCACGTAATCCTCCGGCATCTGGACGGTCAGATCGACGCGGATCTGATCGCCGACCTGGATTTCCCGCGGGCCGACTTCCACGGTGAGTTTCAGCGGGCCGCGCTCGACGGTCTGAGTGGCCTTACTCTCAGGCGTGTCGCGCCGCCGGTCGCAGGCTCCGCTGAACAGCAAGGCCATTCCCAGCAGGCCGCCAGCAGTTGCCCCGGCCCAGGCTTTGAAAGCCCTCATCGCCGCTGCCCTCGCTTGCGGAAAAAGTCGGCCAGCGGCTCGACGAACGACTGGCCGGTGCTGAGCTCGATGGTCTGAACACCCAGCTTGCTGAAC
>Ga0185342_1000912_pt1 | contig 13511 bp, 8 predicted proteins | sample ConPoolayeEmetaG_FD_128045 | JGI IMG/M metagenome (GOLD analysis project Ga0185342, IMG submission 128045) | Hot spring microbial mat communities from California, USA to study Microbial Dark Matter (Phase II) - Cone Pool mat layer E metaG... ...
GGGCTGGACGTGTCGTCGGGGCCGCGTGAGCCGTCTGGGCATTACTCAATGCTTTGTCTACGCTGCGACCGCCCGATGACGGTGCAGATCGGGTGGGTCGGGCGTGAGGTGCGCTGCCCGCATTGCGGCCTGCGGCAGACTGTGCCGCCGCTGCGGGACGGCGGTCGGCTCCCGCGTGGCGGTCTACCGCCCCCGTCGGTCCAGCAGCGGCTCAGCTTCGCCTGCCCGCGTTGTCGGGCGTTGCTGGAATCGCGGGCCGATCGGGTGGGGCAAATCGGCCATTGTCCCACCTGTGGAACTCGTTTCCGCGTGCCGGGGATCGACCCGAACACGCAACGGCCTGAACTGGCGGTGGCGATCGACGGCCAGGATGAAGATCCTACGCCGATGCACGCGTACGCGGCCGCCGGTTACCTGGCCCCGAGAATCCACCGCCTCGAGGACGGGACCTGCCAGATCGAGTGTCCGCGATGCGCCGCCCGCTGCGATATCACCGCCAACAACTGTCACCAGTGTGGCATGCCATTCTCGACCGAAGGCGTTCCGACCGCGTCCAGGAGCGTTAACGACCGGCTGGGCACCGCGTCGCTGGTACTGGGCATCCTTGGCGTTCCGTTGTGTCCGCTGCTGGTTCCGGGCGTGGCGGCCATAATTCTCGGTTTGGCCAGTTGGCTTCGGCGTCCGGGCGGATGGCCACGGGGGCACACGCTGGTGGGGTTGCTTCTCGGTCTGATGGGGGTGACCCTGGGAGTGTTCCTGCACCTGTGATGTTTGCTGGGTTTCGGGCGTTGCCCGGTTTAGTCCCGGACCCCGGTCGGACGCCGGGGCTGGCGGTCAAGGGCGTCATGCAGTGGCTGGTCATTTGGCGTCGGAAGGGCCCAGCAGCTCGTCCACGCTGACGTGGGCCAGGTCCGGCGCCAGTCGCTGCACGCCCGGCAGGGTTTGGCGGCTGCCAATCCCGAAGACCTGCATCCCCGCTCGCCGGGCGCTCTCGATGCCCGCCGGGGCATCCTCGATCACCAGGCACTCCGCCGGCAAAAGCCCCAGCCGGCGTGCAGCCAGCAGAAAAACCTCCGGGTCCGGCTTCCCGTGCTGGATGTCATTCCCGTCGGCGACCGCGTCGAAGTACTCCCACAGGCCCAGCCGGTCCATGATCAGCGGCGTATTCTTGCTGGATGATGCGACCGCGGTCTTGATTCCACGATGACGCAGCTCTCGGACTGTCAGCAAGGCTCCCGGCAGCAGATCGGCGGGCGTCAGGCCGGCCAGCAGCTCCCGGTAAAACCGGTTCTTGCGTTCGGCCAGCTCCAGCTTTTCCTGGGGGGTATACGTCCGCGGGGCCCGCTCCAGCACGATTTCCAGGCTCTCCATCCGGCCGATGCCGCGCAGCCGATGGTTTATCTCCCGGTCGAACTCGATCCCCTCCTGCTGCGTCAGACGCTTCCAGGACTGGTAGTGGAGCTCGTCGGTGGTCACCAGGACCCCGTCCAGGTCGAAGATCACGCCGCGAATCATACCCGGTCAGATTACTTCGCCTTGGCAGCGCTTGCCACCCGGCCACGCCGGCATCAGACTGCGTGCCGAAAGAGGGTCGATGGCCGTGCAGCGGCGACGGTCCTCGGCCGGGCAGGGATGATGAATGGAGAGGGTAGCTGACTATCTCAGCGTCGATGAGGCCGCGGCTCAGCTCGGGCAGCTTGCGGCCCAGTTGCGGGTCACCGAGTTCGCCCGGGTCCCCAATCTGAGCTATGTATTCTCTCCGTATGACCTGTATCCGCTGGCGCCGCGGGTTCGGTCGCCCCTGGACTACATCGTCGCCTTCGCGGTCGACATGGACGGCACCAGCACGACCACCGAACCGCTGGCCTTGCACGCCCTGGAGTACATGGTCCGGCGGCTGACCGGCTGGCTGGAGCGGGAGCGCTGGCCGGGTCTGGATGAGCGGCTCGACGTACCGCTGGTGGTCGGCAACAGCAACTTCCGTCACGCCGAGGTCCTGGTTCAACGCTATCGTGCGCACATCGACTGGGCGGCATTCAGCCAAGCCTTCCTGGAGGCTTTGGTCTGGACACTCGCGTGCATGCCGGATGCCCAGCGCCGAACTGAGATCAGATTGAACGCGCAACATTGCGGCCTCAAAGACTTACTGCTGGACCCCGACTTCGCCCGACTGATCGACGGCGGCCAGGTCACGACCGATAACGTCGGCGAACTGGTCCGACCGCTGCTGACCAGGTTTGGGCCGGCGTTCCGACCGACCCATGAAGGCGACCTAGTCGCGGCTGCCCTCGACATTTACTACTTCCGATATCACTCGATTCTCCAGCGGCTGGAGCGGGGGGAGGGCCGGCGACTGGCTGCGGAGCTGGGCCGCAAGGCGACTGAGCCTCTGGTCGGACCGATGCCGGGCTACGACCTGTTCGTTCCGCTGATCAAGGGCTGGCTGGGTCCGGAGATCGATTCGCTGTACGAACCCTTGCGCGACCACCTGCTACGGACGGCGAGCTTGGGTCACACGCCGGCCGAGCTGGACAGTTGGCGTGGCCGACTGGTCGACTTGGCGGACCGTTTTCGGCGCCGCCCGGCCAAGCTCGCGCTGGTCACGGCCTCCATCGCCTACGAAGCTCAGGCCTGCATGCGGGTGGTCTTGGATCTATTGCGGCAGCGGGTGGAGGCCTGGCCGGTGCCGGCGGAATGCCGGGAGCGGATTGCCCAACGCCTGGGGCCGGTGGACAAGCTGTTCGACGCTTTCGTCACCGCCACTGACGCCTGCGAGCCGCGACTGAAGCCGCACCGTGACCTGTACAGCCTGGCACTATTTCAGATGTCCGTTCCCAGCTCCGACTACGGCTACTGCGTCGGGCTGGAGGACAGCGAGCCGGGGATCATCGCCTTACGGGCGGCGGGCGTCGGTTGCGCCGTCGCCTTGCCCAATCACGAAACGCGACGACAGGATTATGCCGCCGCGGCTGAAGTCGTCCGCGGCGGCCTGCCGGAACTGATCCTGGCCCGCAATCTGTTGCTTGGGCCGACCCGGGACAACCGCTGATGAATCAGACACCCTACGATACCTGGCACGTTGCCAACACCAGCCCCGACGCCCACACCCTGGGGCAGTGGAACAGCGTGGCCACCATCTCCAACGGCTACCTGGGTCTGAAGGGCAACCTCGCCGAGCAGCGGGACGGATACTGCCCGGTCACGCTCATCAACGGCGTTTATGACGAGCTGGACATGTTCAGCCTGCTGCGGCTGTCCGGCGAGGAGCGCCGCTACCTGGATCCGAGGTACTTCGACACGGCCGGGCAAAGCCCGGCGGTCGCGAACCTGCCCAATCCGCTGCTGGTCCAGGTATTCATCGGGGAGCGCGAGGTATCAATCGGGCGAGGGGAGATCAGTGGGTTTGCTCAGGTCCTGGACCTGGCCAGCGGCCTCTATCGTTACAGCTACGAGTTCCGCGACGGGGCCGGACGGGTGACCGCCATCCAGATGGAGCGGTTCGCGTCCCTGAGGCATCCGCACCGGGTCTTCATGCGATACCGGCTGGTGCCGCTGGAGCACGAAGCCTCTATCCGGCTCCACTCGGGCATCGACGGCCGGGTGCGTTCCAATCTGACCGGGCAGCGCCAGTTCAGCGTGACCGAGCTGTGGGCCTGGCCGCCGGAGCGTTGCCGCCTGACTGCTCGTACCCCGGCCCGCGGGCACCTGGTCTATTTGGGGGTGCTGAACGTTCTCCGCCGAGGCCGGGCCGACGAAGTGGCCGGGGTGGCCGAACACGACGCGGTTTACACCCGCTACAACTTCAGGCGACCTGAACCGGGCCAGGTTATTGAGCTGGAACGATACGTGGTTTTGACCTGTTCGGAGGACCTGCGGCACGGGATCGTCGCGGACCTGGAAGCCGAGCTGGACGCCGCCGCGGCCCAGGGGTTCGAGTCGGCCCTGGCCGAGCAGCAGGCCGCCTGGGCGGCCCTCTGGCAGCGCTCGGACGTGCGGATCGAAGGCGATGATCCGGCCCAGCTCGGACTGAGATTCAGTCTCCATCACCTGCTGGCCGCGGCCCCACGCTTCAGCGACCGCCTTTCGGTACCCGTTAAGCTGCTCACCGGCGAGTATTACCAGGGCAACGTCTTTTACGACACCGACCTGTACATCGTGCCCTTCTACACCTTCACGCAGCCGCAGTGGGCGCGCACCTGCCTCAGTTTTCGCTATGAAGGCTTGCGGCCCGGCCGCGAAATCGCCCGTCAACTGGGTTATGAGGGGGCCAAGCTGGCCTGGCAGGCCGGGCCTTACGGCGAGGAGTGCCTGGGCCGGTGGTGGCGATTCACGCACACCAACATCCACATCAACGCGGACGTGGCCTACGCGCTGGTGCAGTATCTTCGGGCCAGCGGCGATCAGCGCTTCCTGGCCGAGCGCGGGATCGACCTGCTGGTGGAGACCGCTCGCTTCTACGCGTCCCGGGCCAGCTATTCCAGCGCATTCGACCGCTACGACTTGAAGCATGTGGCCGGCCCGGACGAGGGTCACTGCGAAAGCACCAACAACTTTTACACCAACTGTCTGGCGATCCGGAACCTGCGCTGGGCGGCCGATCTGCTGGATCAGCTTGGCCGGTCCGACCCCGACGCCCATGCCGCGGCCGTCCGACGGCTGGCCCTCCGACCGGACGAGCCCGATAAGTGGCGGCACGTGGCCGGGCGCCTGACCTTGCTGGCCGATCCGCAGACCAAGGTGTTTGAGCAATGCGAGGGCTTCTTCCAGCTCAAGCCGCCTCCGCCCGATTTGCTGGAGGCGAGGAAAGTCTGGTTCGTGACCGTGTTTCCCTACCAGGCTCTCAACCAGCCGGATGTGCTGATGGCTCTGGCCTTGCTGCGCGACGAGTTCAAGCCGGAGGTGCGTCGGGCCAACTGGAAGTACTACAAGGACAAGAGCCTTAACTTTTCATCCATGAGCTTCGCAATCAACGCGATCATGGCCGCTGATGCCGGCGAGTTGGAGGAGGCCTACAAGAACTTCATCATCACGACCGGGATCGACCTGGACGAGGCTCTCACCGGCCGGCGTGATACCTACGCCGGCCTGCACGGAACCGCGGCCGGCGGGGCCTGGCTGGCCGCGATCCTGGGCTTCGGCGGCGTACAGCTCTCCGAAAACGGCTTGCGGATCAGCCCCACTTTGCCGCCCGCCTGGAGCCGGCTGAGCTTCAATTTGCTTTTGCATGGAACCCGGACCCACGTCGCCATCGACCGGCAGACAGTGACCCTGACCGCCGACCCGGACGGCGCGGTCCGAATGCCCATCGTCGTGGCCGGCCACGCGAGCCAACTTAGGCCCGGTTGCACCTGCACCGTGCGTTACGCAGGGATGTCGGGGTAGCAGCGGGCCCGGCCGGCGTGCGGGCGGCTGGCGGCGCCAGCCACTTGCCTGAGCCGCGCCTGGCTTTATAATCCCGCGCCGAGATGCGTGGATCCTGGTCGGCAGCGCGGTCCGGGGGGCGATGAGAAGCGACGTGAGCGAACCTGAGGTTGGCTTTCTTGACCGGCATCATTTTCTTCTCCGACGGCTGCACTCGTTGGCCGGGATCGTTCCGGTCGGGGCGTTCCTGATAAACCATCTGCTGGCCAACTCGACGGCGTTTCTGGGCCCCAAGCACTTTGACCACCACATCAGCCTGATCCACAGCCTGCCTTGGCTGCTGGGCATAGAGATCGTTTTCATCTTCCTGCCGCTGGCCTTTCACGGGGCCTACGGAGTGCTGATCGCCTGGCAGGGCAAGCTCAACCAGAACCGGTACCCGTACCTCGACAACTGGCGCTACACGCTCCAGAGAGTGACCGCCTGGATCACCATCGTCTTCGTTATCGTGCACCTGCTGCACTTCCGCTTCGCACACTGGTTCGGACTGCCGGAATACAAAACCGCCAATCCGGATTTCTTCGCCTTCACCCAGCGCGGCTTTTTGGACCAGTGGTTGCCAGCCTGGCTGTGGGTGACGATCTACGCGGTCGGGCTGATCAGCGCGGTCTACCATTTCTGCAACGGCATCGTGACCTTCTGCATCACCTGGGGGATCACCACCGGCGTCCAGGCCCGCAAGAAGATGTCGGTGGCGGCGGGAGCCCTGGGCCTGGTGCTGCTGGTGTGGGGCGCGGCCTCACTGCTGGCCCTCGGCCGGCAGCCGGCTCTCGGCCAGCCCGCCGCGGAGCCGGTGATCGCGGGAACCGTCCTGACCTCCGGGCCGCCCGTGGCGATTGGCAACGAGAGATTCTGATTGGGGCGCTGAAGAAAACATCATGGCCAAGCAACCTGTAATCGTGGTCGGCGGCGGAGTCGGCGGCCTGTGGGCGACCATCCGGTTGGCCGAGGCGGGCATTCCGGTCAAGCTCTTCTCGCTCTTCCCGGTCAAACGATCGCACTCATGTTGTGCCCAGGGCGGGATAAACGCCGTCCTGGACATCAAGGGCCAGAACGACTCCATCTGGCAGCACATCGTGGACACCATCAAGGGCGGGGACTACCTCGCCGACCAGCCGCCCATCAAAAGCATGTGCGAGGAGGCTCCCGGCCTCATCCGAACCTATGACCGGATGGGGGTCACATTCAGCCGCACCCCGGAAGGCATTATGGACCAGCGGCTGTTCGGCGGCGTTAAGCACAAACGGACCTGTTTTGCCGGGGCCACCACCGGGGCCCAATTGCTCTATGCCCTGGATGAGCAGGTACGGGCTCATCAGTTCGGCCGCCGAGTGGAGGTCTTCGAGTACTGGGAGTTTCTCAGCCCGGTGCTGGACGAGGCCGGCGTCTGTCGCGGGATCGTGGCCCAGAACCTGAGGACCATGGAGGTGGCCGCGTTCCGGGCCGACGCGGTGATCCTGGCCACCGGTGGGGCCGGGTTGATCTGGGGCCGCTCGACCATGTCGACTAATTGCACGGGGGCAGCGGCCGCGCGGGCCTATCAGTGCGGGGCGAAGTTCGCCAACGCCGAGTTCGCCCAGTTCCACCCCACCGCCATGAAGGGCCACGACAAGCTGCGGCTGATCTCGGAGGCCTGCCGGGGCGAGGGCGGCCGGGTCTGGGTTCCACGCCAGCCCGGCGACCCCCGGCCCGGACGCGAAATACCCGAGGCGGAACGATTCTACTTCCTCGAAGAATGGTTCCCGGCCTACGGCAATACCGTCCCGCGCGACATCGCCTCGCGAGCCATCGTCCGGGCCACACGCCACCTGGGTTTGGGTGTCCGCGGGCAGGAAATCGTCTATCTCGACCTCTCTCACCAGCCGCGGGAACTGCTCCAGGCCCGACTGGGGGGGGTCCTGGAGCTTTACCAGACCTTCTCCGGCGTGGACCCCTACACCAACCCGATGGAGGTCTTCCCCGCCATGCACTACACCATGGGCGGATTGTGGGTGAGCTTCGAGAAGGACGGCCAGACCGGCGGGATGGCCCGGGTACACCCCCGCAACCACGCCACCAGCATCCCCGGCCTGTACGCCTGCGGAGAATGCGATTTCGCCTACCACGGGGCCAATCGCCTGGGAGCCAACTCGCTGCTTTCGGCCTCCTTCAGCGGACGGGTCGCCGGCGATGCCGCCGTCGCCTACCTGAAGAACCTCAAGAGCAGTTGTGACCGGACGCCGCAGGCAGTTTACGATGCGGAATGTCGCCGACAGCGCGAGATCAACAGTGCGATCCTCAGCCGAACTGGCGGCGAGAACCCCAGCACGCTGCACCGCTTGCTCGGCGAGGTCATGCAGGAGTTGGTATTCGTCGAGCGGGACAACCCCGGGCTCGACCGGGCCTTGGCCAGGATCGCCGAGCTGAAGGAACGCTCGCGACGCATCTCTCTGGACGACACCGGTAGCTGGAGCAACCAGTTGTTGCCCTGGGCCCGCCAGGTGCAGGACATGATCGTGCTGGCGGAGGTGATAGCCAAGGCCGCCCGGCTGCGCGATGAATGTCGCGGCTCCCATTACAAGGCCCAGTTCGAGCTGAAGGTGCCGGAGGGCAAGTTCCCCGGCGACCCGGAATACGAGGAGTACAAAGCCCGCTGGAAGGCGAACAACGAGAAGTGGATGAAGCACTCCATCGCGACCCATACTGAGGACGGCCCGCAGATCGAATACCGGCCGATCGACCAGTCGGTCTTGCCGCCGGAGCAGCCGCGCGATTACCGATAGGGCCCCAAGCGGAGGCTGGCGAACCTGCGGCTCGGGCTGGAGGTTGGTTCTCAATGGCAGAGAAAGTGATTCATTTCAAAATCAAACGTCAGGATCGGCCCGATTCGGAGCCGTACTGGGAAGAGTTCCGGATGCCTTACGCGCCCCAACACAACGTGGTGTCGGCGCTGCTCTATCTGCGCGAGCACCCGATTAATGCCCGTGGCCAGCGGGTGCCCCCGGTGGTGTGGGAATCCAATTGCATGGAGGAGGTCTGCGGGGCATGCAGCATGCTGGTCAATGGGGTCCCGCGTCAGGCCTGCGCGGCCCTGATTGATGAGCTGGAACAGCCCATCGTCCTGGAGCCGCTCAGCAAGTTCCCCGTAATCCGCGACCTGCAAGTCGATCGGCAAAAGATGTTCGACGCCCTGGCCAAGGTCAGGGCCTGGGTGCCGATCGACGGAAGCTGGGACATTCATCGGCACGCGCCCCTGATCTCGCCGGTGGAGCAGTCGGTGCGATATGTTTTCTCTCGCTGCATGACCTGCGGCTGTTGCATGGAGGCCTGCCCGCAGTATCACGAGGGATCGCGGTTTATCGGACCGGCCCCCCTCGGTCAGGTCGCCATGCACAACGCCCACCCCACCGGCAAGTTCTTCAAGGCCGATCGCCTCCGGGCCATCATGGGCCCGGGCGGCATCACCGATTGCGGCAATGCCCAGAACTGCGCCAAAGTCTGCCCAAAGGATATCCCGCTCACCGAAGCTATCGGGGAGCTCGGCCGCCAGACAACCGCTCAGTGGCTGCGCGATCTGCTGAGCCGGTGACCGGAAGCTGAATCAACGGGCGCGATTGGTAGCCGGCGGTAGCGGCCCGATAATCCACGATCTAGTCCACGACCACGCTGTTGACCGATACCACCACTCCGAAGTCGTCCCCGTTGCCCAGGAAGTGGAAAAGGATCGTGTCTCCGCAGTGATAGTCGTCGCCGCGAATCAGTCGCCGGGTCTCGTCGGCCTGGGCAATCGGGTCGTCTTCATCCGGTACAAACTGCCCCGCCTCGTCGCTGAAAATCAGCCCGACTTTGTCGCAGGCCATGTCGAGCTGGATCGATTCACCCGGAGCCAGCGCGCCGAGGTCCAGTTCCTCGGCCGGAATGAGCCGGGCGAAGAAGTTGTTGTCATCATCGAACTTTATCCGCGGGACGACCTCGAAATCCGTATCGTTGAAGATCTCGACCCGGACGGTGTACGGCCGGACGACCAGGTCGGGGACGGTGATGCTCGCGTCCAAGTCCCAGTCCTCGGGTAGGCTGACCGTCAGCCCGCCCGAGCAACCGGCTATGAGCCAGCAGCCTGCCCATAGGGCCATCCGCATTCCGCAAATCAGCTTATTCACTTTCGGCCTCCGGAGTGCCTTGCGGACCAGCCTGGCCGCGGCATACTGTGCCGGTTCCCGCGCTGGTCCCGGCCGGCCCGGGCAGTCTAGCTGGGTGAGACCCGGACCAGAATCCGTTGGACCGGCCCGCAGACGGAGCGGTTAGTCCGATGTCGCTGATGGTTAGCGTATCAGGGGTGCGTGGCGTGGTCGGGCAGACCCTGACTCCGGCCGTGGCCCTGGAATTCGCCCAGGCTTTCGGGACGTTGCTGGGCGGGGGACGGGTGCTGCTGGCCCGCGATTCGCGTCCCAGCGGACCCATGTTGGAAGCTGCGGCTCTGGCCGGGCTCCTGGCCGCCGGGTGCGCGGTAACCCGGCTGGGGATCGCAATGACGCCCACTGTCGGCTTCGCCGTGCGCCGGGGGGGCTTTGACGGCGGACTGGTTGTGACCGCGAGCCACAATCCCGGGCAGTGGAACGGCCTGAAATTCCTCGACCGCACCGGCACCGCCCTGGAGCCCCAGCAGGCTCGACAACTGGTCGAGCTACGCGCCGCAGGCAGCTTCCGCATCGTCAGTGAACCGCCCCAGCCGCGGGATGACCCTGACGCCGGACAGCGTCATGTCCAAGCCGTCTTGGATGCTGTCGAGGCCGACCTCTCACCCCTGAAGGGCTTGCGGGTGGTGCTCGACAGCGTGAACGGTGCCGGGTGTCTGGACACGCCCCGGCTGCTCAGCGCGCTGGGTTGCCAGGTCATCCATGTCAACTCTGACCCGACGGGACGCTTCGCTCATCCTCCGGAACCGGTTGCCGAAAACCTTGCCGGCTTGGGGGCCGCAGTGAAGGAAGCCGGAGCAGCGGTCGGCTTCGCTCAGGATCCCGACGCCGATCGTTTGGCGATCGTGGATGAACGCGGCCGGTACATTGGGGAGGAATACACGCTGGCTTTGGCGTGCTGGTTCGTTCTCTCTCGTCGTCCTGGACCTGTCGCGGCGAACCTCAGCACTTCGCGGTTGATCGACGATCTCGGGCGGCGGTTCAGTGTACCGGTACTGCGCACGCCGGTGGGGGAGTCACATGTGGCCCGCCGAATGCTGGCCGAAGGTTGCGTCATCGGTGGCGAGGGCAACGGGGGGGTGATCGACCCCCGAATCGGGTATGTTCGGGACAGCCTTTCAGGCATCAGCCTGGTACTGCAATTGATGGCCCAGACTGGTAAGTCGGTCAGCCAACTGGTCGCCGAACTTCCGCGGTATACGATGGTTAAAGAGAAAATGGAGTTGGACCCGGCGCGTGCCAAGGATTGTTTGGAAGCGATCACGGCCAGATTCGCCGCTTGTTCGCCTAATACGGTCGACGGAGTACGGCTGGATTTCCCCGAGGGTTGGGTTCACGTGCGGCCATCGAATACCGAGCCGATCGTGCGTATCGTGGCCGAGGGGCCGGATGCGGTTACTACAGCCAACTTGGTAGCGAGAGTGCGGGCCGCGGCCGGCTTGTGATCGGGGGGCACCAACCTGGTCCGGCTTGCGGTGCCGGGCGACCGATAGGACACTGGTATTGGCGAGTTGCAGGGCAGAAGATGTGAGACGGGCACCGGCTGGAATGCAGGAGGTCATCGGAAGCCGACGCCCTGGTTGCACGCCGGGGCGGGCGTGGCCTTCAACCGCTGCGGCTCAGCTTGTAAGCTCCGTGGAGAACGCGTGAAGCATATTCGTACATTTGTGATTGTTCCCTCTTTGCCGGAGGTGTTGGAGCCTCTACGGCAACTGGCGTACAACCTCTGGTGGACCTGGAACCCTTCCGCGACGGATCTATTTCGCCGGCTGGACGTGGATTTATGGCGGAAGGTCGGCCATAACCCGGTTGCTCTGCTGGGTCAGATAAGCCAGGAGCGGCTTGAGCAGACCGCCCGCGATGATGCTTACGTGGCTCAGCTCTCCCGGGTGATGGACAATCTATACATATACTTGAATAGCCGGACTTGGTTTGACGATAAGTTCCCGAACGACAAGGACTTACTTGTAGCTTATTTTTCGGCTGAATTCGGCCTGCACGAGAGCATGCCGATCTATTCCGGTGGACTGGGGGTCTTGGCAGGCGATCACCTGAAGTCAGCTTCGGACTTGGGCATACCACTGGTCGGCGTCTGCCTGGCCTACCGGCAAGGCTACTTCAAGCAACAACTTACCGAGGATGGTTGGCAACTGGAAAGCTACCCGGTCCACGACCTGCACCAGTGGTGCGCCACCCCGGCGACCGACGCAGACGGCAATCAACTTAAGATCAGCGTCCCTCTTGGGTTGCAGCAAGTAGTGGCCGCGCTGTGGCGAGTGCAGGTCGGGCGGGTGCAGCTCTATCTGCTGGATGCCGACCTCCCCCAGAATCCGCCCGAGTTCCGCACCTTGACGGCCCGGCTCTATGGGGGCGATCGGATCATGCGGATTCGCCAGGAAATCCTCCTGGGCGTGGGAGGGCTGCGAGCACTGCGAGCCCTCGGCTTGCAACCCACCGTTTGCCATATGAACGAGGGCCATGCCGCCTTCCTGGCCCTGGAGCGAATCCGGATGGCGATGCGGGAACACGGTCTGAGTTACCGCGAGGCGCGGGAGGCGGCCTTTGGCGGAAATATCTTCACCACCCATACCCCGGTGCCGGCCGGCATCGATCGCTTCGACCCCAAGCTGGTCGAGCAGCACCTTGGCTGGATGGCCGAGGAGCTGGGGATCACCATGCGTGATTTGCTGGCTTTGGGGCGTGAGCATGCCGACCGGGTCGAGGAAGAGTTCTGCATGCCCTTGCTGGCCTTGCGGATGGCCTACCGCAGCAACGGGGTCAGCAAGCTTCACGGGGACGTGGCCCGGGGCATGTGGCAGGGATACTGGCCCGGCATTCCCAGGGACGAGGTGCCTATCGCTCATGTCACCAACGGAATTCACACCCGCACCTGGACCGGCCCGACCATGGCCGAGCTGCTGGATCAATACCTCGCTCCCGGGTGGGCCGAGGCGGACCCGAACGACCCGGTGTGGAAGCGGATCGACGAAATCCCGGACACCGAGCTGTGGCGGGTGCATGTGCGGCGTCGAGAGTGGATGATCGCCGCCGTGCGACGCCGACTGAGGGAGCAACTGCGTGGCCGCGGGGCGCCGCCGGCGGAGATCAAGGCCGCCGAGGAAGTGCTCGACCCGGAGGCTCTGACGGTCGGCTTCGCTCGACGTTTCGCTCCGTACAAGCGGGCGACTCTCCTGTTTCGCAACCTCGACCGCCTCTCGGCCCTGATCGCCAATCGGGAGCGACCGATTCAGTTCATTTTCGCCGGCAAAGCCCACCCCAACGACGGGGCCGGCAAGGAGCTGATCAAGCATATTGCGGTCATTTGCGCCCGACCCGAGTTCCGTCGGCGGATCGTCTTCCTAGAGAACTACGACATCTCTCTGGCCCGCGTGCTGGTCCAGGGCGTCGATCTGTGGCTCAACAACCCGCTCCGCCTGCACGAGGCCAGCGGAACCAGTGGGATGAAGGTGGTGGCCAATGGGGCGCTGAACCTGTCGTGCTTGGATGGGTGGTGGCCGGAAGCCTACGACGGCGAAAACGGCTGGGCCATCGGCGATGGGCGGGTATACGACGACCTGGCCTACCAGGATCGCGTGGAAAGCGAGTCGCTCTACAACTTGCTGGAGCGCGAGATCATCCCGACCTTCTACGATCGCGATCAGGACGACATCCCTCGTCGCTGGGTTCGGCGGATCAAGGCCGCGATGAAAACCATCATGCCCTACTTCAACACCAACCGGATGCTGCGGGACTACACCGAGAAGATGTATTTGCCCGCGCTCCGTCGGGTGCGAAAGGTTTGGGCCGATCAGTTCGCGCTGGCCCGGTCGTTGGCCGCGTGGAAAGACCGGCTCCGCAGCCACTGGCACGAGGTTCGGGTGGCCGAGGTGCGGACCGCGTCCGCCCAGGTCCTCA
>Ga0185342_1000915_pt1 | contig 13493 bp, 9 predicted proteins | sample ConPoolayeEmetaG_FD_128045 | JGI IMG/M metagenome (GOLD analysis project Ga0185342, IMG submission 128045) | Hot spring microbial mat communities from California, USA to study Microbial Dark Matter (Phase II) - Cone Pool mat layer E metaG... ...
TTCGCGAGGAGACCTCTTAAGGAGGAGGAAATGAATTACCTGCGTATTTTGCGCGTTTCGGTGCGGGCCCTTTCCCGCAATAAACTCCGGTCTTTCTTGACTACGCTGGGCATCATCATCGGAGTTGGTGCCGTTATTGCCATGGTCAGCATCGGTGAAGGAGCCAAGTCGGCAGTGGAAGAGAGATTTCAGTCGATGGGGACTAATCTTCTTTTCGTAAGCCCAGGAAGCCGCTCGGTCCAGGGACGACACACCGGGTTTGGCGGCTTTCAGTCGCTTAAAGTTGAAGATGCTTTAGCTATTGAAGAACAGTGCGATGCTGTCCTTTACTCTTCGCCCATCGTGCAGACAAGAGCCCAGGTAGTGTATGCCAATAAAAACTGGAATACCAGCATCACCGGCGCCAATGAAAAATTTCCGCTCATTAGAAGCTGGGATGTGGAATTTGGAAGTTTTTTTGACGACAGCATGGTTCGCTCGGGGGCTAAAGTATGTGTCCTTGGTTCGGAAGTTAAGAAGAGCCTCTTTGAGGACGAGGATGCCATAGGTAAGGTTGTTCGCATTAAAAAGATACCCTTCACAGTGCTCGGAGTTATGCGCTCCAAAGGCGAGTCGGGAGGGTGGATGAGCCGGGATGATATGATTATCGTTCCTTACACCACCGCTTTAATGCGCTTAGTCAGGCAAGATTATATCAGTTCCATAGATGTAAAGGCAGTCTCGTCCACCAGGACTCCTGAGGCCAAAGCTCAGATTGAAGACCTGCTGCGCATCCGTCATCGCATTGCGCCGGGAGCCGAGGATGATTTCAACGTGCGCAACATGACCGAGATGATGGAGTCAGCCACAGAAACCACCAAGATATTAACTATTCTGTTGGGAAGCATTGCGGGAATTTCCCTTTTAGTCGGCGGCATCGGCATCATGAACATCATGTTAGTTTCGGTAACCGAAAGAATTCGCGAAATTGGCATCAGAATGTCTGTTGGCGCCAGAGAGCGAGATATACTCCTCCAGTTCTTAGCTGAGGCGGTTACGCTTTGTCTAATGGGAGGGCTGGTAGGCATCATGGTAGGCTTTGTCGCCTCTCGGCTCATCAGTCGCTTTGCCGGCTGGCGGACAGTCGTTTCTCCAGACGCCATCTTTTTAGCCTTCTTTTTTGCCGCCTCCGTGGGAATCTTTTTCGGGTTTTATCCAGCCCGCAAGGCTTCCAAGCTCGACCCGATCGAAGCCCTTCGTTATGAGTGATAAACCGGAACAAAGCCCTTCGTCTTGATTAATAAAAGGAAAATACGGAAGGAGGTCCCGATGAAAAAAGTAAAGGTTTTTTTAAGCTCGTTGATTTTACTTGGCTTCCTTTTGCCCTTAATGGCTTTGGCCCAATCTGAGGAAAAAGGTCAAGTTTTATCTTTAAGCTTGGAGGAGGCGGTAGTTCGCGGCCTTAAAAATAACTTGCAGTTGGCGATCCAAATTCTTAGCCCTGAGCTGGCCGACATTTCCGTTTCCCGAGCTAAGGAAAAGTTTATTCCCACCATGAGCTTTTCTTTTAGCCGCCGGAGCACAGCCCAGGCTTCCTATTCTTGGCTGGAAGCCTCTGATAGGACGCTAACTGAGACTGAAAGTTACCAGACACAAATTAACCAACAAATTCCCACTGGTGGTAGCCTCGGAATTTCTCTTAACTGGGACCGGACTGATACCACAACCCGGTTTCAAACGATTAACCCTCGTTATTCGAGCACGCTTCGTTTTACCTTCAGTCAACCCTTGCTCCGAGATTTCGGTTTCAAAATGAGCCGCCGAGAAATCATCGCCGCCCGGACCAGCCTGGAAATATCCGAATATGACCTGAAAAAAGTGATAATGGATACCATTTATTCGGTCGAAGATGCCTATTGGAACTTGGTTTATGCCATTGAAAATTTAGAAGTTAGACGTCAAGCCTTGCAGTTAGCCAAGGAACTGCTCGAGAAAAATAAACTGGCCGTAGAAATCGGCACGATGGCGTCTCTTGAAGTTTTAAGCGCCGAAGCTGAAGTCGCCAGCCGGGAAGCGGATATCATTGCGGCGGAAACCCAGGTTAAGAATGCTGAGGACCAACTGAGGCGCATTTTGAACATTAGCCGGGAAGAAGAGGCGACAGTTATCGAAATAAAACCCGTTGATAAACCGCGCTTTGTCGAGCAAAAAGTTAATTTGGAAGAATGTTTGCAGCTTGCCCTGCGGAATCGTCCCGACTTGGCTTCGAGCCAGCTTCAGGTTGAAAGCCAGGAGTTAAATCTAAGCATTGCACGCAATCAGCTTTTGCCGAACCTTTCCTTTACCGCCTCTTACTGGAGTCCTGGACTTTCTGGCGACAGGGTTCTCTACCTTAATGATAACCCTTTGACGGGCGTAGTAATCGGGACAATTCCCGGTGGAGCCTCAGGGGCCTTAAAAGATTCATTTAATTTCAAATACCGCAACTGGTCTCTTGGTCTGACTCTTGACATTCCTTTAAGTAGTGTTTTTTCTCGGGCTAACTACGCTCAAGCCAAGGTTAATTTAGAACAGGCTATTTTAAGACTGAAGAATCAAGAGGAACAGATTTATCTGGAAGTGAAGAATGCGGTGCGAGCGGTTCAATCCAACTACCAGCGCGTTCAGGCCTATAAAATCGCTCGGGAGCTGGCCGAGAAAAAGCTCACTGCGGAGCAAGAGAAATTGCGGCTGGGCTTGAGCACTAATTTTATGGTCCTTACCTACCAGCGGGACTTGTCTAACCAGCGGACCTCTGAGCTCAAAGCGATCATTGACTACAATCTTTCCCTGGCTAACTTAGACCGCGTCTTGGGCACCACCCTCAAAACCAAAAACATCGAATTCATGGATTTTTTAAAACGAGATTGAGCTGGTTTGCGTCGCCCGTCAACTATGAATCGAGCTCGGACACCCAAGTTGGGTTTGATAATTCTAGCGGCTGCAATTAAGTTAAAGCTTAATTTTGGGCTAATTAAAATCTTGGTCAATGGAGATATAAATCATGCTTTGGGGATAATAGAGCTTAGGTCCTAAGGAAAAGGCCCGGGCGGCTTTTTCCGCTTCCAGCGAAAGGCGTATTTAGACAAAATTAATTATGACGTTGCTGAGCCATAAAAATTGCTATGAGCTCTAAAGGTGATATATTTTATTTCTGACAATAAACGCTATAATATAAAAATAAAAATGAAGAGAAGGCTTGGCGCAGCTTGAGATGATAAAAAGAAGGATGCTGGTTATTTTTATTATTTTCTTCCCCCTTTTTGATTCCTGGCTGACAGCAGGGGGACGGGAGGATTATTTGGTCCAAGCTGTTCCCTTCCCTCATCCCCCAAAAATCGACGGCCTCTTAGAAAATCCCCTTTGGGATCAGGGAAAGATAATTGAACAATTTACCCAATACGAACCCCAGGAAGGAGCCAGCCCATCAGAAAAAACTCAAGCCTTTATCGGGTTTGACCAGAATAATCTCTATATCGCTTTCCGCTGTTTTGATTCTAACCCCAAATCTATTCGAGCCTGTCTGACGCCACGCGACCGGGCTATGGGCGATGATTCCGTCACCGTTTATTTAGACACCTTTAATGATAGGAAAAAAGCCTTCGTTTTCCAGGTTAACCCCTGCGGGATTCAGAATGACGGTGTTTACACTGAAGGGACGCGACGAGGCCGGGGAAGGGGCGGAGGTGGCGGCGGGATGATGGGCTTTGAGCGCTTTGACCGAAGCTGGGATACTTTTTTCCAAGCCCAGGCGCAACTGGATGAGCAAGGGTACACAGTGGAAATGGCGATACCTTTTAAAAGCCTTCGCTTTCCTAACATTGGGAATAAAAAGTGGGGAATTATTCTCCAGCGCTCTATCCGCAGAAAGAATGAAGAACTTTATTGGCCGCCTTACTCTCGAAGCGTGAACGGCTTCTTGGTCCAGGCCGGATTGTTGGAAATTCCGGGGAGCCTTCGCTCAGGAAGTAACATTGAACTTATGCCGGTAGTTACTGGGCTAAAAACCGATGAAGAAAAATTCTCGCCTCAGCCCGGACTTAATTTTAAATGGGGGATAGCCTCTGATTTAACCGCTGATGTCACCCTGAATCCTGATTTCAGCCAGATTGAGGCTGATATGCCTCAGATTGACGTTAATCAACGTTATGCTCTCTACTATCCCGAAAAAAGGCCTTTTTTCCTTGAAGGTAAAGACATCTTTGATACGCCGCTGGAAATATTCTATGCCCGCCGGATTATCGACCCCCTCTGGGGTTTTAAGCTTTCTGGGAAAATTGGGGGAGCAGCTCTTGGTTTCCTTAGTGCTCTCGATACGAATCCTGTGGCCATAACGATTCCTAACGCTGATTTAGAAAGTATCGAAGGAACTTCGGCCCGCAGCTTGGTCCATGTTTTTCGCTGGCGCCAGGATCTCTTTCCTGAATCCCACGTGGGAATTATTTTCACCGACAAAGAGGTCGGGCCTTCCCTTAGCCAAATATTTTCTGATTATAACCGAGTAGCAGGAATTGATGGTCATTTCAAATTTCTTGATTATAACCGGTTTTCCTTCCAGATTCTGGGGGCTAAGACCCGAGTTCAAGGTCACGAGACAGAAGTGGTGCCGGCGTTTTCCCTTAATTTAAGCCGCATGACTCGTCATTTTAACTTTTCTGTAGATTATTACCACCTTCCCCCTGATTTCGAGGGTAGCCTCGGCTTTTTCCGGCGCCTAGACGTTAAATCCCTAAACACGCGCCTGGGATATGTCATTCTCCCTGAAAACGAATATGTTATTTCGATTCGGCCTTCGGTTGAGTACCGCCGGGTTTATGATTTTAGTAATACCCTAACTGATAACGAAGTCGATTTTTCTCTGTTTATTTCAGGCTGGCGACAGACTAGTTTTTGGGCTTCCTTTAGCACCGGCCTGGAAAGATATAAGGAGGTTGATTTTTACAAAAGCGACTTTGACGTCCACCTTTTCTCCGAACCCTTTTCTTGGTTGACCGGTAGCATTTCTTATGGCTTGGGTCAGGCAATTTATTATTCTGACGACCCCTATTTGGGATTTAAGGCTTCCTGGTCTCTAAGAGCCACGCTTAAACCATTCAGCAATCTTAGCCTTTCTTATAATATCCAGAACAACGAGTTTTATCGTCAACGGGGAGGCGAAAAAGTTTATGAAATTAATATTATTTCTCAGAGACTAAATTATCAGCTTTCTAAGACAACTTCGCTCCGGCTGATCACCGAATATAACGATTATTATGACCGGCTTTTTCTCAGCTTTCTTTTCAGTTATGAATATCGACCAGGGACGGTTTTTTATTTTGGGGTTGACCAGACTCGGGGAAAGGATGAAGAAGGCGTTTTCCAGAGACCTGGGCCGGCAATTTTTGTCAAATTTTCCTATTGGTGGCGAATTTAACCGCTGCTTCCTACTAAAAAGCATCCTTTTAATCTGGGAGAAGGGTTGAGCCAGGTGCGAGGTTTTGGCTTACGGGTTGTCGTTCTCTTCTTACTTGGGATAGAAATAGTGTCTTTCTTGGCCTGCTCCCCCAAGCCTGAAAACTATATCCTTCTCTGTGCTGGCGATAGCTTGACTGAGCAAGGCTATCCTGTTTATTTGCGTCGGCTGCTGAAAAAAGAGGGCCTTCGGGTGAGGGTTTATAACAAGGGCCGGAGCGGCTACAACTCAGCCGAATATTTAGCTTATTTAAGGGCCCACGCCTATGAACTAAGAAATTTCCAACCTGATTTTATCCTTCTTCAGTTGGGCACTAATGATGTTCGGACTGATGGCGACCGAACTTCGCGCGAAGAATTTAAGGCCAACATGAAAGAAATTATCAACCTTTTGACCCAATTTCAGACAAGACGAGGGCAGTCGCCCCGCCTTCTCCTCGGTCTCGTCCCGCCCATCAAGGAAGAGGCGAACTATCCTTTTAGTGAGGAATCGGCGCAGAGAGTCGAAACAGAAATTAACCCCGCACTCTTAAGCTTGGCTTCGGAGCTAAACTTGCCGGTAGTAAATAATTGGGAAATCTTTATGAAGAGGCCCGAGCTTCTCCCCGGCATCCATCCTAATCCCGAGGGCTACCAGGAGATGGCCAGAGCCTGGTTGCAAGCGCTTCTGCCCTATTTTCACCTCAGAAATCGCTGATAATTTTCTCCCCCGACTAAATTTTGGAGCCTGGATTAGGAGCTCTGAAGCTTTTTCCTCGGTTAAACTTCGAAAATTTGAGATATTGAAGAAGGTCATATAGAACAGGAGGGGAAGGAGTTAACAAGGCAAATAAGCTAGAGACTTTTTTACCGCCTTTTGATGAGTTAGACCAATTATCAGTTCGCGGGTTTGGTGGGGGTAGACATAATGGCCGAGGAGAGGCGTCGACTTCTCGGACCGGAGATAGGATGGTTCTCCAAGGTGTGGGTCAAGGCCGACCCGCCGAGTCCAATCTAAAGTTTCTAAGGTTTGGCTGATTCCATCAAAAAAGCGCTTGCTTCTTGGCGGATAAAAATGATAAAATAAAATAAATCTGTTGATATCCACGAAATTATCTTGCTGCGGGAGAATCGATTATGAACAGAAAGCTTATCCGACCCAGTTTGGCTGAAGTCAAGGAGAAGATGACTAAGGATTCAGCCCCGCGGAAAAAAGCTCCCCCTCCGTTCGAAACCCATGCTGAGAATTATTATTATCTTAAGCAGATGAACAAAAAGACGCCTATGGCGGTCGTGCTAATTGACGGGGAAGAAGTGCGTGGTTATATCGAATGGTACGACCGCTATTGCCTTAAACTCAATCGAGACGACGCCCCCAACCTTTTGTTGTTTAAAAATAGTATCAAATATATGTATAAGCTCAATGACAATAAGCATGGTTCCCAAGGACAGGGAGCCCGGAAAAAATAAATTTCCCTGGCTTCGGCTTGGCCTAACCATAGGTGACCCTGCAGGTATTGGTCCAGAAATTTTAATTAAAGCTCTGGCTAAAAGAGAACTTCTTCCTTTAGGCGCTTATTTGATTTTTAGTCCGCCTTCCCTTCTCGAGGCTGAGGCCAAGGCGCTCAAGGTTAAGCTCAAGCTCTATTCTTTTGCGGATTGGGAAAAGGCGAAGGGGCCGGGGTTTTTCCTTTTTCCCCTTGAAACCAGCGGAGAATGGGCCGAAAAAGGCCGGGCTTCAGCCGTTGCTGGCCAGATTTCTTTTCAGGCATTTTCCGAGGCTTTCCTCATGGCCCAGCAAGGGCTCCTGGAAGGAATTGTGACTGCTCCCGTCTCCAAACTTTCGTGGGCCTTGGCGGGAATTCCTTGGCACGGTCACACTGAATACTTAGAAAACTTTTATCCCGAGGCAATTATGGCTTTTTGGAGTCGAAGACTGAGAGTAGCCCTCTTTACTCATCATCTCCCCCTGGTTGAGGCTCAAAAAAAAATCACTCGAGAAAACTTAATTAATTTTTTTCGGCGGCTGGAGTCTTCCTTGAATCGGTTTTATGGTCGGCGCCTGGAATGTTTGGTCGCTGGTCTTAACCCTCATGCTGGAGAGGATGGGCTTTTGGGGGAGGAAGAGAACAAAGAGATAGTTCCTGCTATTACCGAGGTTCGCCAGATGGGCTTAAGCTTTTCTGGCCCTTATCCGCCTGATGTTATTTTCCGTCAGGCCCTCGACCGGCGGGATTGTCTGGTCGTAGCTCTCTACCATGACCAGGGGCTGATTGCCTTTAAATTAGTTTCTTTTGCTGACGGAGTTAACCTCACCCTTGGCCTTCCCTTTGTCCGGACTTCCCCTGACCACGGGACAGCTTTTGATATTGCGGGCAAAGGAATGGCTTCTGAGAAAAGTATGGTGGCCGCTATTCGTTTAGCCCACCGGATGGCGGCGCGGCTAACGTCTTAATCTTTTCATCTCCGCCCTGACTTCTCTTTCCACATCGCGGGCCTTGATAGCTTCTTTTTTCTCAAAGGCTCGCTTGCCCCGGGCCAAAGCCAGTTCGATTTTTACTTTACCCTTTTCGTTAAAATAAACTTTGGTCGGGATCAAGGTTAGACCCTTTTCTTTGATTTTTCCGGTTAACCTTTTAATTTCTTGCTTATGCAGCAAAAGCTTTCGCGGTCGTCGCGGCTCGTGGTTGAAGCGATTAGCCGCCTCGTACGGGCTGATATGGCAATTGAGGAGGTAAACTTCGCCATTCCTAATTTCTGCAAAGCTTTCCTTAAGACTGACCCGGCCTTCCCTGATTGATTTGACCTCACTCCCCAAAAGGGAAATGCCTGCCTCTAACTTTTCGAGGAGGTCGTAGTTGAAAAGTGCTTTCTTATTCTCAGCGATTACCTTCATCTTTTGATTTCCTTTTTTCCCGGGGCTCAAGCTTTATCAAGCTTAGGTGACGGCGGCTGATTTTTTCCACCGTAAACCGGTAAGGTCCATAATCGAGGGAAGTCTTTTCCTGAGGGAAACGGCCCAAATGGAAAAGGAGAAAACCGGCCAGAGTGGTGTATTCCCGACTTTCTGGCAGGTCAATTCGCAGATACTCGCGGATTTCCTTTATCGGCGCTCGGCCGCGCAAAAAATAGGTGTGGCCTTCTTTTCTTTCCAGCCAGGACTCCTCCGTAGAATCATCTGTTTCGTCTCTTATTTCGCCGACAATTTCTTCCAGGATGTCTTCAAGCGTTACGATTCCCTCGATGCTCCCGTATTCATCAACAACCAAAGCTAAGTGGACTGCCCTGGCTCTCATTTCGCGAAGGGCCGTCTCCAGCGAAGCTGATTCGGGAAGAAAAAGGGCCGGCCGCAGGAGCTCGGGAAGCGAAAAGGGCCTTTTAGCAACAAGACTGGGCAGAATGTCCTTTACGTGGAGGACGCCTTCAATGTTCTCCATTCTTCCTCGAAACACAGGGAAGCGAGAAAACTCTGAGGTCAAAATAGTTTCCAGGATTTGCTCTGGCGGGGAGCTGATTTCGATGGCCTTAACTTGGGGCCGGGGAACCATAATCTCCCTCAGAGTGCGAGTGGAAATGTTCAAAACAGCCGAGAGCATCCTCTTTCTTTCCGCTGGCATGTCATGGGTGCCGGTCATAAGCATCAGCCTCATTTCTTCTTCGCTCAGCAGGTCAGGGCTCCGAGCCGAGGGGACGAGGAGATTAATAATTCCGGTTAAAGCTCTGGAAACAGGGGAGAATAGAGTCAAGAAAAAACGCAAGGGATGCACCAAGCTTAAAGCTAAGCGAAGAGGATGATAGGCAGCCAAGGTTTTGGGCGCAATTTCCCCAAAAAGCAAAATAAGGAGGGTAGTGCCAGCGGTGGCTATCAAAACAGCCTTATTTTGGTGCGCGGGCCAGAGGGCAACGATAAGATAGGTAGCCAAAGAGGCAGCGGCGATGTTGACCAGAGTGTTGCCGATGAGAATAGTGCTCAGAAGCCGGTCGACCCTTTCCTTCATTTTGAGAACCCGGTTGGCTCGGCGTGAACCCTTTGTTTCTAACAAGCGAATTTTAAAAGGGCTAGAGGCAATAAAGGCGGTTTCAGCGGCGGCAAAAAAAGCGCTCAAAACGAGGCATAAGAGAAAAAGAGCAGCGCAGGTCAAAATCATTGCCTTCGGCCTTAGATTTGAGGCTCGCTCTTAAGATGTCGAAAACACTTAGTCAGGCAATCTTCCAAGCGATGCTCGATTTCTAAGACCGAGAGCGAGGAGGCTTCGGCGAGTTCAGTTACCACCAGTTCACGGGCTTTTTCCATCATCGCTTTTTCGCGGAAAGAAAGGCTGCGTTGGAGATTAAGGTAATAAAGTCCTTTAAGAACCTGAATAACATCGAATATTTTTCCGGTTTTCATCAGATTCTGATGCTCCTTGTACCTTTCCTTCCAATCCCGGTGGAGGTCGATGGGACTGTGGCGGATAAACTCGAAAATATCGTCAATATCGTCTTCGGAAATTGGCCGCCGCAAACCAATTTCACCGGTATTGGCCACGGGCACGATCACCAACGAGTTATTGGCCAAGATACGGACATGATAAATGCGAAAAGTTTCGCCGAATAAATTAGACTCTTTAATATCCTCTATGACCCCGACGCCTTGGTTAGGATAAATTACTTTATCACCTATTTTGAAGGAGTCCATTGATTTTATTTTACCTTAAAACAGAAAAGAATTCAAATTGCCCGAATGTCCGAATAATTCCAGTTCAGTTGCTTTGCGCCAGATTCTTATTTTATATTGAAAAAAGCCATAATCTTTGTCTGGAGGTCAAAATGGGGAAGAGAAAGAAGGCAACTTCATGGGTTATTTCTCTTTTTTGGAGCATTTGGTGCGGAGCAGCTTCGTTATTCGCCATCTCTGACCAGGCGCAGCCCGTTGACCTGAAAAAAGAGCCAACCCTTTATGTGGTTGGTTATGCCCATCTTGATACTCAATGGCGTTGGGATTACGTCACCACCATAAAAGAATATATTCCCAAGACGATGCGGCTTAATTTTTATCTTCTGGATAAATATCCCCATTATATCTTCAATTTCAGCGGGGCTAATCGTTATCGCCTGATGAAGGAATATTATCCGAGCGATTTTGAGAGGGTCAAAAAATTAGCCCAGGCAGGCCGCTGGTTTCCCTGTGGCTCTTCTTGGGAAGAATCAGATGTGAATGCTCCCTCGGCGGAATCAATTATTCGGCAAGTTCTTTACGGCACCCACTTTTTCCAGAAAGAATTGGGGCAGCGGAGCGCCGAGTTTATGTTACCCGATTGCTTCGGTTTTCCCGCTTCTCTGCCGAGCATTTTAGCGCACTGCGGGCTTAAAGGTTTTTCCACCCAGAAGCTGAGCTGGGGTTCGAACGCGGCGGTTGGCGGCCCCAACTCGCCCGAAAAGACCCCCGAGGGCATACCTTTTAACGTGGGTTTCTGGGAAGGCCCAGACGGAAAGGGTGTGGTAGCGGCCTTAAACCCCGGCGATTATGTCCAGAATATTACCTATGACCTGAGTAAAACACCGCCTGAACCTCCGTCCGGAGAACAGCGGCGACGGCCGTTAATTGATTGGCCTTCGCGGCTTAAACTAAACGGTCAGGCAAGCGGTGTTATGGCTGATTATATGTATTACGGAACTGGAGATACCGGAGGTTCTCCGTCAGAAGCCTCGATTAGACTGCTCGAGGCCATCGTAACTAAGGCTAAGACTGTCTTGCCACCCTTAGATTTAAGAAGGCTGCCACCGGCCGAGTCGCTAACCAAACCTGTTCCCCTGTCAGAAGTTCAGGTGGGCGACGGACCAGTGAGAGTTATTTCGGCCCGGGCTGATCAGCTCTTTCTGGACTTAACGCCAGACATGATTCCGGCGCTACCTCGTTATAAGGGCGATTTGGAGTTGACCAACCATTCGGCCGGCTCGATTACTTCCCAGGCCTACATGAAAAAATGGAACCGGATGAACGAAGTTTTAGCTGAAGCGGCGGAGAAAGCGTCAGTAATAGCCACGTGGCTGGGAAGCCGCGCTTATCCTCAGAGGAGAATTAATGACGCCTGGGGCTTGGTGCTGGGAGCTCAGTTTCATGACATTCTTCCTGGAACAAGCATTCCTAAGGCCTATGAATATTCTTGGAATGACGAGATTTTGGCCCTGAATCTCTTTTCAGGAGTAATCGAAAGCGCTTTAGAAGCCGTTGCCTCCCAACTGGATACGCAAGCCAAAGGAATTCCCTTAATTGTTTATAACCCGCTTAATATCGCCCGCGAGGAGGTGGTGGAAGCGGCGGTTTCCTTCTCTGAAACCAAGCCCAAGGCAGTGCAAGTTTTGGGGCCGGATGGCAGGGAGGTTCCTGCCCAGCTCATCGAGGATAAGGTAATTTTTCTCGCCAAGGTTTCTCCCTTAGGTGTTGCTGTCTATGAAGTTCGACCGGCGGAAACTGCGGCTCCCTCCCTTCTTAAAGTTTCTGAAAAGAGCTTAGAGAACGAACGTTACCGCCTGACTTTAGACGAAAATGGCGATGTCCGGAGTATTTTCGACAAAAAAATCAAAAAAGAACTTCTGGCGGCGCCGCTTCGGTTAGAAATCAAGACCGATAAGCCAGCCCAGTGGCCAGCTTGGAACATGGACTGGGAAGACCAGATAAGACCGGCCAGAGCCTACGTTACGGGTCCGGCCAAGGTGAGAATTGTCGAAGCTGGCCCAGCCCGGGTGGCCTTAGAGGTCAGTCGAGAGGCGGAGGGGTCGAAGTTTAAGCAGGTTATTCGTTTGGCCGCGGGCGAGGCGGGCAACAGAATCGAGTTTTATAATGTGATTGACTGGCGGACAGCCGAAAGCCACCTTAAAGCCGTTTTCCCTCTGACAGCCAGAAACCAAAAGGCCATTTATAACTGGGATATCGGCACGGTAGAGCGGCCGACCAATACAGAGAAGCAATTTGAAGTTCCTTCGCACCAATGGGTTGACCTCACCGATAGCAGCCGAACCTTTGGGGTGACTATCCTGACTGATTATAAGATTGGTAGCGATAAACCGGACGACCACACCATCCGGTTGACCCTTGTCCGGACACCTGGAATTAGCAAGGGCTGGGAAGCTTACGGTGACCAGTCCTCTCAAGATTGGGGGCGCCATGAAATCCTTTTTGGCCTTGCAAGTCACGCGGGCGACTACCGGAACGGTCAAACCGATTGGCACGCCTACCGGCTTAACCAGCCTTTGCTGGTTTTTATTAGCCCCGTTCATCCCGGCCCTTTGGGCCGAACCTTCTCTTTTCTCCGTTTGAATTCCCCTCGGGTCAGAATTTTGGCGCTAAAAAAGGCAGAAGCGTCCGACGAAGTCATTGTCCGCTTGGTTGAGATGGATGGCCGGCCAGCCAGACAGATAAGCCTGCAATTAGCTACCCCAATTCTGAAGGCAAGGGAAGTGAACGGTGTCGAGGACCATCTCGAGAATCTTCCGACAAAAGGTGGCAGTTTGCTTTTCGACCTCAAGCCGTTCGAAGTGAAGAGTTTTGCCCTGCAATTAAGTCCGCCTAAGTTCAAAGCGGAGCCGCCAAAATATAAGATTGTACGCTTAAATTATGAATTGGCAGTGGCTTCACCTGACGGCTCGATGAACCAGCGCGGCTTTGACGCCGCGGGCCGTTCTTTGCCCGCCGAGCTGCTCCCGGCGGAAATTGATTTTGCCGGTATCCGTTTCCTCTTAGGACCAAGCCAGGGCTTGAATGCGGTTGTGCCGCAGGGGCAAACTATTATCTTGCCTGAAGGCAAGAATCGGCGCCTTTATCTCCTGATGGCCTCAGCCTCGGGAGACCAGCGCGCTGTTTTTTGGGTGGATGACAGGCCGGTGGAGCTTACTGTTCAGAGCTGGGGTGGCTATATCGGCCAATGGGATAATCGTCTATGGACGGTAAAGCAACAGTTATTGCCGCCTCGAGAGCCCCAAGTTAGCTCCAGGCCGGGCATGATTCTCGTTCCCGCGGTGCCCCAAGTGAGGGAATCCATGGAGTTTGCGGGTTTAGCTCCTGG
>Ga0185342_1000917_pt1 | contig 13480 bp, 11 predicted proteins | sample ConPoolayeEmetaG_FD_128045 | JGI IMG/M metagenome (GOLD analysis project Ga0185342, IMG submission 128045) | Hot spring microbial mat communities from California, USA to study Microbial Dark Matter (Phase II) - Cone Pool mat layer E metaG... ...
ATTACCGGCAGATGTAAGAATGGTGAAAGCTCCAGCCAGCATTAGAAAAAAAGCAATTCCTCCAGCTAAGCCCATAAACCAAGGCAAAAACTTTTCAAGCAGTTTTTGTGGATCAGTGGGAAGACAGCCAATGGTGGTTTCAATACCTTGAATAGGAGGAGTTGCCGGTCCTCCTGGCCCTACAGCAATCCAACAAAATTTTGGCTGGATTGCTTGAGGAGAAGCTGAAGGAGGAGGGGAATTGTAGCTGCAGCGAGGCTTACCAACGATTGGTTGACTGCAGATACCCGAACAACAATCTTCAGGATGATTGGGATCACATTCTTCTAAGTCTCTTAAACAGGAGTTATTTTTTTTAACACAACAGGCCTGCAACGGCCAAACACGGCATTGATCTGACTGATAACCAGTTTCATTGGGAACAGCATTTCCATCATTATCTTTGCAATAATAATCATTTTGGTTCTGAAAATTTCTGGTGTATTGACGGCAGACCCCCCTTTGGTTGTTAACCTCGCAGTCAACAGCATTGATTTTATGAGGGAAAATTAAGAAATAAAAAAATAAAGTCAATAACCAAAAACTGATAACCTTTTTTCTCTTTGGCTTAAAATCCTTGGTAAACATTGATAAAATTTTTCTTTCTTTCAGTTTAGTAAAAAATTAAGAAAGTTAAAAGAGTGGCCTTAGCGCCAAAATGAAGACTTTCGGCTTTAAAGACTTAATTTTATTTGATTGGTCGCTTAACCCCAAAATTGTAGATGTAGATTGTAGATATAGTAAGTATCGAAGGGAGATTATTGACTAATTTCCATAATCGGTAACCCAATGATTCTTATTAAGAATACCGAGAAAATCACGAGTAGTAAACCTATGATAGCCGAAGTCAACCGTTCCTGGCCAGCCTTGAGCTTTTCCGGATTGCCGGACGAGGTCATGATCTGAAAGGCGCCGGCGAGCATTAAAAGAAAGGCTACACCGCCGGCCAGACCGATTAGCCAGGGGAAAAGCTTCTTGAACAGCTCCTGTGGGTCAGTGGGAATACAGCCAATGGCGGTGGCAATTAGATTTTTATCTTCAACAAGTTTGCCAGTGCTATCAGTTTTTTGGCAAAACTTAGGTTTAAGCACGAAGTTGCTACCAAAATTAGGCAGAGTCTTGTTTTTGTCCGTGGCAAAAGTAATCGTTTGACCACAGTAATACTCTCCACTTTCAATACCGCCGCAATCATAGTCCCAGTTGTAATTTGGTTGGTTTTTTAAAGAATCTTCATCAATGGCGGGCTTACCGACATAAATATAAAAAATTCCTTCTTCTGCTGCCAGTTTTGTAATCAGGTTATTTAAATAAAAATAATTGCCAGTAAAACTATAATCTTCTTCACTTTCCCAACCTGACCAATTTGGTTGCGAAACCCTTTTAATCTATAAATACTCGGGTTACCTTGAGTATCAAAACGGCCACAACCCTGAAGGATTTTAACCGGAGTTTTGGCTTTGTCAAAACCTTTAGTGAAAAAAACTTCAATACCAAAAGGAGTACCCCAAGCCCACTGAGTATCTTGGGCCTGCATTTTTTCAATGGCTACTTTGTCAGTTTCACCGACATAAAAATTGTTGGCGGAGACAACACAGGGATCAGCGGCAAAGACAAGCGAACTCTTGAGTAAAAACCAACCTAGCAAAGCAAAAAAATTAAGAAAGAATTTTCCCTTCATTAGGTTTAGCCTAGCAAAAAAAACAAAAATTGAGAAGCAAGAAAACCATTTTTGAAGATGATAAATTGTTATAATGGAAATAATGAAACCTTCTTTCTTTTTTTGCTCTTTACTGATGATTTTCTTTGCCGCTTTAATTTTTTTTAAGCCCCAATCGTCAATGATTTTGGCCGAGGATGAAATTGATCTTATCAGTAAACAGATTGAGGAGCTGCAGAAGGCCAGACAGATGAGTATTGAAGCCACTAAACCTCTGGAAGCGGAGCTGGGAAAATTGGAGCAAAAATTGATGGCGACCCAAAAGGCGATTGGGCAGGCTTCTGAGCATTTGGCGCTCTTGGTGGAAAGTATCAAGAAAAGGGAAGAGGAGTTTGATTTCAACTACCAACTTTTGGCGAAAAATGTGGAAAATTATTATAAAAAGTTGCGTCAACCTGCCCCTCTTTATTTTTTACTTTCGGCTCAGACTGCCAATTGGTTGGTAAAAGACTTATCTTATCATGGTGCTTTAGCTGATGAAGAAAAAAAAGTGATTGCTAAAATCACCAGCGATTTGCTGGCTTTAGAAAAAGATAAGAAGAAGGTGGAAGCAGATAAGTTAAGACTTTCCCAACTTCAAAGCCAACTCGATAAAGAAGCGGCTTTTTTCCGCCAAGAAATAAAAGGCGCCAAAGCCTATCAGCAGGCGCTTTCTTCAAAAATTGCCCAGCTGACTGCCAGACAGCAACAGCTTTTGGCACAAAAACTGGCGAGTTTAAATCTGCCCAGCTCTTTGGGGGCAGGTCCGCTTTACTGTACCGATGATCGTCAACTTGAGCCCGGTTTTAGACCAGCTTTTGCTTTTTTTACCTATGGCATTCCTCATCGGGTGGGGATGAATCAGTACGGTGCTTATGGTCGGGCAAAAGCCGGACAAAATTATCGTCAGATTTTAGAAGCTTACTTTACGGGGATTAGTTTTGAGAAAAAAGAGTCGAATTTGAAAATTAAGGTTCAAGGTTTTGGGGAAATGCCCTTGGAGACTTATTTGTTGGGAGTTTACGAAATGCCGGCTGATTGGCCGCTGGAGGCCTTAAAAGCCCAAGCCGTGGCGGCGCGATCTTATGCTTTGGCTTACACCGAGAATGGCCAGAAAGAAATCTGTACTACGCAAGCTTGTCAGGTTTACAAAGGTGGTAATAAAGGCGGGGCTTGGGAGCAGGCGGTGCGTCAGACAGAGGGTGAAGTGATGACTTATGCTGGTCAGGTCATTACTGCTTGGTATGCTTCCACTGCCGGGGGCTATACTTTTAACTCCGCAGATGTTGGTTGGCAGGAGCGGCCATGGACAAAGAGACTACGGGACACTCAAGGCGAAGTGACTCATTTTGGTGAACTTAAAGACAGGGCCTATGATAGAGATTCACCATGTTTTTATGCTGCTCAGGGCTGGCGTTCAGAGTATGGTAAATCGGCTTGGCTTAAAAGTGAAGAACTGGCAGACATTGTCAATGTTTTAACACTGGCTAAAAATGACAATGCTACTCAGCCTCACCTTTCCCAGCCAGATAAAGCCAACCCCGAAGGTGTAGAAACCTGGGATGCTCAAAGAGTTAAAGAGGAGTTGAGAAAGCGCGGGTTGCCAGTTTTTAATCAAATTAATGAAGCGAGTGTGAATGAGTGGGATAAAAATCTTGGGAAAGTTAACAGGATTAGTTTTAGCGGTGATGGCGGTTCGGTAACTTTTGAGGGAGCGGAGTTTAAAAATTTTTTCAATTTGCGCGCACCTGCCAACATTCAAATTGTTGGGCCGTTGTATAATGTAGAAAAGAAGTAAATCATCGCTAACAACCAATTGCGAATGCCTAATCAATATTAAATGACCAATAATAAAAACAATAAAGATAGTTTAGTAGAAAGAAAGGTTAAGTTTGAGGAAGAGATAATTAATTTCGCTAAAAAAAATTCAGAAAATTCTCTCACTAAATTGTTAATATCCCAGTTAGTGGTGGCAGGAACAATTATTGGTGTGAATGATGACGGAACAGATGATACAGAAAATAGAAAGGAGTCTAAACATAAAATTGGCATTGGTAAAAAAGAGGCAAGAGAGACAAAGTTTTGGCTAAGAACAATTGCCGTGAATCTTCTACAATTAAAAGAGGAAGTGCGGAAGTGGTGTCAAGAAAGCAAAGAACTTAAGTTTATTTTTAAGGCGATTATTCATTCAGTTAAAACAGCTAAAGAAATTAACTAGACATTGACATTAAAAATTAGTCATTGATCAGAAATTCTAAAAAGTGCCTGATATTTTTGTGGCTGCCAATCATCAAAGGCAAAAGAAGGACCTGAAAAAAGCGCCAAGTAAAAACCCTGGTCGGCGTGAGACAGCGCTGGCGGTGATTAAAAAATTAGACAAGAACCTAGTTGGTATTGGCAACCGACTGTCCACTTTTGTCACCTTTCCCGACGGTTTGGCTTTTGAGACCCAACAAAAGGAAGAACCAATTGTTTTGCTTTTAAGGCCTCACTGGTTGACCAATGTCAATTGGTTGTTTTTGGCGCTTTTGATGATTTTGGCGCCGCTTTTTCTAACCTTAGTCCCGCTGTTGGCTTATCTGCCCTCCAACTTTCAGCTGATTTTTATAGTTCTTTGGTATCTTTTTAGTTTCTCGTTTATTTTTGAAAAGTTTTTGGGTTGGTTTTTTGATATTTATCTGATCACCGATGAGAGGGTGGTTGATGTTGATTTTTATTCCTTGACTTTCAAGCAGATTGCCGATGCCGGCTTACAGAAAATTCAAGATATTACTTACCGCACTCGCGGCGTGCTTGGTTCAATTTTTGACTACGGCGACATTCTTATTCAGACGGCAGGCGAACAGCCAAACATTGAATTTAAGGCAGTTCCCCGGCCGGCAGCAGTGGTCAAAATTTTGAACGAACTGATTACGCAAGAAGAGCAGGAAATGTTGGAGGGAAGAGCCAGATAAAAATGACCTTACCTGAGCTTTTAACCATCATTCTTCATATTTCTCTCTGGCAGGTGCTTAAAATTTTTATTCTTTTTGCCCTCTTGATTTATTTTGTTTTCGCCATTGTCGTTGTCCGTCAAGTAAAGATTATGACTGAGACTTTTAAGACTGGTTTTGAAACTACTTTAAGACTGATTTCATGGTTACATTTATTCTTGGTCTTGTTGATTTTTTTACTGGCAGTTGCCATTTTATAATTAAAAATTAATTAAAAATTAAAATGAGTCTTAATCTTCAAATTGCCAAATTTGTAGGAGTGAGCAACCAGACTCACTGGTCTCAGGTTCATGCTTTCATTCCTAAAGATCCAGAGAAAGAAGCCCAGTTTGGGTCACTTACGGCGGTCTTTGCTTTAAAGGCTAAAGAGGAAGGTTTAGAACTGGCCTCTTTTGGCACTGAAATCATCCAAAGGTTTCACGAGACTTATTATGAAACTGCCGGACCAGTTTTGGCAAAACTCCGTTTGGCTTTAACGAAGGTAACGGACGAATTTGGAAAGGTGGTTGAGCTTTTTGTCGCAGCTGCCGTCATCATTGATGGTGAACAGCCTTTGGTTTATTTTTTGGTTAATCAAGGTTGGGTGATGCTCTACCGTGATTGTCGGTTGGTAAAGATTTTAGTGGCCGAGGAAAAAATGAAAACAGCCAGCGGTTACTTACAAGCTGAAGATAAGGTTATTTTGGGCACCACACCCTTTTTTACGAAAATTGCTCAAGGAAGTTTGGCCTCGGTTTTGATTAAAGATAATTGGGAGAGCCTCAAAGACGATTTAGGGGCGATGATTGGAGCAAAGAGTGACAATAGCTTGATGGCCGCGGCTTTAATTTGGTTGAGTTTAACCTCTCCTTTACCTATTGCCGCAAAACCAAGCAAACCCTTTAGAAGGTTGAGTTTGAACTTTCCTCATTTAAATTTATCCTTTGCTTTTGGCAAGAGAGTTTTTTTTAAAAAACCCCCCGAATTGAAAAAGGAAAAAAAATGGCAACTGATAGTGGCCACCATTTTGATTTTGATTTTAATGGGGAGTTTGCTTTGGGGTTTTAAGGAAAAGAACCTGAACTTACGAAGGCAAGAGGAGCAAAAAGCCTTCCAAGAGGCGAGTGAGCATTTTAATCAAGGTTTGGCCTTGATGAGCGTTAGTCCCACAAGGGCAACTGAGCTTTTTGAGGAAGCCAAAAAGATTTTAGAAAAATTAGGGCCGCCTGCCAGTAGTGAAGTCAAAGATTTGAGAGAAAAAATTGAAGAGGCATTACAAAAAAATACGAAAGAAAAAGTGGTGAGTGCCCAAACCTTTTTGGAGTTGGCGGCGATTAAAGAAGGTTTTTGGGGTAGTGTTTGGAGTTTGCAGGAAAAGAAAGTGGCAATTTTGGACCCTAAACAAAAAACTTTAATCAAGGTAGATTTAGAGACTAAAGCCGGTCAGATTGTTGCCGGAGGTGAAAAATTAGAGGAAGCAAAACTTGTTGTCAATAGTCAGCAGGGCGCTTTTATTTTAACCAGTGATAGGCTGTTGAGACTTTCTGACGAGGGCAAAATTCTTCAGGAGAAAAAATTGGAAGGAGAGGTTAATTTTAAAAGCAGTTTTGCTTTCGGTGATAATGCTTACTTTTTAGCCAAAGATCAGATTTATAAATTTATGGCGCCAGACTTAACAAAAGTGACTTATTTAGTTCAAGCGGATCAAGTTTTAAATAAAGCACTGGCGTTGGCAATTGATGGTTCGGTTTGGGTTTTAACTGAAAATGGCGAAATTCTAAAATACACCAAGGGTAACAAGGATTATTTTACGATTCAGGGTTTAAACAAACCCTTCAACGAACCGATTTCTTTATTTACCAGTAAAGATTGTGAAAATCTTTATGTCCTTGACCGTAAAAATACGCGGGTGGTGGTGTTAAGTAAAGAAGGCAATTACCTTCTTTCCTATTTTTGGTCGGGCATCGCCGGCGCCAGCGATTTGGTGGTTTTAGAGGATCTGAAAAAAATCTTCCTCTTGACTGGCTCAAGGATTTACGAAATTGATTTAAAATAATTTTCCATGAAATTTCTTAAGGTTGGCTTCCTTCTTTGTTTTTTAATTTTATTTTTAAGTTCTTGGTTTCTTTTTGGCAAAACGCTAAAACAAGGAGCTATTTTTTTCTTTAATTTTTTAAAACCGCCGGCAGAAAATTTACTTTATAAAGATGGTCGAACCAATGTTTTGCTTTTAGGTATGGCTGGGGGGAAACAGCCAGGCTCAGATTTGACGGATACGCTTATTTTTGTTTCCCTTGACATTAAAAATGGCGATATGGTTTTACTTTCTCTGCCGCGGGATATTTGGTCAACCACCTTAAAAGCAAAGATAAATACTGCCTATCATTATGGTCGAGAAAAAGGTGAAGGTTTACTTTTAGCCAAACAGGTGGTTGAGGAAATTGTCGCCCAACCTATTCATTATACTTTTTTATTGGACTTTCAAGGCTTTGTGAGAACCATTGATTTGTTGGGAGGGATTAGAGTTAAAGTTGACCGTTCCTTTGATGATTATCAGTATCCGATTGCCGGTAAAGAAAACGATCTTTGCAATGGTGATCCAAAACTGCAGTGTCGCTATGAACATTTACATTTTGAAGCCGGTTGGCAGGAAATGGATGGTCAAACTGCCTTAAAATTTGTGCGTTCGCGGAATGCCAAAGGTGAAGAAGGTACCGATTTTGCCCGTTCCCAAAGACAACAAAAGGTTTTAACTGCCCTTAAAGAAAAAATTATTTCTCCTCAAATTTTGACGAATCTGGAAAAAATTAAAAACTTGCTTGAAATTCCTAAAATTTATCTTAAAAGCGAACCGTCTCTTAATGATGCCGAACTGGCTGCCTTTACCAATCTTTTATGGCGCTTTCTTTGGCAACAGAGTACACTTAGGACTTTAACTTTGGATACTGGCAGCGAAGAAAATCCCGGTTTTTTGATTAACCCCCCAATTTCTTCTCAATACCAAAACCAATGGGTTTTGCTGCCTCGGAGTGGCAACTGGCAGGAATTCCAAAATTATTTTAAACAAAAGCTAAACAACGGCTATTAAATTTCTTTTTCTTCCTTATTAATAAAAATCTTATAACCGTCTTGTTCGTAAATCAGTTTGAAGTGATGCGTAAGATTTTCCAAAGCATTATCTGGCAATGATAAAAAATCATAAGGTGTGAGCAAAACAGTCTTGCTTTTGTTAATAATCTCCAGATAGCTTTTTTCATCAAGATTATGGTTAAGGCAGTAAAAATAGCGCATATCTGCCATATAGTAATGATAAGTTAATTCTTTTTGGGCAGCTAAAGCATAAATAGGCTGATAGGTAAAAAGAGGCGAGGGAGTTGTTTTTAAAACTGTCGCCAGCCGGAAAAAATCTGGCGTCGTTTCATCAATTAATTTAGATTTTAAATAAGGAAGAGAGCTTAAAGCGAGACTGATCATAATTATAAAAATTAATGTCTTTAAAATAGGCAGTCGCCTGAAGAGAGAAATAAAGGAGCCCGAGGCTACAGAAAAACCAAAAATTAAAGTTGAAAGATAGTGAAGATAAAAAGACGAACCTAAACAAAGCAAAGAAAAAAAACTTAAGGGATTAAAAATTTTAAAAATTTTGAGTTTTTTAAGGGTTAAAACTGAGCCCAAAAGACCAAAAAACAGCAGCGGCCAATTTAAAGGAATAAAATTCTGTTTTATTAATTCAATTCTAGTTAAAAAGGGAACGAGAGGCCGCTGGTTTTGAAAACTGATAAGGTTTTGATAACTGTTTGGGATAAGAAAAACTATGAGATAGCCAAAAAGAGTAATAACAGCCCAGGATTTAATAAAATCCCAATGCTTTTTAAGTTTTTGCTTGACAGAAGAAAGATCGGCAAGCAATAAAGAAAGGATGAAAATAAGAGAAATAAAAGCATTGGGAATAATTGACAAACTGAAAAGAGCTAATAAAAAACCTGAGAGTTTATTTTTTTGTTTTACGAGAAGGAAGAAAATACTGAAAGCCAAGAGAGGTATTGCCAAATGCCTTAGGCTTAAAAAATGGGCATCCTCGCTGACAAAAAAAGGTGAGGTTGAGAAAAAAATCAAACTGAGGAAAGCAGCATCTTCATCTTTGCTGAGTTTTAAAGTTAACCAATAAATTGGGAAAAGAGCAGAAAAAACTAAGATAGTATAAATAAAATGGAAAAGATGGAGATTGTAGTGAGCCAACCAAAGAATGAACCGGACGACAAGTATTAAAAAAGGTGGGTGGGCTAAAAAATAATCTTTGTAAGGCAAAAATCCCTGACTTATAAGTTTGGCCGAGTATAAATAAACCCCTTCGTCTGACTGAGGCCTTATAAGCCTACTTAAATTCCAGTTCTGAAAGACAAGGTTTAAGCAAAAAAAAATTAAAGGAATTAAAAAAACTTTTCTTAAAATTTTTCTGGACTTCATTTTAAAATTTAGCATAAAATAGAGAAGATGATTTTAGCAAGTCCAAAAATTAAAGAATGTTTGATCTTGCTAGGCTTGCTGACTCTGGTTTTATTGATGCTTCTTTGGCAGGCAAAGCTGCCCCTTTGGAAAGATCATCTTCAGACAGACGTCGTGACTTTTTTTAACCGCAGTCACGATTTTTGGTTGAACGGTTCCTTTAGCATGCTTACTGTAAATGAATATCAGCCGGGAGCCCTCTTGTTTTTTCTTTTACCCGGTTTGTCCAGTCTTGCTCAAAGCGATTTTTATGTTTATGAGAAAATTTTTTTTGCGTTAAATATCTTTTTGCTTTTTGGTCACTTTTGGCTTTATAAAAGCCAAAGACCATTTTTAAATGTTTTGTCGTTTGTCATGATTATTGCTTTTGCCGGGCCAATCTTGCTTTTTCGGTTTGAATTATTGGTATCCTTAGTCACTTTGCTCAGTTTTTATTTTTGGGAGAGAAGACGACCAAACTTGGCTTTAACTTTGTTGGGTTTGGCTGTCAGCGTTAAAATTTACCCCTTACTCTTTTTGCCCTATTTTGCCATTTTGGTTTTCCAAGAAAAAGCCTTGGACTTGAAAAAAAAATTAAGATCAGTTTTCAGTCAATTAATGTTTTTTGCCTTTGGTGTTTTGTTGCCATTCATGATGACTTTTGTTTTGGGCTTAAGCGAAAGCCAGATGTTTAAGGCTTTAGTCTTTCATGCCCTTAAACCGGTGGGTATTGAAGGTGTGCCGGCGATGATTGTTACCTGCTTACAAAAAATATTCACCGGGGTTTATCCAACCTATATTAGTGGTTATGGAATTAACGGCTTGCCTTGGGACAAAGTTTACCTAAGCCGAAATTTCTACAATTATTTTTGGCTGCTGCCTGTCTTTTTTTTCTATTATCTGATTTGGTGCCGAAGAAAACAGCTGATTTTTAATTATCAGATTCCCCTTTTAGTGATTCTTCTTTTTTTAATTTCCTCTAAAGGTTTAAATCCCCAGTATCTTTTCTGGTTTGTTTTTTTCTTTCCTTTGATAAAAATTGACAAAGATAAAGAATCTTATTTTTTAGATTTGGTGCTGATTTTACTCAGTCTTTTCCTGACCCAAGTGATTTATCCTCTAACTTATACTCAATTCCTGCAGGATTTTTATACTGCCGGGGTGCTGGTAGAATTATTTTATTTAAACTCTCTAAGAAATTTTCTTTTAATGGTTTTATTTGTCCATCTGTTTAACCAGACTTTTTTAAAAAGACACAGCCAATTAAAATGAAAATTCTGCTGCTAGCCCTAAGCGCCTTACTAATAAGATTGGGGTTATCTTTAACTCCTGGTTTTGAAATTGATATGGCCGTCTGGTTTGCCTGGGCGGACCGGTTGGTCAAACTGGGGTTTGGCCGGTTTTACGATCCTCTTGTCTGGACGCATTATACACCTGGTTATCTTTACCTGCTTTATTTATTGGGAAAGATTAAAGAACTTTTGAACTTATCGCCAGCTCTCACTCTTCAGCTTTTCAAACTGCCCAACAATCTGGCGGATATCTTCAGCGCTTGGTTAATTTATAAAATTGTCCAGAAAAAAAATCGCGGTTGGGCTCTGATAACAGTCTTAGCCTATCTTTTTAATCCGGCCTTGATTTTTAATTCTTCAGTTTGGGGGCAGGCGGACTCGTTTTTGATCTTTTTACTGCTTTTGGCTTTTTATTTTGTTTTGGCGGAAAGGCAGAGTTTTTGGTCGGCGCTTTTTATCTCACTGGCGATTTTAGTCAAACCTCAAGCCATTTTTGCTTTGCCAGTTTTGCTTTTAATTTTAATCAAAGAATATGCCTTCAAAAAAATCATTTTGTTTGCTTTTGCCTTTTTAATTTTTACTTTTGGTTTAGCTTGGCCCTTTTTCCCCTCAAAACCAGCCAGCGGTTTGTTTGGTCTAATTTGGCAGATGGGGCAAGACTACCCTTATATAACTCTTAATGCTTTTAATTTTTGGCAGTTGCTGGGCAATTGGCAGTTGGATCAGATTCTTTTTGTCGGTTTGCCCTTGTTTGGGTGGGGGATTTTTTTATTCCTTTTAGCCACGCTCATGATCCTTAAAAATACTCACTTTAATAATTCAAATTATTTAAATGGTAAAATTTATTGGGCCAGCGGGTTGATTTTAATGGCTTTTTTCCTTTTTTTGACCCGCGTCCATGAACGCTATCTTCTGCCGGCTTTGCCGTTTTTTTTGCTGGCGGCCGGCCTTAACGCTTCAGTCACCCTATTTTTAGGCTATGGCTTATTAACGCTGCTTCATTTTTTAAATCTCTATCATGTTTACAGCCTTTACCAGCCGGGAGGTTTGTTTGATTCTTTTTCTCCTCCCGTGATTTGGTTTTTATCTTTATTGACGGTTTTTTGGTTCCTCTTCTTTTTTATATTTTTTCTCAAACCCACGCTTTTAATTAAAGTAGATAAATTTTTCTTAAAACTTAAAAAAAGTTTATACCTATCATTTTCTCCACAAGGCCGGAGGTATAAAATGATAGCTTATAAGATTGAGAAAGGAGAAAAGATTAAAAACGGAAAAAGATATTTAATCCTCATCTTAATTTTTGCCTTTTTATCAAGAATAATTCTCCTTTGGTATCCTAAAGCCTACATTTTTGATGAGGTTTATCATGCTTTTACGGCGCAGGAGATGCTTAAAGGCAACATCGCCGCCTGGGAATGGTGGACGACACCGCCAAGCGGTTTTGCTTATGAATGGACTCACCCACCTTTGGCTAAACTGATAATGGTGGCAGGCCTTTTTTTAGGTCGTGTTTTAGGCATAGGGAGCGATTTTTTCTGGTGGCGGTTACCGGCAGCTTTCTTTGGTGTTGCCGTAATCTATCTTACTTATTTGTTAACTAAAAAAATATTCTTATCAGAAAAAATTGCTTTATGGGCGGCGGCTTTTCTTAGTTTTGAAGGTTTACTCTTGGTGATGAGCAGGATTGGTATGGCGGATGTTTACTTTTTATTTTTTGTTTTACTGACCTTAATTTTGGCTTGGGAAAACCATTGGTTTTTGAGTGGCATCAGTTGGGGCCTAGCTTTGGGGACAAAATGGACAGGTATTTATTTAACTTTTCCTTTACTTTTGCTTTTCGCCAAAAATTTTTTAAACCGGCCTTGGGCTTTGAGTCGGTGGTTTGGAATAATGACGCTAATGTTTAGCGTTTACTTTTTAACTTATTTACCTTTTTTTCTTAATGGTCACAGCTTAAAACAATGGCAGGAATTACAGTTGCAAATGTGGAGTTATCATACGAATTTAAAAGCTACTCATCCTTACCAATCACCAGCTTTGTCTTGGCCACTGAATTTGCGGCCGGTTTGGTTTTATGTCAATTATCAACCCCAGACAACTGGCAATATTTATGCTTTGGGTAATCCTTTGTTTTTTTGGTTGGGTTTATTGTTTTTGCTACCCTTTGGCTACGAGACCATCATTCGTGGTGTAAAAAAAATGGCTTTTTGTCTAATTCTTTATTTTATTTTTTGGCTGCCTTGGATTTTTTCACCGCGGATTATGTTTCTTTATCACTATTTGCCGAGCCTGCCTTTTTTAGCCATGATTTTGGCTTGGAGTGCAAATTATCTTCAGCATTTATTTAAACAGCGTTGGCTCAGGGGTGCTTGTTTAGCCCTGGTGGCGCTGGGCTTTGCCTTTCTTTATCCTCTCTGGACAGGAATTCTTTTGCCTCAAAAGCTCTTACCCTACTTTTTTTGGTTACCAAGTTGGCACTAATTTTTGCCAATTAATTTTTAAAAAAGCAATCCCAGAATTAAGAGTAGCAGACCGCCAAAAGAGAAAATAAGGGTAGGCGAGATAAAACCTGCAGGCGGTAATTGTTGAGTGGAGACTGCTGAAGGCGAACTCAAAACGAGCACCGAAGGTGAGGGGGAGGGTGAGACTGGACAGACACAGTCACTTTCCGTCGGACAACTTTCATTGACACAGCGATTGCTGCCGTCAATAGTGCGGCAAACGAGACTGCCGGGACATTGAGTGTCAGCAGTGCAGCTGTCCCAGCATTGAGGTGAGGGGGAGGGTGAGACTGGACAGACACAGTCACTTTCCGTCGGACAGTTGCTATTGACACAGCGGTTGACACCGGAAATTTCTTGACAGACTAAACTGCCAGGGCATTGGCTGTCGTTGGTGCAGCTTTCCCAACATTGGGGAGAGAATGAAGCTGAGGGTGAAGGCGAAGGATTGGGAGATCTTGAAGGTGAGGGACTGGGAGAACGCGAAGGCGAAGG
>Ga0185342_1000918_pt1 | contig 13472 bp, 8 predicted proteins | sample ConPoolayeEmetaG_FD_128045 | JGI IMG/M metagenome (GOLD analysis project Ga0185342, IMG submission 128045) | Hot spring microbial mat communities from California, USA to study Microbial Dark Matter (Phase II) - Cone Pool mat layer E metaG... ...
CGCCGATGTTGTCTACTATGGAGAGTATGCCCACAGCGATTTCGGGGAATCAGATGTGGTTGCCGGCTTCATAGCGGACCAGATTCTCCGCTATATCTTTGGAGAAACCATCCAGTGCTCCGCGCTTGCCAGAGCCGGCGTTATTGAACACAAAGCCGACCTGTTCCCCGGCGCCGACCGCTGGGATGACCTTGTCGGTGGCCTCCTTGCCGCCAGCGGCACCCTGAGGCACGAGAACCGTTCCTGGTGGTGGCGGGAATGGGATGACGTGCTCGGTGAAGCTTCTTCAGGAAGGGCGCGGAGCAACTACGAGCCGCGCGAGGCCGATTCTCCCCTGACGCTTACAGGCGTCAGACAAACCGGCTGGGCAAGCCCCGATAGCCCCGAGGACAGTCGAATCCGGATACAGACCAGAGCCGCACCCCTGGGCACGGTACAGGTAGACTGGAGAATATATGAACAGGGATTGCTTCCCCAGGGAATTCAGCGGGACCATTATGAAGTCGAAACAGTCACGGGTACTCCTCTTGCTGATATCACCCGCGTATCATGGGAGACCGACAACCCCCGCGACTTGAGGCTGCGGATATGGTCCCGGGCGGACAGCCCCTTCCGGTGGTTCAAGGCACAGTGGCGTGTCTATTTCAAAGAGAACCGGCAGAGGAACGTCGTTGATGAGCTTCCGGCGCGGACTTTATCGGGTCCGTAAACCGGGATCAACGGCGGGCCACACGCCAAACTCGGCGCGTGTCCTGCCCAGACGGATTAGCCTGTCCCTAACTACAATGCCGACAACCCTGCCGTCTTCCACTACCGGCATGGTGTTCGTTCTCCGCAAATCCATCTCCTCAAGCACGCTGGCTCCGGACTGTTCGGGATAGGCGGTACCAGTCTCGCTTAACGGAGTCATGATGCTTCCGACCAGCGTATTGTTCCACCGCTTCCAGGGTACGGATTTTATATTGCTTTCGGTCAGGACCCCCTTAAGAGCCACCCCATCAGTCACAATATAGTAGTTCCAGCCCGAGACTATTATATGTTCCCGGAAAACCCGGGCAACAGTGACATTGAAGTCTATTTCCCTGTATTCCCCGGACATTACATTCCGGACCTTCGTAAACTCAAGAGCCCTGACGAGGGCGGCATGACGGCGCATTACTTCTGACGCGCTCTGCAGGCACCATCCTGCGGTCACCACAACCAGCGCCATAGGCCATTGATGCGTAACAACGAATGCCAGAACGCCGCAAAAAATAAAGAACAGGCCGGCGGACCATCCGACCGTGCTTGCGGTATAGGTCGCCTGCTGGTAGTCGCCGGACCGCTTCAACAGGAGTGCCCGTAAAGCCATCCCCGCATCGAGAGGAAATCCGGGCAGGAGATTCAGCAGGAAAAGACAGGACCAGATAAAGGCCAGCCACTCGGTGACTCCGGCAACCGTTAGGTTACCCGAGTTTAAGGATAGGGCATAGATGCCATACAGCATGGCGGCTATTACCAGGCTGGACAGGAGCCTGGCGCCAGCCATCAGTAGTTCATGCCCGGGCAGAGGAAGTTCTTCGGCCGTCCGGCACACTCCGCCAAAGGCGAATAAGGTCACGTTTTTCACCGGGCCCTGCCCGCGGCCGGATGCAAGATTAAGGACAAGCTCACGAACTATCAGCAGGACAAGAAAGAGCACGGCGGTGAATATCCCGAGGACCGTCTTCTGCCATAAGGAGTAGCTTTCGGTCAACTGGCTGAATACCACCGCCGCGATTAGGATGCAGATAACGGCACAGGTATAATGCACCCGAATACGAATGCCGAAGATACCGCGCGCTCCGGGGTTCCTTTTCACTCTTGCCTCCACACTCACTGGAAGGCATTATAGCACTCAGAAATGAAAAGGCGCCGGGTTGACCACACCAAAACAAAAGAGGGCAAACCCTTACGAGCCTGCCCTCTTAATTACCCTGGTAGCGGAGAGTAAGCTCAAACATCCCACTTCCCACCAGTCTAATGTCCTCCTATTACAATGGAGAATTGAATACACAATTCTTCCGACGCACGAACCTTAAAGACCACGCCTTTCCTTCTAAGCACGTCTGTCAGTCGGGGATAAATCTATTGGGCCTATGGCATCTTCTTCTGGTATCTTTTCACGATGCTACTGAATATTTTGTCCGGTGACCTACCTCCTCCACTGAATCCGCCGCGACAACTGGATAGCTTTCCCTGAAATACTCGGTACAATCCAGTTGCCAGGATATTTACCCCGTGCACGAATGACCGCCTGTCTTTGTCCTCCCATGTCTTGGATCATTCGGGCAGCCTGCCACAGCGGGGGAAGTCTGTAGCCCATATATAGACTGGAAGCGTTGCCGCCCCGCGTATCGTGTGAGATATCCCAGATGGCAAATGAGACTGCTGGTTCCTGCTGTTGAAAAAGTTCAAGAAATGCGCTTAACAGTGACTTCCGGACTACGGATACGGTATTGCGTGCTGCCTGATACGCGTTTCTCGCTGGCGCAATCACTCCTTTCCCGGCAAGCTCAAGATGACCTATTTCATCTATAAACACCACATCGCATTTTTTCTCAACCGCCGTCTGTATCGCTCTGGCCGCAAAGTTGAGACCTTCATAGCTGATTATGTAACTGCCCACATTATCACCAGCGAAACCAGCTTCAGCTACTGAAGCAATCCGCCCAAAGACGGCGACTCGATTCGACTGGAGGTCCAGTACGTCGTATCCGATTCTAGTGCCGTTGCTCACGTCAGGACACAGAATGCCACCTACTGATAAATTCCGCTCCGCAAGCCATCGGCTGTATCGGCGACACCATGTGGTCTTCCCAGATTGAACTTCTCCGGTGACGATGAGGTTCATCAAACACCTGCCTGCAGGATGACTGCGGTCACCCAACAAAGCAGCACAAGTGTCAACGAAGCCGGATAGTAAAGCCTGGGATGCAATTCTTTAAGGTAGGAAAGCCTGGGCGCACTGGCGGCACCCAGGTAATAACCAACAAACAGCATTATTGCCCCGGCAATACCTATGGGCATGGCACTGGTCATCACGACTTTGAGCTTTGCCATAACGTCAAGGGTGGGCCAGTTACCCAGTCCGATTATTGAGGCAAGGGCAGCATAAGAAGCGTAGCCCAAGAAGCCAGCCATGAAACCGGCGCCGACCCGGGCAAGAATGTGCTGATCAATTGTTCTCCTCAAAGCAACCATAACCGCACTGCATGCAAGCGCTTCGATTATTATGGCGGTGGCGGGATTGACAACGAAAGAAGACAAGACAGGCATCCCGAAGATAATAGCGCTGGAGGGTTTGAAGGAGGCCGCGACAACGCCCAGCAAAGGAATAAGCAAAGGTTTCTTGGTTATAGTGAAAAAGACGGCCATCAAAGAAATAGCCAGCCCGCCCATGACAGCGCCTTTCTGAGGAAAATGAATGGCGTGCAAAAAGCCGCCCAAGGCCATTTCGGCTAAGCCCCAGACGGAGCCAATAACTATAACTGCCGTACTTATTGCCAATATTTCTCTCCATTTATTTGAACTGTACGTCATTGCTGAACTCCCCCTCAATTGGTGTATCGAAATGGTTATGCATGCTAATGTGGTTTCTTAATTCCTATTGCATGAGAGTGTGACTCGGTTTGTTTGACTTCAGACCGAAGTGGGCTATTTGATTTACATCGCTCCAATAGCTCCAAGATGTTTCGGACAATGTGGTGGTCACAAGAAATCCAGCCTTCAGTTAAATCAGCCAAGCCGGCATAAAATCCCGCAGCATCAAACCTTCTGACATTTTCACAGAAGAACGGTACCCAGCTAACCAGATGCTCACGCAGATAAGCCTCCTCTTCTTCCAAGAGTACCTGAGCATTTCCCGTTTCCCAGGCCGCAACTTCCCGATCGCAAAGAAAACGCATGAAGTCCATTTCCAGCGTAATGTGATCTGGCGGCTCGTTATCCTGTCCCTTCACTCTAAAGCGGCGGTAGGTGTCAGCTACACGTTGTGTAGAAGGGCCAAAGAGCAAACCGCTGTCGAGATAAACAGACTCGTACGGCGGTGGTGGCGATTTAGCTCGTCCCAACCCCCGGAACAGGCGTGTAAACTCGGTTTCTAAAGCCGCAATTTCGGATGGTTCAGAACCGCGCTTTTCCAACCAAGTACTTATCTGTTTTAACCCTCGCTTCATTTTCGGGGGAAAGGACTCGTGAGGCTCCCATTCCGGAACCCTCTAGGAAGAGAACAGCCTCACCAGTTGCTCCCCGGACAGTCCGCCGCAGACAGTGCTCAGGATGCCGTAAACCTGAGCGCGGCTTGCAAGATGTGGCATTTCCCACTCAACAGCTCGAGACACACCTGCCTCATTCATCGCCATTTATTACACCTCCAAGCTGTCAGTTCTTTTCCCGTTTATCAGGAAATAGCTCATAGACCACCGGTGAAAGGAAAGTAGTAATGATTCCAGCGACAAAGATCAGCGGAGCGAACCGAACGCGAGGTTCGCTGTACATCGGGTGTGCTGTCGGGCCCAGGGGAGCAACCAGGGAAAAACCTATGACAGCAAGGACAACACCAGCCATCAAAGTCAAGATGAACATTCGCTTCCGCATTCCCCCGTCTTTCCGGCGCTTTCTGGTATCCTCTCCATGAGGAATAGCCTCATTTCTGCCTAAATGTATCTCCATTATTGGAAACACCTTGGTGAACACAACATATAGAAGTATCCCTAGGGCGAAGAGACCAATAATAATGGCAAGTTCCACCCATGTGGGCGTGTAAGCACCGGGCGGATATGGTAGCAGGTTACCGTGCGTCTGGGATGGGACGACGATGACATCACGTTTACCTATGGCAGCGACGTTAGCCAGCACTCCAGCAATGACGACCAGGGAGATGCTGTAGTGACGTGTAGCAAACTGGCCAAACATCAGGATGAAACAAAGGACAAATGACGATACCGTAAGCCAGAACAGCCAGGCGTAAGACCCGCTGACCAACTCTTTAAATACGGCTGCTTCACGGCTGCCCCCGCCATAGTTTGCCACTAGGAAATCAATCACGATGAAATACAAGTAAGCAGCAGTCAGAACCCACAAGAAGTTGCCCAGCCAGCGAAATACCTGAATATCCAGTTGTTGTCCAAGTCGCAGCGTTTTCCTCAAAACCGCCGCGATAACTATAAGGAGGCCAACGCCGGACACTCCTGCCAGCACCACAAAGCTGGGAGCCTGTAGAGCGCTGTACCAGCCCGGCCGTCCCGGATGGATGCCGAAGACCATGCCCAGAGTTGAGTGGGCAATGACCAGCAAGGGCAAGATGAACAGGGCCAGCCACCAGGCAGTATGATAGTGGCGTACCCTCTCCTCGGTAGTATCTGCGTAGCCCGCAGCCCAAAGGCGGAACAACCGCTGTAATCTGCCCGGCCTCTGTGCGCAGATGGCGGCGTCTCTCCGCCCATCCAGATAGAGGTAAACTAGGCTGGCAAAGAGGTAGGCGGATATCACCAGGGTGAAAGTGCCGAAAAAAGGTGACTGAGGACGGGCATAGCTCAGGAGATTGATAATTCCGCGTCCGGGTTGTCCCAGGTCTGCTATGATTGCCAGCGCTGCCAGAACCAGCGAAATGATGGTCAGCACCTCCGCCATTCTGGCAACGGGCCTGAGCCGCTCCAGACTCAGCAGTCTGATTAAGGCAGCGATTGTAATTCCAGCAAAGCTCACTCCGACGAAGTACACCACAAAGGCGACATAAAGTCCCCAGGCAACTCCCCCCATCGTGCCGATGTCTCGCATCCCGGTGACTATCTCGCCCTCTATAAGTTGTCGTGAATAAGCAAACAAGCCGACCCCTACTATAACCAAAGCTAAGGACATGACTAACCTCACTCCCCGACCCCATTCTCCCACTCCGTAAGGAAGTTTCCTCATAATCTGTGTTGTCATGACTTTCTCCATCCCACCGCTTCTACCTGGCGGAGTTCTGATGTGGGTGGCGCGCCTCCAATGTAATAGACGCTGGGGCGCGTGCCTAGCTCCTCCAGCAAGCGCCACGCGGGCCGGCTGTGCACCAGTTTGTAGACTTCGCTCTCCGGGTCATTGATATTGCCAAAGTGATAAACATCAACCGGACAATTGGCGACACAAGCTGGCAGCAACCCCTTTTCCAACCGGTGCACACAAAATGTGCACTTCCCCATTACGCCCTTCGTGTGTGAGCCGCCAGCGATGGACCGCCTCTCCGGCTTGGCTACCCCATCCAGGTCCGGGTTTTTATATGGTGGAATAGCACCGTTGGTGACACGCCGCATTGTCGCTCCAGAAGCCTGCCAATCCAGGTATTGCCTCTTGCTCGGCTCGACCCAGTTGAAGTAGTTGACACTGTAAGGGCAAGCCACTTGGCAGTAGCGGCAGCCGATACAGCGCTTCCAGTCGGTAGCTACCAGACCATCAGCACGCTTGTATCTTGCGCCTACCGGGCAGGGCTTGACACAGAGGGCATTATCGCAATGCATGCAAGGGCGAGGCATGTAGCTTATCCGCACGTTAGGATATTGGCCTTCCTCGAAGCGGAAGACATACATCCAGAAGACACCTTCCGGTGTGTTGTTCTCCACTTTGCAAGCCTCCATGCAGGCCCGGCATCCAAAGCAACGATCTAAATCAATGACCATGGCATACTTGACACCAGTGGCGGTGCCGGGCTCTTTGGCAGCCAGGACGCAAGAACCCGCCACCAGACCAGCGGTAGCTAAAGTTGCCGCGGCGCCGCTTTTCTTCAAAAAGTCCCTCCGTGTGATTTCCCTTCCCGGACCCCTTTGCTTTTGCCGGCGAGCTACTTCCGCCATTCGTTCCCTCCCTGTTTTTCTTACGCCTTATAGACACGCACCCGGACGTGAAAGCTGTTATCGGCAGTGTTGGTGACATACCCTTCCCCGGTAAAGAAGAGAGCGTTAGGGGTGGGACCCTGTCCTTTCGCCAATGGGTGATTGGCCACTTCGCCGTAGTGATGGGGAAGCGCGACCACATCGGGGCGGATAGCCTCGGTCAGCATCACCTTCACCCGGACCTTTCGGGTCTCACCCGTGACAGCGTTGTGGGATTCCACGGTTACCTCATCACCATCCTCTATGCCTCTGGCGCGGGCCGCGGCCGGGTTCATGGCCAGGCGCTGTTCCGGCGCAAGCTCAGCCAGAAGGGCGACTTGAGAGGCCCGGCTCTGCTTGAACTCAATTTTCTTCAGGCTGATAAGAGTGAGGTCATACTGGGAGGGGCTATGCCACATAACAGGGGTGCGCCAGGTGGGGAATGGAGTATAGTCATGCCAGTAAAGCTTATCTACCCCTCGGACCTGCATCTCGCGCTGGTAGCGAAGCAGGGCCTCTCCGTAGAAACGGTGGCGGATGCCATTAAAGGGCGGGGACTGGGCAAAGCCGTAGTATTTCTTGGCCGGTACTGCCCCTCTCTGCCACACGCCCCTGGTCTCGAAGTAGCCGATGCCTTCGTCCAGCCCCTGGGACTTTGCCCATCGGTCGCAGATATCCCGCACGGTGGGCTTGATGTTCAGATCCAGCTTGTGGGGGTCTTTCAGCCCCAGGGCACCGTTCAATCTGTCCAAAAATCCGTCCTTACCAAAGAGCAGTCCCGCCTTCTCGCACAGGTCCATGTAGATATCCACCTCGCCCCGGCTCTGGAAAAGCGGCTCCATCACCGGCAGACGGAAGACGGTGGCATCGGTGTACGTATCGCTGCCACTGATGGGTCCCTCGTATTTCTCCAGGGTGGCTGCGGGAAGGACCACATCGGCAAGAAGGTCAGCCGTCCTGGACAACCAGGGGTCGATGACCACAACGAACTTGAACTTCTTGTAGGCAGTCTCAACAGTCGCCTGGTCGGTTTGAGCCACAGTGGCGTTGTGCATGTGGAGAATGGCCATCTCGGGCACCTTGTTAACCTCATATTTCTGGGGATTGAGCATGACCTTGGCGATTATGCCCGGGCTGACAGTGTTGATGGGGAAGAACTTGCTCTCTTTGAGAGTGAAGTCATAAGGTGGGTCCTTGATCTTGATGCTGTCAAGCGCTTTGTAGTTGGCGTGTACATTCCAGGAGAAGTCAACGCGCAGACCACCCACCGCCTCCACCGCACCGAGGAGCATCATGACTGTGTACATCGCCCGGTAGAACTGGAAACCCATTTCCTGCTGGGATACATGATAAGCCATAATAGATACCGGCCGATAGGGAAGCTCCATCCCTTCTACTCTGATGGTGCTGCCGATGCGGGCATTATCTCCCAGCTCCTGAGCTACCCTGCGGATATCACTGGCGGATAAACCGCAGATACCGGCTGCCCACTCGGGCGTGTACTGCTCCACATGCTCCTTGAAGGACTGGAAAGCGGGTTTTACCTGTCTTCCTGCCACAGTATAGGTACCTTCCAGAGCAGGCTGAACTGCTTTGCCATCATAGGGCTGGGTGGAGGCGGTAGTCTCATCCCATACCTGCTCCTTGCCCTCCACTCGGAGGAAGGTACCATCTTCCTGGAGGAGAAAGGGGGCGTTGGTAAAAGACTGGAGATATAGCTTGTCCAGAAAGCCCTCCCTAATTAAGATGTGGCAGAGGGCCAGGGCCAGAGCCAGGTCAGTACCAGGCTTGATGGGCAGCCACATATCGGCGTGAGGACCGGCCCCCCTGAGGTAGGGGTCGATAGCTACCACTTTCATACCCCGCTCGCGGGCCTCCAGGAACTGCCGGTTCCAGGTAATCCAGCAGAGCTTGTTGCCGCCGGCGTTCGTGGCATTCCAGCCCCAAGACAGAAGGTAGCGGGTATAGCGAAAGTCGGGGTGAGCATTGCCCGAGGGGCCGATAGTATATTCCGCGGCGCGGTAGCCGGCGTCGGAACAGTAGGCACCATGCCCTACCTTGGTCGCCCCGATGGTATTTACAAACGCTCCATCGTAGATTGCTTCCTGCTTGCTCCGGCCCTTCTGCCAGAGGATAAGCTTTGGGTCTTTGGCGCGTACCTCATTGAGCTTCCCCGCCACCAGTGTCAGGGCTTCGTCCCAGGAGATTTCCCTCCATTGCCCGGGTACTCCTTTCTCGTTTGTTCGCAGTAAGGGAGCCTTGACCCGATAAGGATCATATAGGGACATAATCTGTGCCTGCCCCTTGACACATAGAGTGCCCCGGTTACGAGGATGGTCAGGGTGCCCTTCGAGCTTCACCACCCTCCCATCCACAATGCGTGCCAGCATGCCACAGTCCTGCTTGCCGATCCAACAGGTTGTTGGAATCCACTTTTCGCCAGAAGTCGTAGCCGCGGAGGCGCTGGCTTCATTGCCCGGCACAAGTTTTCCAGTTAAATCGAGCCACAAGGGGGTTGCCGCTGCCAGCGCCACGGCCGCCCCCGCTGACCTTAAAAAAAGCGCCTGGCAGGATTTGAAACTGCTGCCATCTGAATCTCCTGTAAAAGTATGGTGTTCGATGTACATCGACACTTATTGATAAATGTACCACACTGTGGTATATTTTACCAGACAAGAAAACCGTTATTCAACCCCGCTCGATGGTTATCCTGCTGAAATGGGTGGGATTACCGGAATGAACAGTAAGAAATTCGCACAAATACGTCACCATCTTGGTAAGACCCAAACCGAACTGGCAGACCTGTTGTGTGTTTCACCCAAAGCCATACAGAGTTTTGAACAAGGGTGGAGGAGGATTCCGGCCAGTGCCGAGCGGCAACTGCTGATGCTTTTATCTCTGGAGAAGAGACCGGATGAAAACTCCAAGCCCTGTTGGGAGACAGTGAATTGTCCCCCCAAATGGAGAGATAAATGCATCGTCTGGGAGCATAAGGCAGGGCGAAATTGCTGGTTTTTCAGCGGGACCTATTGCCAAGGTTTGAGACAACAACGCTGGGAGAAGAAAATGGAACTATGCCGGCAATGTGAGGTTTTTCATAAAGCGTTTCCTTCCTTCATGAGAGAGGGATAAGCACGACTGCCTCCTGTAAACCTTCACATCGGTTGCGGTATCGCAGCGTAAAACGGGCAATAATCTACTGATTACCGACCCAAGAAATAACGACCCTTGCAATTTGGATTACACCAGCCAAACAAAAATGGCCTCCTCCCATTCTACTGGGAAGAGGCCATTTTGGCTTTGTTTCCTGGTAGCGGGGGTTGGATTTGAACCAACGACCTTCGGGTTATGAGCCCGACGAGCTACCGCTGCTCCACCCCGCGATGTATGAATAAGTCTTGTGTTCAGCGAGTTCATAGATTAAAGCCTCGACCATTAGTACGGCTTAGCTCAAGACATTACTGCCCTTACACTTGCCGCCTATCAAGCAGGTAGTCTACCTGCGGTCTTACCTCGGCCTTGCGGCCTCGTGAGAGATCTCATCTTGGAGAAGGCTTCGTACTTAGATGCTTTCAGCACTTATCCCGGCCAGACATAGCTACCCAGCACTGCCGCTGGCGCGACAACTGGTACACCAGAGGTCTGTCCCTCCTGGTCCTCTCGTACTAAGGAGGGGCCTCCTCAAATCTCTTGCGCCCACCACGGATAGAGACCGACCTGTCTCACGACGGTCTGAACCCAGCTCGCGTGCCGCTTTAACCGGCGAACAGCCGGACCCTTGGGACCTGCTTCAGCCCCAGGATGCGACGAGCCGACATCGAGGTGCCAAACCTTCCCGTCGATGTGAACTCTTGGGGAAGATCAGCCTGTTATCCCCGGGGTAGCTTTTGTCCGCTAAGCCACGGCCCTTCCACACAGTGCCGTAGGATCACTTTGCCCGACTTTCGTCCCTGCTCGACTTGTAGGTCTCACAGTCAAGCTCCCTTATGCCAATACACTCAACGCACGGTTTCCATTCGTGCTGAGGGAACCTTTGGGCGCCTCCGTTACCTTTTGGGAGGCGACCGCCCCAGTCAAACTGCCCACCTGGCATTGTCCCAGACCTGGGTCCGGTTAGAACTAGAACCAGACAAGAGTGGTATTTCACCGTCGGCTCTGCCGGGACTAGCGCCCCGGCTTCTCAGCCTCCCACCTATCCTACACATGCCCAGTCCGAATTCAGTGCCAGGATACAGTAAAGCTCCACGGGGTCTTTTTGTCCAGTGGCGGGAAGAGGGCATCTTCACCCCCATTTCAATTTCACCGAGCCCCTCGTTGAGACAGCGCCCATGTTGTTACACCTTTCGTGCGGGTCGGAACTTACCCGACAAGGGACTTCGCTACCTTAGGACCGTTATAGTTACGGCCGCCGCTTACCGGGGCTTCAGATCAAGGCTTCACCTTGCGGCTGACCTCTCCCTTTAACCTTCCGGCGCTGGGCAGGTGTCGGCCCCTATACTTCGGCTTTCGCCTTAGCAGAGACCTGTGTTTTTGTTAAACAGCCACATGGGCCAATTTTGTGCCCCCACCCTTGCGGGTGGGCCCCCTTCTCCCGAAGTTACGGGGTCAGATTGCCGAGTTCCTTAACGAGGGTTGTCTCGATCACCTTGGGACATTTATCCCCGCCTACCAGTGGCGGATTGCGGTACGGACGCCGGGCACTTTAGCAACGAGGATTTTCTTGACAGTGTAGGCTCAGCTGAATCATCTCAGGTTGCCCCTCAATTTCCCCCTCTCCTCAGCTTAACGCCGGAGCGGATTTGCCTACCCCAGCACGCCTCAAATCGGGGACGCACCATGTCCATTGGGTACGCTCAACCTACCTTCCTGTGTCCCCCCTTTGCCGTAACAAGCGCCCAGCGGTGCAGGAATGTTGACCTGCTGTCCATCGCTTTACCCCTTGGGGTGCAGCTTAGGGCCGACTAACCCTACGCGGATTAACCTTGCGTAGGAAACCTTAGGCTTACGGTGGACGTGTTTCTCACACGCCTTTGCGCTACTCATACCGACATTCTCACTTGCCGAAACTCCAGCCCGGCTCACGCCGGACCTTCACCGTCGCGGCAACGCTCCCCTACCTTTGCCTACGCAAAGCACAGCTTCGGTGACAGACTTAAGCCCCGTTGTATTATCGGCGCGGCGCCACTCGACCAGTGAGCTGTTACGCACTCTTTAAAGGATGGCTGCTTCTAAGCCAACCTCCTGGCTGTCTGAGCGACACCACTTCCTTTCCCACTTAGACTGCACTTTGGGACCTTAGCTGGTGCTCTGGGCTGTTCCCCTCTCGCCAGTGAAGCTTTCCCCCACTGACCCACTCCCGGGGTGCAACTTGCGGCATTTGTGGTTTAGTTGGGTTTGGTAACCTTATGGCCCCTAGCCCATCCAGAGCCCTACCTCCGCAAGTCATCCCCCGAGGCTGTACCTAGATACATTTCGGGGAGTACGAGCTATCTCCGAGTTCGTTTGGCATATCACCCCTAACCACAGCTCATCTCAGAGCTTTGCCACGCTCACTAGTTCGGACCTCCACCCAAGTTTAGTTGGGTTTCATCCTGGCCATGGTTAGCTCACCCGGTTTCGCGTCTGCTCCGTGCGACAGAATCGCCCTGTTCGGACTCGCTTTCGCTTCGGCTCCGTGGCTCCAGCCACTTAACCAAGCCACACAGAAGCAACTCGTCGGTTCATTCTTCGATAGGCACGCCATCACTCGACTGAATCGAGCTCTGACTGCTTGTAGGCACAGGGTTTCAGATTCTATTTCACTCCCCTCTCGGGGTGCTTTTCACCTTTCCCTCACGGTACTGGTTCACTATCGGTCATCAGCAGTATTTAGCCTTGGAGTGTGGTCACCCCGGATTCCCACAGGGTTCCTCGTGCCCCGTGGTACTTAAGAACGCAAGCGAAGCCGCCTCCGTTTCACCTACAGGACTTTCACCCGCTACGGTGGCCCTTTCCAGGGACCTTCGGTTACGAAAGCGGTTTGTCACTTCGTTACAGGCCTTGGGACCTGTCCTTGCGCCTTACGACCCCCGGACGACATAGGACCCAAGTCCACTGAGTCGCCCGGGTTTGGGCTGTTCCCTTTTCGCTCGCCACTACTCAGGGAATCTCGGTGATGTCTTTTCCTCGGGGTACTAAGATGTTTCAGTTCCCCCGGTTCCCTCCCGCTTGCGCGGGTGCCTGAGTTTTACCCAGGCGGGTTGTCCCATTAGGGCATCTCCGGATTGCTTGCTAGACAGCACCCCGGAGCTTATCGCAGTCTTGCCACGCCCGTCATCGGCTGCTGATGCCAAGGCATCCACCCTGCGCCCTTGCTACTTTAGTCTATGTCCCGCTGAACACAAGACCTTATTCACTTGTTAAGGTAAAAAAGCCTGCCGCGGAGGCAGGTTGTACTAGTATACTCCACTAACGGAAATCATGTCAATACCCGTTAGAGGCACTCCGCTTCCCCATACCACCGTACCGGAAAAGCAACACCAGCACCGCCGCCAGAGCTAGCATGGCAAACCCGGAAGCCGCGGCAAAGACCCAGTTTAGCCCCGCCCGGTCGGCGACATATCC
>Ga0185342_1000921_pt1 | contig 13459 bp, 10 predicted proteins | sample ConPoolayeEmetaG_FD_128045 | JGI IMG/M metagenome (GOLD analysis project Ga0185342, IMG submission 128045) | Hot spring microbial mat communities from California, USA to study Microbial Dark Matter (Phase II) - Cone Pool mat layer E metaG... ...
CCCCTATACAGGATCGGACCCTCTGACTCTCTCTCTCACGTTGGATAAATCCATGGCTAAAAAGGTCGTCATGAGTGAAGGGATTCCTACCCCTCGCTTTAAAAAAGTGGAGGGGATGGAGGATCTATCCTCTATCGATCTTTCATATCCTCTTTTCGTAAAGTTATGTCATGAAGGATCCAGCAAGGGAGTTCGCTTAGATTCAAAGATTAAGGATCCATCCCTCCTGGAAGAGAAAGTTCGATGGCTCTTAGAGACCTATGGTTCTCCTCTTCTGATTGAGGAATTTGTGGCTGGGCCCGAGTTTACCGTTGGGATTTTAGGAAACGATCCCCCTTATGTTCTTGGAGTGATGCAGATCGAGATCAGAGGGACCTCTCCTCATGAGGCGATCTATTCCTTAGAGATAAAAAGGGATTGGGAGGAGAGGGTTCGATACCTTTGCCCCCCGCCGATCTCCGAGTCACTTTTAAAGAGGATCGAAGAAGTGGCCCTCCGGGCCTATCGAGCCCTGGAGTGCCGGGATGTCTCCAGAGTGGATATCCGAGTGGGGGAGGATGGGGTTCCATACTTCCTTGAGATAAACCCTCTACCAGGGCTTTCTCCCATTTATGGAGATCTTCCCATCATGGCGAGAAGCATGGGATGGGAATACCCTCGATTAATCCGAACCATCTTTCATCATGCCCTGAAACGGTACGGTTTTTTGGAGCAGTGATTCCCCATGGAAGCCCTCCTATCTAACCTTTCCGAAATCATATTGAGAAATTTAAAAGAGGCGGTCATCTTTGCAGATACGGAAGGGCGGATTCGAATCTTCAATCCCATGGCGGAACAATATTTCGAAATGAGAGAGAAGAAAGTCTTGGGGAAACGGTTTAATCGAATCATTCCCTATAAGAATATTCGGAGACAATTCTCCATGGTTTATGAGAAACAGGAGGGACATTATGATATTGAACTTGCTGTCTATCCCCGGGGAAGTTCCGGATCAGAGCAGGAGATGAAACTCCTGAGGTGTAGCTTTTATCCCATCTATGACCAAAAGGATATCTTTTTAGGATGCCTGGCGACTTTTGCCGATATTACCGAAAAGGGACTCCTTTCGAGAGAGATCAGTAAAAGTAAAGACCTTTCGACCATCGGGGTGTTGGCCCGGTGGATGGCCCATGAGATCCGCAATCCCTTAAGTTCCCTGAACATCAATATCGAGCTTTTAAGAGAAGAGTTGAAAGAGGATCCCTCCCTTGGAAAAAAAGAAGAGATTCAGTCCCTGCTTAATTTTATCAGCTATGAGACTCTCCGATTGGAGAACAATCTGAAAGATTTCTTAGACTTTAATCGTCTTCCACCCTTGAAATTTGAATGGGTTGAACTAAACGAGATCCTTGAATCTATCGTTCGTCTCCTTCGTCCCGATGCCCAGATCAAAAATGCGAGGATTGAAACCCATTTTCAAAAGAATCTTCCCATGGTCAAGGTCGATGTGAGTCAGATCAATTTAGCCGTCTCCAATCTGATTATTAACAGCATTCAGGCGGTTTCTGAAAAGGGGGAGATCCATCTCTTTACCCGAGCCTCGAAGAAGAATGTCTTTATTGTGATTCAAGACAACGGGGTGGGGATTGCTAAAGAACATCTCCCAAAGATCTTTGACTTTATGTTTAGTACCAAACCCTCAGGGTCAGGGTTGGGGCTGTCGATTGCTAAGAAGATCATCTCCGATCATCAGGGAGAGATCTCTGTAAAGAGCGAACTCAATAAAGGGTCCACTTTTAGGATTAGGCTTCCTCTTCATTCAAAAGGGAATTGAAATCCTCTATTTATTAAAATTGGAACCCTTTCGGTCTTCCGAAGGGTTCCGGGTCCTCGATGGAGATGAAAGTCATTTTGGTGGTGGAGGATGACCTTCGGGTTGGAGAAAGTCTTTGCCTCTTACTGAAACGAAGAGGGTATAAAACCCTTTTTGCCACTAACGGGAAAGAGGCCCTTCAGCTATTTCGTCAGCAGGAGATCGATTTGGTCATCACCGATCTGGTCATGCCCAAAATGGATGGGATTGCCCTTTTGGAAGGGATAAAGAATCTTAAACCAGAGACAGAGGTGATTGTCATTTCAGCTCAGGGAACAATTGAGAAAGCGGTTCAGGCGATGAAGTTAGGGGCCTTCGATTTTATCGAAAAACCGATCAACCCAAGGGTCATCTCTCTTCTCGTGGAGAGGGCCCTGGAGAGACAGGCCCTGGTTTTACAGAATCGGGATCTCCGATCAAAATTGGAGGATCGATTCCAGTTCAAAAATATCGTTGGAAGAAGTGAGAAGATGGTGAAGATTTTCGATCTGATTCGACAGATTGCCCCTTATGATAGCTCAGTGCTGATCATTGGGGAGAGTGGGACAGGGAAAGAATTGATTGCCAATGCCATTCATTATAATAGCCCAAGAGCCTCAAAACCTTTTGTCAAGGTCAGTTGTGCCTCCCTGAGCGAGGGAATTATTGAAAGCGAACTCTTTGGTCATGAGAAAGGGGCTTTCACAGGGGCGATCGCTTCACGAAAAGGTCGATTTGAAATGGCCCATGAAGGGACCCTCTTCCTGGACGAGGTGGAAGATATTCCTCCTTCCACCCAGATCAAACTTCTCCGGGTTCTTCAGGAAGGTGAGTTTGAGAGAGTCGGTGGGAATAAAACCATTAAAGTCGATATCCGAATCATCGCAGCCAGCAATCGGGACCTTCAGGAAGAAGTCAAAAAAGGAACCTTTCGGGAGGACCTCTATTATCGGCTCAATGTGGTGAACATTAAACTCCCGCCCTTAAGGGAACGAAAAGAAGATATTCCTTTTTTGGTGAATTTTTTTATTGAAAAATTTAATCAGAAATATCATATGAACGTAAAGGGGGTTTCTCAGAGGGCAATGAATCGTTTGATGGATTATCCATGGAAGGGCAATGTCAGAGAGCTTGAAAATACAATCGAATCCTCCATGGTTGTGAATCATCCAGATGTTTTGGATCTTCCTCACCTCCCCCAAGAGATTCGAGAATATCAGGGGGTCATCGAGGCCATTCCATTTAAAATCGGAACTCCTCTTCAAGAGGTGGAAAGGGAGATGTTGATCCAAACCCTGAGAGCGACAGGAGGAAATAAGAGAAAGGCAGCCAAACTTTTAGGAATCAATGTCCGAACGATTCATAGAAAAATGAAGGAGATGGGAGAAGGAGGGAATTTAGTCTCTTGGGATTCAAACAAAAAATAGCGACAAATAGTCATTTTTTATATCAAAAAGAGGGAAAATAGTGGCATTTTGTCTTTTTTTAAAAAATTGAACGAGTCATTTTTACTTCGTTTTTGAATCGATTTAAAAGAAGAGTTTAAGGTCTCATTTGATTTATCAATTTAACTTTTTGATATCATTAAATTTTTTGAAAACCCTCTCCTTCGATTTTATAATTTTATTGGCATGGAATTTGACTATATATTTTCTGAAATGAAAAAGCGGGTAAGATGGGCTTTCATCCTTGATAAAGATGAGTTTGTGAGGCTCAGCCTGAGTAAGATTCTTAAAAAATATGGTTTTCAGGTTGAGGAGGTGGAGGATCTTTCCCATCTCGAAAATAGAAGGAAGGAGATTCGAGAAGGGATGATCCTGGCGGATCTCGAATTAGAGTCGATCGATAAATGGCTTCCCCTGGTGAGGAAGTGGAATGACCGCTTTATCCTGATGAGTCCTCTTATTACAGATGAGCTCAAAGAGAGGTTGAAACAGTCCGGGATCCATCGAATTATCAAAAAACCCGTCGAACCAGGAGTTCTTAGAAAAGTGGTTAGGGGCATCCCTTTTTCAGAAGAGATCAAGTTTCCCATTCCGGGGAAAAAGAGGGGAGAAATCCAGGTTCAACCAGAAAGGAGGTGAAAAGAGATGAGAAAATGGGTTTTCCTTTTACTCGCATTGGTTTTGGCCATTAATTTCGTTACGGTAGGCATTGGATGCAAAGCAAAGGCACCGGAAAAGCCAAAAGAGGAAGCCAAACCAGCTGAGGCAAAGCCCGCCGAGGCACCGCCACCAGCTGCACCGGCTCCAGCAGAAAAACCTGCTGAGACACCTGCTGAAGCTCCAAAGAAGTAATATTCATCTTTGGAGGAACGAAGAATTGAACTGTCGAAAGTTGGCGCCTTTACTCTCAGGAGGAGGCGCCAACTTAGAGGCTTAAAAAGAATTGATCAGGAGGAAGATGATTAGAATTAGAAAGAAAAAAAGGTGCATATCGGCTTATCAGGAAGGAAGAGTATCCCGTTGTTCCAATAGAGGAGGTATCAAAGGATATCTCCTCTTTTGTTTTCCGGGGGCCACATTCCTGAGGGTGTGAATGCAGGAAGGAGGGAAGATGGAGGCAGTCTCAGAGACCAATTTGTCTATATCCCAAAGGATCCTCGAGCGACCTTTACAACTTTATCTGTTTCCAATTTTGGAAGAGAAAAAAGGGACGGAAGAGGTTAAAGAAACCATCCCAACCTATTGGAAAGGAGTCTCAGAAAAGGATTGGAATGACTGGAGGTGGCAACTTCGACATCGAGTAACGAGGCTCGATCAATTGAAGGAGATCCTGGAATTGACCCCCGACGAAATCGAGGGAATCAAACATTCCAAAGGAAGGCTGGCATTGGCGGTCACACCTTACTTTCTCAGCCTGATGGACCCCGTGAATCCCAACTGCCCCATTCGGAGACAGGCAATTCCTACGAAAGCGGAGCTTCATCTCTCAAAGAATGATATGCTCGATCCCTGCGGAGAGGATAAGGACTCCCCTGTGCCAGGATTGGTCCATCGTTATCCAGATCGGGTTCTGCTTCTTGTGACGGATCAATGTGCCGTCTATTGTCGGTACTGTACCCGAAGACGTCTGGTCGGAACCTCAGAACGTTCGATCACCCAGGGTAACTTTGAAGAGGTCCTGAAATATTTAAAAACTCACCGAAAGGTGCGAGATGTTCTTCTTTCGGGTGGAGATCCCCTCCTTCTCGAGAATGAAAGACTGGAAGAGCTCTTGAGCCGCCTGAGGGCTATCCCCCATATTGAAATTCTTAGAATTGGAACAAGAGTTCCCGTGACTCTGCCCCAGAGGATTACACCCGGGCTGTTAAGAATGTTAAAGAAATACCATCCATTAATGATGTCCATTCATTTTTCCCATCCCAAGGAGATTACCGATGCCGTGAGAAAGGCGTGTAACGATCTGGCTGATAGTGGCATTCCTCTGGGAAGTCAAACCGTTCTCCTCAAAGGGATCAATGATAAGCCCCAGATTATGAAGAGATTGATGCATGAACTTCTCAAGATCCGTGTTCGTCCCTATTATATCTATCAGTGTGATCTGGCCATGGGAACAGAACATTTTCGAACCTCCATTGCCACCGGAATACAGATCATTGAGAAATTAAGAGGTCACACGACCGGCTATGCGGTTCCGACCTTCGTGGTGGATGCCCCCGGAGGGGGAGGAAAGATCCCTGTAGAACCCGATTATGTGGTTTCAAGGGAGAAGGGTAAGATGGTATTAAGAAACTATGAAGGAAAGATTTATGAGTATCCGGAGCCCAATGTCATCGAGTTCAAGAAAGCCATAAGGATGGAGAAGGTAATGACTCGAAAAATCATAGGATAATTTTTCCTCTAAGGGGGAGAAGAGGGATGGTCAGGCCATTGTTGAAAATTGCCATTCTTTATAACCTTCTTGAGCGACTCGAGAGAGGAGAAGAGAAGGACTTTATTGCTGAAAAGGCGGTTCTCGAAGAGATAGGGGCCGTAAAAGAGGCGGTCATCGATTTGGGACATCGACCTTTTGTCATCGCCCTTCAAAATGAGATTGAACCTGTGATCCAATCCCTTAAAGAGATCCAACCCGATGTCGTCTTTAATCTGTGCGAATGTGTCTATGGGAGGGCTTCGTTGGAGATGGCCATCCCTGCCTTATTGGATCTGTTTCGAATTCCCTATACCGGTTCTCCTCCCTTGACCCTTGGATTGTGTCTGGATAAAGGTAAGGTAAAGGATATCCTCGCCTCCCATGGAATTCTAACCCCCCAATACAAGATTTTTGAGGAAGAAAGCACTCCCCTTCGGGGAAACCTCTTTCCTCTTATCGTCAAACCTCTTCGGGAGGATGGGAGCCTTGGAATCTCAAAAGAAAGCGTGGTTTACGACAACGAGGGGTTAAATCGTCAGGTCCAGTATATCCTCTCCAAATATCGACAGCCTGTCCTTGTAGAGAAATTTATCGAGGGAAGAGAGCTCAATGTGGGGTTAATGGAGAGAAATGGAGGGGTGGATGTCCTCGCCGTCTCCGAGATCGATTATTCGGAGTTTCCTGAAGGAATCCCGAAGATATGTGGATACGAAGCGAAATGGGTTCCAGAAAGTGTGGAATATCAGAAGTCGAAACCCATCTGTCCTGCCCCTCTGGATTGGGTCCTCCAGAAACGGGTCGAATATTTAGCTATAAAGGTCTTTAAACTATTTGGTTGTCGGGATTATGCACGGGTGGATATGCGGGTGGATCAGGATGGAAAAATCTATGTCCTGGAGGTCAATCCCAACCCTGATATCTCTCCCCAGTCCGGAATGTTCAGGGCGATTCAAGCTTCCGGAATGACCTATTCGGAGTTTATCCAAAACCTCATCGAGAGAGCCTACCAGAGAAGAGATTCCCTATCCGTTCCAAATCCATTTTCATAAAATAATGAAGCACCTTCCCAAAGTGATTTTAAAACGTGGAAGAGAGAAACCCTTTCTGAAAGGACATCCCTGGATTTTCTCCGGGGCTGTGGAGAAGATCGAAGGAGAGTTTTCTCCAGGCGATGAAGGAGAGGTCTATTCGAAGGATGGAAAGTTTATAGGAATGGGTCATCTTAATCCTCGTTCTCAAATCCTCGTTCGCCTTCTCACTCGAAAACAGGAAGTCTTGGGAGAGGATTTTTTTAGGGAGAGAATTCTTAAGGCCGCTAAGTTGAGAGAAAGCTGGTTTGAAGGGAAGACGAATGCCTATCGGATGGTCAATGGAGAAGGGGATTTTCTTCCCGGGTTGATGATCGACCGTTATGGTGACTTCTTTGTTCTCCAATGCACGACGGCCGGGATGGACCGATTGAAGCGTCTCTTCGTTAAGATTCTTGTGGAGCATTTCTCACCCCGGACCATTTACGAGAAAAGTGATGCTCCGCTGAGAAAGGAGGAGGGTTTGGAAGAATCGGAGGGTCTTCTCTTTGGGGAGAAACTTGGCGAACCGATCGAGATTGAAGAATATGGTTGTCGTTTTAGAGTCGATGTGGTCGGAGGACAAAAGACAGGTTTTTATTTAGATCAGAGAGAGAATCGATTATTTTTAGAAGAATTTACAAACGGGAAAAAGATATTGGATGGCTTCTGTTATACAGGGGCCTTCTCCATTCACGCGGCCCGGGGAGGGGCAAAGGAACTGACCCTTGTTGAAAGTTCGGAAGAGGCCCTGAGAAGAGCAAAGGAGCATTTTGATCTCAATGGATTAAATCATCTACCCGTTCGTTTTATCAAAGGCGATGCCTTTGAGGTATTGAGAAACTTTGAATCTTCCTCCTATGATGTGATTGTTCTGGATCCTCCTCCTTTTGCCAAAAAGAAAGGAGAGCTTCCGGGCGCCTTGAGGGGATACAAAGAGATTCATCTTCAGGCTTTTAGGCTTCTAAGACCGGATGGATTTCTTCTTACCTTTTCCTGCTCCCACCATATGAGCTGGGAACTGTTTCAGAAGGTCATTTTCTCAGCAGCCTGCGACACGGAAAGGGAAGTTCAGCTCCTTAGCCGGAGGGGACAACCGATCGATCATCCCTTTTCGGTGTTTCATCCTGAGGGAGAATACTTAAAGGGATTTTTTTTAAGAGCTTTGTAGTTTCTTGACCCTTCCATCAGATTCGGTTAATATTACTGACCAAATCGATTTGGGACCCTTATGATCGAATTATTAGGAGATTTCAAGAGAACAGACTATTGTGGCGATCTTCGAAAGAAGGACGTGGGACGAAAGGTGACCCTTTTAGGGTGGGTCCAGAAAAGGAGGGACCTTGGTGGTCTCATCTTCGTCGAGATGAGGGATCGCCAGGGGATCGTTCAGGTGGTCTTCAATCCAGAGATCAACTCCAAGGCTCATGAGAAAGCGCAGGTTCTTCGCCATGAATATGTGATTGGAGTCCGGGGAGAGGTCGTTTCAAGACCCAAAGGGACAGAGAATCCAAGACTGAAGACAGGGGAGATCGAGGTCTGGGTAGAAGAACTCAGGATCCTCAATTCCTCCAAGAACCCTCCCTTTCAGATTGAGGATGAGGAGGAAGTCGCTGAGAATACTCGATTGAAGTATCGATATCTGGATCTGCGGAGACCTCGAATGCAAAGGAATCTAATATTAAGACACCATCTGGCCAGAGAGGTAAGAACCTACTTTGATCGATTAGGATTCCTGGAGATTGAGACCCCCATGCTCACCAAGAGCACTCCAGAGGGGGCAAGAGATTTTTTGGTTCCGAGTCGACTTAACCCAGGGCACTTCTACGCCCTTCCTCAATCGCCTCAACTCTTTAAACAGATCTTAATGATTGCCGGCTACGATCGATATTTTCAGATTGTCCGCTGCTTTCGAGACGAAGATTTAAGAGCGGATCGTCAACCCGAATTCACCCAGATCGATGTGGAGATGTCCTTTGTCACGATCGAAGATATTCAACGGACGATGGAGGGCTTGATGGTTCACCTCTTCAAAGAAGTCCTTCATAGGGAATTGAGAACCCCCTTTCCAGTCCTTACCTATGAAGAGGCCATGAACCGATATGGTACGGATAAGCCCGATATTCGATTTGGGTTAGAGCTCTATGATCTCACCGAGGAATTAAGGTCCTCCTCCTTTAAGGCCTTCCAAAGTGCGGTGAGTGAAGGAGGGGTGATTAAGGGAATCAATGTCAAAGGAGGGGCAAGTTTCTCGAGGAAAGAGATCGAAGAGTTTACTCACTTTGTTCAGACCTATGGGGCGAAAGGGTTAATATCAGCCAAGATAAAGAAAGAGGGATGGGACTCTCTCCTCGAGAAGGTCTTCGCTCCCGAAGAAAAATTGGCGGTAGAAAAGAAAGTGTCGGCTCAAGAGGGCGATCTCCTTCTCCTTGTGGCCGGGCCTTCCAAGGTGGTCAATCAATCCCTGGCCAATCTTCGGCTTCATCTTGGAGAGAGGATGAATCTGATTCGAGAGGATGAGTTTCAATTCGTTTGGATCGTGGATTTTCCTTTACTCGAATATGACGAGGCGGAGAGGCGATATGTGGCGGTTCATCACCCCTTTACCGCTCCCAGGGATGAAGACCTTCCCCTCCTGAAAGACCATCCGGAGAAAGTAAAGGCCAAGGCCTACGATTTGGTCCTTAATGGGTCGGAGATTGGAGGAGGAAGCATCCGGAATCATCTCCAGGAGGTGCAGGCGCTTCTTTTTGAAAAGTTAGGGATGGATGAGAGGGAGGCCAGAGAGAGGTTCGGTTTTTTATTAGAGGCTCTTGAGTACGGAACTCCCCCCCATGGGGGAATTGCCTTTGGATTCGACCGATTGGTGATGATCCTGAGCCATTGCGATTCGATTCGAGATGTGATCGCCTTTCCTAAAACCCAAAAAGGAACCTGCCTGATGACCGAAGCTCCATCTAAAGTAAGTCCAAAACAGCTCGATGAGCTGTGGATCAAACTGAAAATTTAAATTCAAAAAGGAGGGAGAATGACGGTCACCCGAAAGAAGAAGGTATTTCAAATAAGATCACCAAGAGGACCTTACCCCCTCTTAGACATTCAGGAACCCAACCTCTACCGTGATATCTTCCCCTATGAGGAAGTCTGTAAAGTAGAGTTTGACAATCGATTTGTTTTCCCAGATCCACCCGAAGAGATCTTTATTACGGATACGACCTTCAGGGATGGTCAACAAGCCCGACCCCCCTATACCGTGGAGCAGATTGTTGATCTTTATGACATGCTTCACCGTTTGGGAGGGGTAAATGGAGTCATCCGTCAATGTGAATTTTTCCTCTATAGCGAAAAGGACAAGGAGGCGGTCCGCAGGTGTCAAGAGAGAAATTATCGGTACCCTGAGATCACTGGCTGGATTCGAGCGGTCAAAGAAGATTTCAAATTGGTCAAAGAGATGGGGCTGCGGGAAACCGGCATCCTCACCTCTGTCTCTGATTATCACATCTTTTTGAAGCTCAAAAAGAATCGAAGGGTGGCTTTAAGAGAATACCTTTCCATTGTCTCTTCAGCCCTCGATTTGGGGATCATTCCTCGATGCCATTTTGAAGATATTACTCGAGCGGATATTTATGGGTTTTGTGTTCCCTTTGCTCAGGACCTGATGCGCCTCTCGGAAGAGGCAAAGATTCCGATCAAGATCCGACTGTGTGATACCCTTGGTTTTGGGGTTCCCTATCCAGGGGCAGCCCTACCCCGGGGTGTTCCTAAAATCATTCGAGCCATGATCGATGATGCAGGGGTTCCCCCGGAATATCTCGAATGGCATGGTCACAACGATTTTTATAAGGCCTTGATCAACGCCACCACGGCCTGGCTCTATGGATGTGCTGCTGCCAATGGAACCCTTTTAGGGTTTGGAGAGCGAACTGGAAATACCCCGATAGAAGGATTGATCATTGAATATATCAGCCTCATGGGGCATGACCATGGAATTGATACCACGATGATCACGGAAATCCGAAATTACCTGGAAAGAGTCGTAGGGGTAACGATCCCTCCCAATATGCCCTTTGTGGGGGCGAACTTCAACGCGACCAGTGCAGGGATCCATGCCGACGGAATCCTGAAGAACGAGGAGATTTACAACATTTTTAATACTTCAAAGATTCTCAATCGTCCTATTTCGGTCTCCATTAATGACAAGTCAGGTCTTGCAGGGATTGCCCAATGGATCAATTCCCATTTCTCTCTTACCGGAAAGGATCGGGTGGAGAAGACCCATCCGGGAGTGGCCAAGATCAACCGTTGGGTCATGAAACAGTATGAAGAGGGCCGAACCACAGCCATCTCAGATCAGGAGATGGAGAGGGTTGTCCGGAAATATCTTCCCGAATATTTTGTTTCTGAATTCGATCGATTGAAAAAGAAAGCCTATGAGATGGCTGCCCATATCGTAGAGCGGGTGATTGAGAGACCTGAGCTCAAATCGATGGATCCCTCCCAGATTGAGCCCGTTCTCCAATCCTTGCTGGATGAATACCCTTATCTCCAGTATGTCTATGTCGTCAATATTCACGGGATCAAGATTACTCGAACGATCGTCCAGCCCATCGATCAAGCGAAGTATGAAAATATTCCACCTGGAGAGAATTATTCTAACCGCCCCTGGTTCATTGAACCATTGAAGGATGGAAAGATCCATGTGACCAATCCCTATTCTTCCAAGCATACAGGGGTTCTCTGTATCACTGTCTCTGGTCCCATTCGGAATGAGGTGGGGGAGATTCAGGGCATCCTTGGGCTCGATATTCGATTTGAAGAATTAACCAAGAGCGAAGAAGAGCTGTAAAGTGAGGAAGGGAAAATGATCTTATCCGACACGTTAAAAAAGGCCTCTAAACTCTATCCTCATAAAGAGGGGGTCGTCTGCGGGGAAAGGCGTTTCACCTATCAGGAATTTTCCGATCGAATTTTTCGTGTTGCTCATGGCCTTTCTCAACTTGGAATCAAAAAGGGGGACAAGGTCGCCATTCTCCATCCCAATTGCCATTATTTTTTAGAAGCCTATTACGGGATTTCCCTGATCGGGGCTGTCTCTGTTCCTATCAACTATAGACTTTCACCCGGTGAGATTTCGTTTATCCTTAAAGATTCAGACTCAAGGATTCTGATCGTAGATCCCCTGTTTCAGAAAACCGTGGAGGCCCTCCGAGGAGAGGTTCCCCAGATTGAGAGATGGATCTGGACAGGAGATCAGAAGGTCAGCAGAGAGGCTCGTGATTTAAATTATGAGCAGTGGATTCTCCAATCAAGTGGAGAGCCTTTCCCAGAGGTGCCAATGGAGGAGGATCTGGCCCAGATCTACTATACAAGTGGCACCACGGGAAGACCCAAAGGGGTGATGTTGTCCCATAAGAATGTGATGACCCATGCCTTGGGGACGATTGCAGAGCTCCATCTGACAGATCGGGATGTTTGGATTCACGTCGCCCCCCTTTTCCATCTTGCTGATGCCTGGGCGACCTGGGCTATTACCTGGGTAGGGGCCACCCATGTCATGATCAGAGAGTTTGACCCCAGGGCGGTGTTAGAGACGATTCAAAAAGAGAAAGTCACCCTTACCAATCTCATTCCCACCATGCTCAATCTCATGGTGAATCATCCTGAAGTGGGACAATTTGATTATAGTAGCCTGAGAGTCCTTCTCAGCGGTGGAGCCCCTATAGCTCCCGAGGTCGTCAGAAAGATTGTCGAAACCTTTAAGTGTGATTATATTCAGACCTATGGAATGACAGAGACGAGCCCTTATTTAACGCTCTCCATTTTAAAGAATCATCTAAAAAGGCTTTCTCCTGAGGAACAGCTAAAGATTAAATCGAAAACGGGACGAGAATTTATCGCAGTCGAATTGAAGGTGGTCAATGAAAAAGGTGAGGAGGTGCGGAAGGATGAAAAAGAGGTGGGAGAGATTATTGTTCGGGGGGATATCGTCACACGAGGATATTGGAAATTGCCCGAGGAGACAGAGAAGACAATTAAGGAGGGTTGGCTCTATACGGGAGACTTGGCTGTAATGGATGAAGAGGGTTACGTCACGATTGTGGATCGAAAGAAGGATATGATTCTTACGGGAGGAGAGAACGTCTATTCTACCGAGGTAGAAAATGTTCTCTATATGCATCCGAGCATCCTGGAATGTGCTGTGATTGGAGTGCCGGACCCCAAATGGGGAGAAGCCGTAAAAGGAATTGTTGTCCTGAAGCCAGGCCATCAAGCCACTGAGCAAGAGATTATCCAGTTCTGCAAAGAACGGATGGCCCACTATAAAGCTCCTAAGTCTATTGATTTTATGGATGCCCTTCCAAGGACCGGCTCTGGAAAGATTCACAAAAAGGGTCTAAGGGATAAGTACTGGGAAGGCTACGAAAAGAAAGTTCACTGATCTTTCTTCTTTGAGCCCTTTGGGGAATTAAAGCACTTCGGGGATCACCGTCCCTCCAGAAGGAAAGATGGCCACATCTCCTTCGGGCATCTTTTTATATACTTCTTGGATCGCTTCCTCCAGAGAGGCCGAATAGGTAAATTTCATCATTTTGACCTGTTCAGGGGAGAGTCCTTGTGTGACATGATAGACATTGAATTTTTCGGTGAGTTCTTTAAAATAAACCACTTGCATAATATAGGAGATGCCAAAAGATTTAAGAGGATC
>Ga0185342_1000922_pt1 | contig 13442 bp, 14 predicted proteins | sample ConPoolayeEmetaG_FD_128045 | JGI IMG/M metagenome (GOLD analysis project Ga0185342, IMG submission 128045) | Hot spring microbial mat communities from California, USA to study Microbial Dark Matter (Phase II) - Cone Pool mat layer E metaG... ...
ACGCCACGCGGGTCTGCAAAGAATTCCGGGAGGTCCGCGGTGTGGCCTGAAATGCCCTTCTTAACCCGCAACAATTACACACGGGAATTGACGTTACCAGGCGGGGTTGGCGGTCCGGCCTCTTGTTGCTTCTGGCGGCCTCCGATAGACTTCCGGCCTTTACCCTCGATTGACGCGACTCGCAGGCGGGAGGAAGGCCGTGGCCCTGAGCGAAGCACTGAAACGGAAGGCGGTCCAGCTTGCAAAACTAACAGTGCGGATGACCGCAGAGGCCGGCTCAGGCCACCCCTCCAGCGCCCTTTCGCTCGCCCACGTGGTGACGGCCCTCATGTACCGCCAAATGCGGTATGACCCCGCTGACCCTTGGCACCCGACCTGCGATCGATTGGTGCTTTCCGAAGGACATGCGGTCCCGATCGTTTACGCGGCGTTGGCGGACCTGAGCGCAACTGTCGGCAAGGACAGGGCTTCCGCGCTTCGGCTCACCCCGGGGCACCTGGATCGACTACGCTGTCTGGATAGTGTGTTGGACGGCCACCCGAACCCGGCCGAGGGTGTGCCCTTTTTCGATGCCGCCACCGGCAGCCTGGGTCAGGGCCTGAGCGTCGCAGCCGGGCTGGCCTTGGCCGCCCGGCTGGACCGGTCGGACCGTCGCATTTACGTCCTGATAGGTGACGGGGAGTCCCGGGAAGGCCAGGTCTGGGAGGCGCTGGACTTCATAGTCGACTGCCGTCTGACCAACGTCTGCGCCGTTTTCAATGCAAACGGGGAGGGCCAGGCCGGTAAGGTCTCGCCCCAGCAGCACCCGGAGCGTCTGCTGGCCAAGTTGCGGGCATTTGGCTGGCGGGCCATCGAGGTCGATGGGCATGATCCAGCGGCTTTGCTCCGGGCCTTCCGCAAGGTCAGCCGGACGGACCGGCCATTGGCGGTGGTGGCCCGGACGGTAAAGGGCTGGGGCGTGGAGCCGCTCCAGCGCGGGAACTGGCATGGTCGGCCGCTGACCGAGGCGGAGCTTGCTGAGGCCGACCTGTCGCTGGAGAAGATCGCGGCGGGGCTCGCGCCTGGGGGGAAGCTTGGGCGTCCGCCCCAGCCACCGCCTGCGGCGACCGCCCAGCGGGTCGACCCGCGGGGCGTGAGCTGGCCGAGCTTCGACGAGGCGATGGCCGCGGCTGGGTTGAGCAGCCAGCTCGAAAAGGGCCGGCTGGCAACTCGGCGGGGCTACGGCGTGGCTCTCAAGGTCGCCGGCGACCTGCTGCCTCAGGTGGTCGTGCTGGATGGAGATGTGAGCAACTCCACTTTCAGCGAGATTTTCGCCCGGGCCCACCCGGATCGCTTTTTCGAGTGCAAGATCGCCGAGCAAAACATGGTTTCGACGGCGGCGGGGTTGGCGGCGGCCGGGTTCATCCCGTTCGTGAACTCGTTCGCCAAGTTTATCAGCCGGGCCCTGGACCAGGTGGAAATGGCCAACATTTCCCGGGCCAACCTGAAGCTGGTCGGGTCACACTCGGGCATCTCGCCGGCCGCCGACGGCCCCAGCCAGATGGGGCTGCTGGACGTGGCGTTCTTCCGGGGCCTGACCACGGTTCGGGCCGATAACCGACGGGAGCCGTTGTGCTGGCTGTTTCATCCGGCCGACGCGGTGGCCGCGTACCATTGCACCCGGCTGATGGTCGAACATCGCGGGCTGTGCTATATGCGGACCCACCGGCCGGATACCCCGATCCTCTACCCGGCGGATACCAGCTTCCGACCCGGCGGCTTTCACGTTCTGGCCGGCGGCGACGATCTGGCAATCGTTACCTGGGGATACGCCGTCCATGCGGCCAAGGAAGCGGTCAACTTCCTCAGCAGACAAAAGTTGCGCGCCGCCCTGATCGACGCCTACTCCCTTCCACTGGATGAAAGCGAGCTGGTGGAAACCCTGCACCGGGCCGGCGGACGCGTACTGGTCGTCGAAGACAACTTCGGCGGCGGACTGGGGGCCGCGGTCGCCGAAGTGGCCGCCCGGAGCGGCAACCTCCGAGTCGAGATCCTGCACTGCCAGCGAATTCCCAAGTCGGCCCGTAACGCGGAAGAGCTTCTGGATTATTGCGGCATAGGCCCAGCCCAGATCGCCGACCACGCACTGGCACTACTGAGGCGGCCTGGTTGAGTCGGACCTGAGTCAGAGGGCGGCATGAACCTGGTGACCGGAGCCACCGGACTGCTGGGAAGCCACATCGTGGAACAACTCCGCAAGCGGGGTCAGCCGGTGCGCGTCCTGGTGCGGCCGGGTGCCGACCGGACCTGGCTGAGCACGCAGGGGGTGGAGTTCGTCGAGGGCCACATCACTCAGCCGGCCTGCCTAGCTCGCGCTTGCCAGGGTGTGGCGGTGGTCTTCCACTCGGCGGCCAAGGTTGGCGATTGGGGGCCATGGGAGGAGTTCCAGCGGGTCACCGTGGAAGGGACGCGGAATGTCCTCCAGGCGGCAATTGCCGCAGGCGTCCGACGCTTCGTGCACATCAGCTCGATCAGCGCTTACGGCTACCATACCAAAGACGGGGTGATCGACGAGAGCTTCGAGCTGGGCTACAAGCTGTACCGCTGGGCCTACTACAGCAAGTCGAAGGTGGCTGCTGAACAGATTGTGTGGGACGCCCACCGGGCCGGACGGATCGAGGTGGTGGTGATTCGGCCGGCCTGGCTGTACGGTCCGCGTGACCGCACCACGATTGCCCGGCTGTATCAGATGGTGCAGACCGGACGGGCGCGGATCCTGGGTCGGGGCGACAACCGGCTGAATGTGGTTTACGCGGGCAATGTTGCCGAGGCGGCGGTCGTTGCCGCGGAGCTGCCGGAGGCGGCCGGCCAGGCCTTCAATTGCAGCAACGACGGGGAAATCACCCAGCAACAATACTTTGACCTCCTGGCCCGGACCATCGGGGCCCCACCGGTGAGGCGCCACGTGCCTTACAAGCTGGCCTATCTGGCGGGGTTCATGCTGGAATGCCTGGGCCACGCTTTCCGCTGGAAAGACCCGCCGCTGATCACGCGCTACGCGGTGTGGTTGATGGGCCGCCGCTCGTATTTCTCATCCGAGAAGGCCCGCCGAGTGCTGGGCTGGAAGGCGACCGTGCCCTACGAGCTGGGCGTGCCGCTGACCGTCAAATGGTACCAGGAGCAGCGGCAAGAGGCCGGAAAATAGGAACTTCAGGCCAGGGCCCGCTCGATCCAGCTTGCGGCACAGCCCTCGGCTTCCTGAACCTCCACGCGAACCAGCCGCACCGCTCGGGGATACTCGGCCGGCATCTGCCCAGCCAGGTAACGGGCCACATTCTCGGCCGTGGGGTTCGGCTCGGCCAAGAACGGGGCCTGGTTCAGGTCTTTGCCGTCCAGCTCGGCCAGCACCCGGGTAAGCTCCCGTCGCACCAGCTCGAAATCCACCAGCATGCCGAGTTCGTCAAGCGTCGGGGCGGCATAGGTGACTCGTACCCGCCAGACGTGGCGGTGCTGCGGCTCGCGCCGGCCGTCCGGGTAGCGCAGTTGATGCGTGGCCGCAAAGCTGCCCGTGACCGAAATCTCGAACATCCCAACCGCCTCCTGCCGGCGCGTCCACCATCGGACGCGGACGGTCGATTGTATGCTCAAACTGTCGATCAGCGCACTGCCGCCAAAAGCGCGGGGAATGGAGATGTCCCCAATTCTGAGCCGATAGGAAAGGCATCCCCGCGGCGAGCCGGCTGTCGCGGTTTGCAAAGGGGTGGCGTATGCGAAGACGGATGGGCCTTGGGCTGCTGGCTGCGACCGGGCTGGTCGTGAGCATGTCGGGCTGTAATCTGCGGGACGAGCCGGGCTACAATCGGTATGCGCCGACCAACGGCGAGCCGACTCCCGTGAAGCGGGCTGAGGGGCTGATGAACCTTGCGGGCCGGGCCCTCGACAGTCTGGACGAGGTGATCGACAATACGATCGACTGAGGAGACTGCTCATCCGGGGCACAATCGGCTTGCCATGCGAATCTGTTTCACCAGCGACCTGCACGGGGACGCCGGGCTGTATGATCAGCTCGAAGATCTGCTGCGGATCGAAACGCCCGACCTGCTGATCCTGGGCGGCGACCTGCTGGTGGACGGCGACCCGGCCGATCCACTGGGAACCCAGGTGGCTTATCTGCAAAGCGATTTCATGGCCCGGGTGGCGCGGTGGAAGGCCGGCCTGCCCGGGCTGACCGTGGCCTGCATTCCCGGCAACCACGAGTGGATCTGCTCCCAAGACGCCTGGCAGAAACACCACGCTGCGGGTCGGCTGGTCCTGCTGGATCATCGCCGGCTGTGGCACCGCGACGGGCTGGCATTCCTGGGTTACTCGGGAACCCCGGCCACCCCCCACTGGCTGAAGGACTTCGAACGCCTGGATCTGCCCGACGACCCGTTACCCCAGTGTGCCGGCGTGGTATGGGACCCGGTCCAGAAAACGGGGCGGTCGGTCAGCCCGGCAGAACATTACGACCGACACCGGGCCATCCGGCAGGAGCTGGCGGAAGCCCCCTCGGCGCCGGACCCGTGGTTTCTGGTCTGCCACGTCCCCCCATATGGGACGCAGCTCGACCGCCTGCCGGATACGCCGCAGCCGATCGGCTCCCGCGCTATTCGGGATTTCATCCAGGAGCGGCAGCCCCGGTGTGCCCTGCACGGGCATATCCACTACTCGCCGGGAGTTACCGGGAGCGTGATCGACCGGGTGGGGCGGACCGTGTGCATCAACCCCGGTCAGGATCACCACCGGCTCCATGCGGTAATCTTCGATGCCGACCGACCTGAACAGACCCTGCGACACACGGTGTACCGTCTGAGGTAGCCCAGCCGGGAGGGCTCGTACGCATGAGCACTGCCGCAGCGGCCGCTGCCCACCGGATCGACCAGATGCCTGGCGGGAACCTGGTCCTGATCGGCTTTCGCGGCTCTGGCAAGACCTCGGTCGGCCGCCTGGTGGCTGCGCGTCTGAATTGGGCATTCGTGGACACAGATGAGCGAATCGAGTCGCTGGCCGGCCGGCCGATCTGCGAGTTGTTCGAGCAGTTAGGCCCGGCCTGGTTCCGGCAGCAGGAGACCCGCCTGATTGGGGAACTTGTCGGTGGCCGGCAACAGGTGATCAGCGTAGGCGGCGGAGCCGTCCTGGAGGAACGGAATCGCGGAGCCCTCCGGACAGCCGGCATCTGTGTGTGGCTGACCGCGCCGGCCGAGGAGCTGTACCGCCGGATGCTGGCCGATCCGCGCAACGCCCAGACCCGGCCGCCGCTGACCGGGCAGGACGGTCTGGCCGAAGTCCGGCACTTGCTAAGCGAGCGCGAGCCGCTGTACGCTGCGGCGGCTCATCGGACACTGTCCACGGCCGGTCGGACACTGGAGGAGGTCGCCGAAGCGCTCTTGCGTTTGGTGGCCGAGAGTGGCCGGTTTTCGGAAAACTCCTGATGCTGCATCGGCTGGCAGAGGTTTTCCTGTGGCTGCTGGGGCTGTGTGTCGGCAGCTTCCTGAATGTGGTCATCTATCGGATGCCACGGGGGCTGTCGATCGCGGACCCGGTGCGATCATTCTGCCCATCTTGCGGCCGGACCATCGCCTGGTATGACAACCTTCCGCTTTTGAGCTGGGTGCTGCTGCGGGGCAGGTGCCGACATTGCGGCTCAGCCATCTCAGTGCAGTATCCGCTGGTGGAAGGTCTGACCGGCCTGGGGTTCTTGCTGGTTTACCATCTGCTGGTGGTGATGGACTGCCGGGCAGGGATCGGGGCTGCTCAGTGGCCGGTTGATCTGCCAATTCTGCTGACCTGGCTGGTGCTGGTCGGCGGCCTGGTGGCCTGTTCGGCCATGGACGTGGTTTCCTACGCGGTGGACACGCGGGTGACCAACCTCGTGCTGGTCGCCGGCATTTTGGGGCACGCGTTTTGGCCGCGAGCCGAGCTGTTGGCCGGGCGAGCGACGGCCGGCGTCGCCGCGGCTGTCGCGGCTTTTTTAGTCGCGGTGCTGATGTTGTGGTGGACTGTCTGGCGTGGAAATCACGCGGACGAGCGGGGTAACGAACCGCCCGGTGAGGATGAGCCGGGTTCGGAGTCAGTTGGCAATCAGGTGTCCGCGTGGGCCGGGTATGTCAGCGTGCTGGTATTGGTCGGTCTGGCGGGGCTGGTGGTGTATTCGGCTACCGCCGGCCAGGCCGGACTGAGGCCGGTGGCGGCCGGCGCGGTCCTGAGCGTCGGTTTTGCCGCGGTGGTACTGGCGGGCGGCCAGCGCCGTGCTTCGGACACGGAGATCGCCGCGGTCATCGAGAATGAACAGCCGCAAGCCCGACTGGCAGCCTGCAAGGAGCTAGTCTGGCTCAGTCCGGTCATGCTGGCCCTGGTGGCGGGGTTCGCGTTGCTGGCCGCCGCACCTGCCGCATCGCAAGGTTGGCGAGATCTGGTAAGTTCGACCCGGATTGGGCAGTTCAATCCGCTGGGGGGCGCGGCCCTGGCGATTCATGGGGCAGTGGTCGGGGCGGCGGCCGGCTGGACGCTGCGAATCGTCTTCACTCTGGTCTTCGGCCGGGAAGCGTTCGGCATCGGCGACATATACATACTGGCCGCGGCCGGAGCGGCCGCCGGCTGGGACATCGCCCTGCTGGGGCTGCTTTTCTCGGTCGGCTTGGCCCTGGCCGGATGGGTGGTCGGGCTGCTGCTGAAGGTCACGACGATGATCCCGTTCGGGCCTTGGCTGGGGCTGGGGTTCATGCTGGCCCTGTGGTGGAGCCGGCCGGCACACCGAATTGCCGACGGCTATCGGGATACGCTGACGTTTGCGTGGAAGGAACGCCCCGAGCTGCTGCTGATGCTAAGCGGTTTGATGCTGGTCGGGGCAGCCGGGGCCATCCTTCTGGCACGATTGATTAGACGCTGAAAAGGACCGCCCCCCAGGTCAGCGTAGCATGAGAACTACGCCCCCAAGGGGATTCGAACCCCTGTTGCCGGCTTGAAAAGCCGATGTCCTAGGCCTCTAGACGATGGGGGCAGGCAACTCGGGAATGTGCACACTACGGCAGCCCCAGCCGAGCGTCAATCCGAAAAACTTCGGCGGCCGACGCGACTGGCGTTCCGACCCTCGACTGCTCAGGTGCGTTGCTCGGCCTGACCACGGATGTCGAACGCGTCCCGCAGCCCATCCCCGACGAAGTTCAGAGCCAGGAGGGTGGTGGAGAGCGCCCCACAGGGAAAAACCACCAGCCACCAGTCCAGCCGCAGGGGGTTGACCAGCCGGACTCCGTCCGCCGCCAGCGAACCCCAGGTAGCCTGCGGCGGCTGGACGCCCACGCCCAGGAAGCTCAGAAATGACTCCTGAAGGATGGCTTGGGGCACGGTGAGCGTGGCGAAGACCAGGATCGGGCCGATCAGGTTAGGCAGGATGTGGCGGAACAGGATGCGGCTGATTGGCAAACCTAGAGCCCGGGCGGCCTCGACGAACTGCTGCTCCCGTAGGGAAAGGACCTGCCCGCGGACGACTCGGGCCATGGTCAGCCAGCTTGTGCCGCCGATGGCCAGGGCCAAGACCGCTAGCCGGGACATCTCACGACTGCCGGCCGGCCCGCGTTCCAGCCAGGCTCCGACCGAAACAGTGAACAGCATGACCAGCAGGAGCGTGGGCAGAGCGTAGAGCACGTCGACCAGTCGCATCATGATCTCGTCACAGCGGCCGCCAACATAGCCGGCGAGGGCACCATAGGTGGTTCCGATCGCGACGGCGATGCCGGCCGAGAGCAAGCCGAGGCCGAGCGAGATCGCGCCGCCGTACAGCGTTCGCCACAGCAGGTCGCGGCCCACTTCATCGGTTCCCAGCAGGTGGTAGAGGGAAGGTGGTTGCCGGGCGTGGTCCAGCCTTTGCACCCGCATCCGGCCGGTCGACCAGGGAAGTGTGGACCAGCAGGCCGCCAGCATGAACAGCAGCAGTCCGGCTCCGGCCAGGGCTGGCCGGTGTTGCCGGAAGCGGTCCCAAACTCGGGGCGACCAACTCACAGGGTCTTGGCCCCCACCCGAATTCTCGGGTCGACCGTTGCATAAAGCAGGTCTACGACCAGGTTGAAGCTGGCCAGCAGGAACGCGTAAACCATCACGGTAGCCAGGATCAGGCTCTGATCGCGGTTGCGGATCGACTCCACCACGTGGGTGCCCATGCCGGGTACGCTGAAGACCCGCTCGACCACGAATGAACCGGTGAATATCGCCGCTGCGGCCGGACCCAGATAGCTGAGCACCGGCAGCAGTGCGTTTGGCAAAGCGTGCTCCAACAGGACCTGGGTCTCGCTGAGCCCCTTGGCCCGGGCGGTCCGGATGTAGTCCTCGGAGTAGGCGTCCAGCAGGGCCGAGCGGGTGAGCCGGGCGATGTAGGCAGCGTAGGGGAGCGCCAGCGCGATGGCGGGAAGGATAGCCTGGGAAGGCCGGCCCCAGCCCCCGACCGGCACCACCCTGAGCCACAAGCCAGCCACCACCAGCAGCAGCACGCCGGTCACGAACGTCGGCAGGGAAATGCCGATCAGGCATAGCCCGACCGAGAGGTGTCCCAACCAGCGACCACGGAACGCGGCCGCCAGACATCCGGCCGCGATTCCCAGTATCACCGCCAGGCTCAGGGCCAACAGCCCCAGTTGCAGCGACACCGGAAGCGCGCTACGCAGAATCTCCACCACCGTCCAGTCTTCATACTGGTGGGCCGGCAGGTCCTGATCCCAGATCAGCCGCTTGGGCCAAGTCCAGAAATAGCGTTGCCACCAGGGCTGGTCGTAGTTGTACGCTACCCGCTTGGCCGCCAGCACTTCGGGCGGCAAGTCCTTCGCCCCCGCTTCCAGCCCCTCGCCGGGCGCAGCCATGACCAGGAGCACCGCGCTGCCATAGATGGCCAGCAGCAACATCGGCAGCGTGATGACGCGTCGCAATGCGAAGCGGACCATGGGTCGTATTCCGGCGGGGCGGTATCAGGGAACGCGCCGCAGGCATTGAACCGCCGATGCCGAGCCGGCGTCAACCGACCAACGCAGGCCCCCCCCTGCTCTGCCGCAAGCCGCAACTGACCGCAGGCCGTGCTCAGCCACTGTCCGGCTTGACCGCGGCCCGAAGGCGGCTTAGTTTCCAGCCCGGCGTGCGGGCCGCCGTTCCAGCGGAAGCCGCTAGGACCCCCAACCACCGGGAAATCACAGGAGAATCGAGATGAACGATCGAAAATGGGCGACCGCGGCCGCTCTGAGCGCCGTTTTGGCCTGCGGGCCGGTCCTGCCGGCGCAGGAGCAGAAGCCGGCCAGCCAGGCCCAGCCCCAGAAACCGGCCGCCAAAGCCCAGAGCGCACCGGCTCAGCCCCCGCCGACTGCCGAGGAGATGGAACAGATGGCCAGGTGGCGGGAGTACGCCACGCCGGGGGTGCACCACCGGCACCTGGACGTCTTCGTCGGGCAGTGGGAGGCCGAAGTCCGGTGGTGGGCCGGCCCGCAGTCGCAGCCGCAGGTGATGCAGGGGACCATGCAGGTTCGGTGGATTCTGGACGGGCGTTTCTTGCAGTTCGACTCGGTGGGTCCGGCCGAGCGGCCCGACCAGCCGCCTTTCCACGGGATCGGCCTGGTGGGTTATGACAACGTGAAGAAGCAGTACGTCAGCGTGTGGCTGGACAACATGGGGACTGGCATGATGATCGGACAGGGCACCTACGACCCGGCCGCCAAGGTCTTCGAATACGCCGGCGAGTACGCCGACCCCATGACCGGCCGGCCGAACCAGAAGTGGCGAGGTACTACCCGGGTTGAGAGCCCTGATCGGCTGTTGGACCAGATGTTCATCACCGGCCCGGATGGAAAAGAGTTCAAGCAGATGGAGATTATCTACACGCGGGTCAAGGATTCGCCGGCCAGTCGGCAGTAAGGCGAGTTGCCCAGGTCCGCGGCCTGGGGTCCGGTCTCAAACATTGAATTTGACGGTGATGAAGTCCCCGTCCTGCACGACGTAGTGCTTGGGTTCGAGTCGCACCTTTCCGGCCGCCTTCGCCTCGCGTATCGAGCCGGCCGCCCGGAGATCCTCGTAGGAAACCGTCTCGGCCTTGATGAAGCCTCGGGCCAGATCGGTGTGCACCTTGGCCGCGGCTTCGACGGCCGTGGTTCCCTTGGGCAGTGGCCAGGCCCGGACCTCCTCGGCACACGCGGTCAACATGAAGATCATGCCCAGGGCCTGGACGCATGATCGCACGATCCGGTCACGCGCCAGAGCCCGGATGCCATATTCGGCCATGAAGGCCGGACGGTCGGCGGGGTCCATCTGAATCAGCTCGGCCTCCAGCGTGGCGCAGACAGCCAAGGTCTCAACCGCGTGCGGATCGCGGAACGGAGGCGGGTTTCCGGCCTGTTCCTCGTTGACGTTGATAACCGCCGTGACCGGTTTCTGAGTCAGAAACCCGAAACTGCGAAGCAGCTTCTCCTCCGCTCCCGGCTGCACAACCTGGCTCAGAGGCTGCTCGTTTTCCAGCGCGTTTTGACAGCGCAGCAGCAACTCCAGTTCGTGTTTCTGCTGGTCATGCTCCTTGCTGGGCTTGGTAATTGCTTTCTGGAGCTTTTCCACCCGGGTGGCGCAGATCGCCAGGTCCGCCACCAGCATTTCATCCCGGAGCTGGGCCAGGTCGCGCTGGGGGTCGACGCTGCCGCCGTGCGGCGGGACGGACGGCGACTCGAACGCCCGAACCACCAGCACCAGGGCGTCTACCTGTCGGAGAGTCGGCAGATGCCGTTCCAGACCCGCCTTCTCGACCTGGCCCTCGGTGCTGCCCGGCAGGTCGATGAAGTCCATGGTGGCCTCGGTTCGGCGGCGGGGTTTAAACAGCTTCTCCAGCAAATCGAGGCGTGGCTCGGGGATATGCACGGCGGCCAGATTCTCCTCGGTCGGTTTGAGGTGGTCGAGGGGGACGCCGGAGATGGCCCGGAACAACGCCGTCTTGCCCGAGTACGGGAACCCGACAATTGCCACCCGCATGACTGTCTCCCGTCCACGAGGGCTGCTGACCCGGCGCTTGGCGGTCTAACTTTGGCTTGTAACGCCAACTGACCGATCTATATGATATCGAGTGGACCGGCCGGCGGACAGGCTTGGTCCCGCTCGCCGCCGGCCCCTGGGTATCGAACTCGCATGCCGCGAATCGCAACTGTCGTCCTGGCCAGCGTATTCATCCTGCTGCCGGCAGGTTGTCCGCCCGAAGACTATCCCAGTCTGTTGCCGCCTACCCTGACCGAGGTCCAGCGAGTACTCGACAACCAGAACCTGACGCCGCAACAGCAGCGACTCCAGCTCGAGCAGCTCGGCTTGTCGCCGACTACCATCAACGCGTTCCTCAAGGATAAGCCGCTGGGTAACCAGAACGGCGGCGACCTGAGAACCGCGTATCAGAAGATCACTGAGCCGGATTTCACCGCCCTCACGCCGGACGAGATCCAAATCTGGGCCTCGGCGGCCAGCGCCTTGGACTCGGAAGACGACATCAATTTCAAGCTCACCGACCAGCAGGCCCAACTGATGGTCGACTTCTTCAACAATAACGGCGTTCGGTCGAAGCAGCAGTTGACGACGTTCTTGAGTACTTCGGCCGACCTTGTGCCGGCTGAGATTCCCGAGAACGCCCTGCAAGCTCTGTTCATCGACCTTGACCCCACAGATTTGTTACCGCAACTGCCTTGATGGTGACCAGCTATGAGACCCAGAAAGTCTTTGTCTTTGAAGATCGTAGCAGTCGTGGGGGGTGTGATCGCGCTGACCGGCTGCTTCTCAATGCCTTGGAGTCGCACCGGCAACCAGGGCGGGAGCAGCCCGGTTCAGTTGGCTATGAAGCTGGCCACAGGCAATCTCGGGGCCCTCAATCCGGACGACATCCAGGTTCTCACCGACATCGTGATCGAAATCGCCGAGGTGGACTTGACGCCGGTGAGCGATGATCTGGCGGCGGCCTTCGTGGCCACGCTGAGGGCCAACCAGATCAACAGCTTTGATGACCTGTCTGAGGTTGCCCAGCGGGCCGCGGAAGATCCGAGCACCCTGGTGATCCCACCGGAAGTATTCGAAAGCCGGGACGACCTCGAGCGGCTTCTGACCGAGCTGTCTGACCCCGCGGTCCAGCAGGCGCTCCAGCAGAGACTGAACGAGCTGCGCGAACAGGTCGATCTGTAAGCTGACCCCGTGGTCTGAGCCGGGTCCGGATCCCGGCCGCCGACGCGGATGCGGCGGCGGGCCGGCGCCCAATTCCTCCGCGCGGCGGCAGACTCGGGGCGGCGGATCGGGTGGCCGGTGGCCCCTTCAGATATCGCATTTTCGCCCCTACAATAGGTTGCACGGCAGGCTGGACGGCCAGGCGAGGGGCCGGAGTGGCCGCTGCGTTGGCTGATCTGCCGGCCGCCGTTTATCCGGCAAGAAGTGTTCACCGGAATCGTCCAGGCAGTCGGCGAGGTTATCAACATCGAGGCGCAGCCGCGCTACTCGCCCGATGGAGTTGCGGCACACCGGCTGGACGTGGACCTGACCCGCCTGGCGGACAATCTGGCGGCCGGTGCCAGCATCGCCGTCAATGGGGTGTGTCTGACGCTGGCCGGTCGAGAGGGAAGCGTGGGCAGTTTCGACGTGGTGGCGGAGACCTGGCAACGCACGACCCTGAACGAGCTACGACCCGGAGCGCGGGTGAATCTGGAACGGTCGCTGCGGGTCGGCGACCCGCTCGACGGCCACTTCGTCCAGGGCCATGTTGAGGGCATCGGGACGGTCGACCGCCTGCTACGCCAGCAGGGGCAGTGGGAGCTGTGGGTCCGGGTGGACGCCGGGCTGATGCCCGCCATCATCCCCAAGGGCTCGATCGCGATCGACGGCACCAGCCTGACCGTGGTGGAGGTGGGCGAGAACCGGTTCTCGGTCGTCCTGGTGCCGACCACCCTGCAATGTACCGTGCTGGGGCAACGCCGGCCCGGCGATCATGTCAACATCGAGACCGACGTCCTGGCCCGCCTGGTCGTTTATCGCCTCGGCCAGACCGACCAGCGGGGTGGCGCTGAGGGCCAATCGACGCTGACCTGGGATCGGTTGCGTCAGGCCGGATTCATCGCATGAGCCCGCAGCAGCCCAACTCGACCAACAGCCGCCCGCTGATCGGGATCAGCATGGGCGATCCGCTGGGCATCGGTCCGGAGGTGATTGTCAAGGCTCTGGCCGATCCCGAGCTGCGGAGCCGGGCCCGGGTGATCATCTTCGGATTGCAGGAAGTGCTGGAGCCGGCCGCCGATCAGGCGGAAGTGAGCTGTTTCTGGTGGCGCGAGCCTTACGACCGGGAGGTGCGGGTCGGCAGCGGGGTTCTGCTGGCGGATTTCGACGAGTTGCCGCCGCTGCGCACCGACGGCGAGCGGAAGCCGGACCCGCAGGCCGGTCACGCCTCATTC
>Ga0185342_1000923_pt1 | contig 13436 bp, 10 predicted proteins | sample ConPoolayeEmetaG_FD_128045 | JGI IMG/M metagenome (GOLD analysis project Ga0185342, IMG submission 128045) | Hot spring microbial mat communities from California, USA to study Microbial Dark Matter (Phase II) - Cone Pool mat layer E metaG... ...
GTGATAAAGGGGTCATAGGCGATGTGCTTCATGCCGAATGGCATGGCGAGCTTGAAGGCTTCATGCCCGATATTGCCCACGCCGATGGAGCCAAGCGTCTTGCCCACCAGTCCCACGCCGAGAAACTTGCTGCGGTCCCAGACGCCGCTGCGGAGAAGCTTAACTTTGGGAAAGATGTTACTGCTGAGGCAGAGGATGAGGGTGATGATAGCCACCGCCATGGGGCGGCGGACTCCTTCCGGAGTGATGGTGAGCATGACGCCGGCTTCAGTCATCGCTGGCACGTCAATAGTGTCATAGCCCACGCCGTTGCGGTGAATGGCTAAAAGCTGGTCGTTCCCTGCCAAGGTTCTGGCGTTGAATTTCGGCTTGAGGACGATGACCATGTCCAGGTCTTTGATTTGTTCTGGCGTTGCTTCAACCAGATACTCTTTGAAGATTCTGTATTCCACATTGGGCATGGCTTCAAGCAGTTTGAGGCCCGGACCGGGAGTAATGGGTTTGCCTTCCTTGTCAAACATGTCCCGCGTGATGCCGATTTTTACTTTTCTACTCATAGCGATACCCTTTCCAGTCAAAATTGGCTATCTGATTAAAGCTTTTTTGCCTCCTTAATTAGCGGTTTGACTCTGCTCAAGTTCCCGTCAAAGACGTAGCCGAAAGTGAACACCTGAAACCCGAGCTTTGCCCAGCGCGCGCACTCACGGGGAGGAAATCCTCCCAGTCCTGCTATCTTACCTGCTTCCTTGCAGATGCCAGCAACCTGAGCCAGCTTTTCATAGACTGTCTTATTATGCAGGATGCCGGGCAGGGTAGTCTGCGGGTCTATGCCGCCGATGTCAAAAGCCAGGTCATATGCGCCAACAATGGTGCCGGTGACTCCCTTAAGATTCAGGATATGGTGCAGATTGCTTATGCCTCTCAGGCTCTCAGTCAGAGGGAAAAGCATGGTATTGTTATTGATGTACTCCGTTATCTTCAACGCCGTCACTTTGCTCAAGTCATGAGAGTCAAGCAGGAAAGGGCTGGCGCCGATGCCACACCCCCTATGTCCAATTGGCGGGAAAAATGTCTGGTTTACCGCGTAGGTGGCTTGCTCCACAGTTTCCACCTGGGGCAGGATTAAGCCGCTGACGCCGGCATCAAGGTAGCACCTGAAGGGAGCGGAGTTCTCTTCAGGACGGAGGAGGACAGGGAAGTCAACTTCTTTTGCGGCGCGGACATAGTCAATGACTGTTTCTTTATCAATGAGGCTGTGCTCCAGGTCAATCAAAAAAAAGTCCCAGCCCTGCTGCTTCAGTGCCGTTACAGTCGCTTCAGGTTTATTCCCCCATCCAACCAGTGTGCCGAGAATTGTATCACCCGCCTCCAACCTCTTTTTCAGGTTGAAGGTAACGTTTTCTGCCATTTGGTTTCTTTCTAGTTGCAGGCATGACTACTTTTCTGGACCCATCTTATTTCAGGGGGAAAAGTAGTCATGCATCTTATTTATTTAACCGGTCGTTTTATGGCTAGGTTATCATTTTGCTGGGAAGCCAGGTGATGATTTGAGGGAAAGCAATACACAGCGCCAGGGCAACAAGTACCAGGAAAATGAATGGAATCACGCCCCTGATAATGTGCCCCATGGTGACGCCGTACTTGTCCGGGATGACGCCTTTCAGGAAGAAGATTGCCAGGGCGAAGGGTGGACTCAAGAACGCGGTCTGGAGCATGACGCAGACCATGATGGCGAACCAGACTTTGTCAAAACCGAGCTCAGCGGCAATGGGAGTGATGAGCGGGACCATGATGAAAGCGATGCCGAGCCAGTCAATAAACATGCCGAGGAGGAAGATAATGAGCATGATGATGACAAAGATGCCCCACGCACCGCCCGGAGCGGAGAGAATGAAGTTAGCGATGACCTCCCCACCCCTCAACCGGAGCAAAACGCCGACAAAGCTAAGCGCGCCGATGGCGACCACGGCAATCATGCCTGTGGTCTTGGCGGTTTCCGTCGCTACCCGCCTGAACCCTTTCCAGGTGAGCCCTTTGCGCAGGAGGGCAAGGAGCGTTGCCATAAAAGCGCCGAATGCAGAAGCCTCAGTGGGTGAGGCAATCCCAAGGAAAATCACGCCCAGAACTGCCATGACCAGAATAACTATGGGAAGGACTGAGGTAAGGAGCAGCCAGACTTTCTTGGTTAGTGGGACGGTCGCTACTTCACTATCATATTGGGAAGGTGCCAGCTTTGGATTTATGGCGCAGGCGACCAAAACATATGATAAGTACAGGAAAGATAGCAGTAAGCCCGGCCCCACCGCGCCCATAAGGAGAGGACCCACCGATATATTGGCTGTGGAGCCGTAAATAATCAGCATGACGCTGGGCGGGATAAGAATGCCGAGCGTGCCCGCGGCGCAAATGGCACCGGTGGAGAGCTCTTTATTGTAACCGCGCTCCATCATATGGGGAACGGCAATCATGCCCAGCATGACCACCGAGCCAGCGATGATGCCGGTACAGGCGGCAAGAGCCGTGCCCGTCAGAATTACGACGACAGCCAGATGCCCTCTGACTTTGTAGAGCCAGAGCTCCAGGGTATTGAAAAGTGCTTTGCCAATTCCTGACTGCTCCACCATGATGCCCATGAAGATGAACATGGGGACAGCCACCAGGAGAAAGTTAGAAAGGACGCCAAACGCCTGCGAATAAAGTATGAAAAAGGCTTTCTGTCCGAATGCTAAAAAACCGATAATCAGCGCTGAGCCCCAGAGAGAGAACGCCAGAGGAAAGCCGAGGAAAACAGGAATAAGCAACATTGAGAACATTGACAGTACGACGACAGGCGGGCTTAACTCTATCATGGCTAGTTGCCCCCTTTTTGGTTTAGCACCAATTTTTTGCCAGTAACCAGTAAATAGATACTTTTGGTAAACCATGAAAGCGTTTCCAGAGCCAGCAGGGAGAAGCCGTAAGCAATAATGAAACGGAACGGCACCATGGACGGCTCCCAGTAGCCCCACTGGGAGATTTCACGTTGCAAAAAAGACAGCCTTGCCTGTATCCAGCTCTGCTGGGTGAAAACAGTGATAGCGCCGAAGAGGTAAAGAAGAGTAAAAGCCAGGTCCACGAGGGCTTGTACTCTGGGGGGCCATTTGGCATAGAAGATATCCACTCTCACATTGGCATTGTGAAGCATAACGTAAGCAGTGGAGAGGATAAAGAGAGTGCCTCCCGCCATAATCGTGGTATCAAATGCCCATTTGGTGGGATTTCTGAAGACAAATCTCATGAAGACTTCAAAAGTCACGGTAAGCATAATGAAGACCGCCACCCAGGACGCTGTTCTGCCGGTCCATTCCGCCAGCCAATCAATGGCTCTGATGATACCCTTAATTACAATCATGACTGTCCCCTCATAGCGAATATTTAGTGGTTATGGAGAGCCGTCCCGGTTAACTTTTTAGGGATGCCCCGGTTGGAGTGGTTTGCGCCGGGGCATCCCACAACAATCCGCCGTTGCGCCAAAACTACTTGAGAAGTGTTGGCATATCGGGTTGAGCTTCTTTCATGTACTTGGCGAAGAGCGCTTCAAAAGCCCTCTGGTCTTCATAGACCTTCTTAAAGAACGGGTTCTTGGCGGCTTCCGCTTGCCACAGGGCGTCTGTTGCCTTCGCCAGCGCTTTCTGGACAGCCAGCGGCATTTCAATGAGCTTGACGCCAGCTTTCTCCAGAACGGGCCCTGCCTGAGCATTCATGGTGGCAATCATGGAGTAGTTGTACAGCAAGCATGAATTGGTCAACTGCATCAGCATTTCCTGGTAGGCGGGCGGCAGTTTCGCCCAGGCATCCTTGTTGACGTAGAACTCAGCGCCCACCGCCGGGGCATGGACGCCGGGATAGTACCAGTTCTTGGCGACCTCATGTATGCCGAAGCTGATGTTGGTGTAGCGGTCAGAAAGCTCACAACCATCAATGACGCCTCTCTGGAGGGCTTCATAAACCTCGCCCGCCGGCAGACCGGTCACCGCGGCGCCGAAGCTTTCCAGAACCTTACCCCAGTCTCCAAAGGTGCGAATTTTCATGCCCTTGAAGTCATCAATGGTGTTGATGAGCTTGCTCTTGGTCATGAGCTCAACTTCAGCTCCGGACATTGCCACCAGACCCAGTACCTTGACTTTGTCAAAGCCGGGGGTCATATCAATGAGCTCTTGCTCCAGCTTCTTGCCATTGCCGATGTTGTACCATGCCATCATGGCGTCCGGGTTGGGGCTACCAGCATATTCAACGAAGATGCCGGCGACAGAGCCGAAGGCGGCTTTGTTATTGACCGGAGTGGTCCAGGCGCCTTCAATGGTTCCAGACTGCACGGCAGCCCATTCACCATTTGCGGCGACCACTGCGCCAGGCTCAACTACGCTGACCTGGAACATGTCATTCGTCATGACTCTCAGGTTCTTCTCCATGAGGTCTTTGAAGGTCTTGACGATAGGCTGGGTGGTGGGGTTCTTGGACTGGATAGTCCACTTGATCACCTGCGCGGGTTGGGCGGGCGTAGGCGTGGGCGAGGGAGCGGGTGCGGGTGCCGGTGCAGGTGCGGGAGCTGGCGCGGGTGCAGGAGCAGGAGCAGGTGCCGGTGCGGGTGCTGGCGCCTTAGCACAGCCGATGATTACTAAGCTCACGATGACCAGTAATGCAATGATGCCAAGTAATACTTTGTTCTTCAAAACCTTACCTCCTTAAGAATTCTTAATGATTTGGGACTGCTGATGTCTGCGTTTGTATTAATGCGTTACCCTGATGCAATCACCTCCTCATTTTATATATTGTTGTGGCAGAAACCCTTCGTCTTTCTCGGGACGAAAGCAAAAGATATCATCCTGAGCGTAGCAGATGTCCGGTTTGCGGTGAGAACTGTGCTATAAAGCACGACTTTATATTACTCTCGCTGGCGCTCCTTGTCAAATGCTAGCGGCTGATTCTGAGGCTACCTTTCCCCTTGACCAGAGTTTCCACCTCTTCCAGTGTAAACCAGGCTAAATCAGTGGGGTTGGCGTGCTTCAGGGTACCGCAGACATTGCCGTATTTCAGCGCCATGTCTACATCACCATGGCTGGTCATATAGGCATAAAGAAAACCCCCGGCAAAGGCATCACCGCTACCCACACGGTCCACCACCTCAATGTCATAGGCGCGGTCCTCATAAATCTTGCCGTCTTTCAGAGCGATGCCTTTCCAGACATTGCGCCAGACGGAGGGTGTTTCCCTGAGCGTGATGGCGACTACCTTGAACCCGAAGGTTTTCGCCAGGGCACGGGCAACCTCAGTCCAGTCCTTGCCTGTAATCTGGAAGACGCGCCCCGTGTCCTCTTCGGTGGTGATGAGGATATCAACGTATTGCATGAGGGGTGAGAGCCCGGCTTTCGCTTGCTCCTGGGTCCAGAGCTTGGCGCGATAGTTCAGGTCAAAACTCACCTGGAGCTTCTTTTCCTTCGCTTTTTTGAGCGCTTCTTCAGTGGTTTCTAAGGCGCCTTTGCTCAGTGCCGGAGTGATGCCGGTGACATGGAACGCCTTGGCCTGTGAGAAGATTTTATCCCAGTCAACCATGCCCGGCTGAATCTTTGAGATGGCTGAGTTAGCGCGGTCATAAATGATGGAGCTTGGTCTCGGCAGGGCGCCAAACTCAAGAAAGTAGACGCCAAGCCGGTCGCCATCTGACCATATCACATGAGAGGTGTCCACCCCCTGCTCTCTGGCTTTGTTCACCACCATCCTGCCCAGGGCGTTCTTGGGGAGCCTGGTAACCAGGGCGGTCTTCAGTCCCAGCCTTGATGCGGTCACGGCGACATTCAGCTCTGCGCCGCCCACGCTGGCGTCAAAGCTGGTGGTCTGCTCAATGCGGTTGAAATTGGGCGTCGCCAGTCTCAACTGTACCTCGCCGAAGACGACCAAATCAAACATTGCTTACCTCCTGTTATCTTTCCTGTTTACTTAATGCGGGCGAACTTCTGGATGGTTCTGGCGCCTTTGTCCACTTGCATGGCGGTGAAGGATACCTCACCCACGTAGATATCACCATGAGAGTCCACGGCGATGGCGTGAGGGGCGAGGAATAAAGCCTCTTCCTTTTTCGTCCCGGTATTACCCCACTTAGCCAGCACTTTCCCGTCCATGGAAAGGACATACACCCGCATGGCGAGCTCACAAACATAGACCAGACCGTTTTTTTCGTCTATGAAGAGGTCAGTGGGCCGGATGAAATCAGTCCACTGGTCAAGGAATTTGCCTTCAGAATTAAAAATCTGGATGCGGTGGTTTTCCCTATCCGCCACCCACACTCTTCCTTTTTTGTCCACCTTTAAGTTATGAGGGAGGCGGAACTGCCCCGGCTTGCCTCCGGGCTCTCCCCAGGAGATGAGCAATTTGCCGTCTTTAGAGAATTTATGAACGCGGGCATTGCCATAGCCATCAGCGACATAGATGTCACCATCTGGACCAATATCCACGCCGGTGGGGCGGTTAAAAGGCGGCGTGCCGCGCTGAATTTTACCCAGGCTCTCCCAGAAGTCAAACGTGCGCACATAGCCATTGTCTGTGGCTTTTCCTTTCTCCCCCAGCGTCATGATAAGCTTACCCTCCGGAGTGAACTTGGCGACGATGTGGTTGCGGTCATCAGTGCAATAGATGGCGCCATCCGGACCGATGCAGGCACCGTGAGCGCGATTAAAAAATCCTTCCCCCCATGAATTGAGCCGGTTGCCATTGCGGTCAAAGACCATTATGGGACGAGGACTGCGGTTCAGCACATAGACCCGGTCCTCTTTATCAATGGCGATACCGCCCACATCCAGGAATGATTCCCCCTGGGGCAGTTTTGCCCACCCGTCAACCAGTTCATATTGATATTCCCCTGAGCCATACGGCATGTCTGAAAGACCTCCTTTTCTGAAGACTTTTCTATGCCTTGACAAGATTAGCACGTGGGTAGCAGACTGTCAACCTGACAGCAACTGAGTTCTCTTTATTGCTAAGAGCATCACCAGCACAGGCGAGAAGCGTATTGTAAAATCGGCGTCAAGCGAGTAAAATAGGTGAAAATTGACTTAGCAGCAGGAGGTTGATATGCCAGCCAGTGTAAAGAAAGTAAAAGTCCCGGTAAAGCCCTACTATGGTGATGAAGAAATGGAAATAAGCTTCCCGGCTTCATGGGAAGTTAATGTCTGCCGGATGAACGGGCATGATGCTCCTCCATTGACTGAAGCCCAGATGCGCAAAGCTTTTGCTAATCCCATCGGGAGCAAACGGATACGGGACCTGGCAAAAGGTAAGAAAGAGGTTGCCATTCTGTTTGATGATTTGTCACGGGGCACGCCGGCTTCAGTGATAGTTCCTTTTGTGCTGGAGGAGCTTGCTGAGGCGGGCATTAAGGATGAAAACATCCGGTTTATCGCCGCCTTCGGTGCCCACGGCGCGATGAACAACTGGGAGTTTACTCAGAAGCTGGGCGCTGATATCGTCAGACGTTTCCTCGTCTATAATCACAACCCCTATGAGAACTGTACGCCGCTGGGCATCACCAAATTCGGGACGACGGTAGCCATCAACAGCGAGTTTATGGCATGCGATGTCAAGATTGGAATCGGCTCCATTGTGCCGCACCCTTACGGTTTTGGCGGCGGGTATAAAATCATCCTGCCCGGCATTGCTTCTATTGACACCATAGATGCCAATCACGCCCGCCTCAAGCATTCTCCCTCTGTGTTCATGAGCAACTTTGAGGAAAATGTGATTATGCAGGACATCATTGAGACCGGAAAGATGTCCGGTCTGCAAATCAAAGTGGACGCCATCATGAATCTCAAGCGTGAAGTCACCGCCCTTTTTGTGGGCGACCCGCTGGCGGAACAGCTGGAGGGTATTAAGCTTGCCCGGAAGCACTATGCTACCAAAATGGTGAAAGACATGGATATCGTGGTGGCGAACTGCTACATGAAAGCCAATGAAATGGTGCTGGCTTTGCCCATTGCCGCGCCGCTTTTATCTCAGAAGGGTGGGGACATGGTGGTGATGTCAGTTTACCCGGCGGGGCAAATCTGTCACTACTTCGGGCGGAGCTTCGGCAAGAAATTTGGCGGCAGAGGATGGAGCGTGCCCGGACCGGGGAGCCGGCAGGCATGTCTGCCGGGCGCTACCAAGAAGCTGACCATCATGGTGCCTTATCCGGACAGGACCGGCGCTGACTGGGTGGTGCCTTACGAGCTGGTTAACTGGGCGCATAGCTGGGATGAGGTGATTAAAGACCTGGAGAGCAGATATGGCAGTAAAGCCAGGGTGGCAGTCATCCCGGATGCTACCGTTCAGTATTTCCCGGAAGCTCTGGAAAGAGTGTGTGAGCCGGTCTCAGACTAAGCTGACTATTTTAAGAACTCTTTCTCAAAATCAGTCTGGGCGGCATCCAGCAGGTCAAAGGCGGCGTCAATCTCCGCTTCCGTAATGATATAGGGTGGGGAGACGAGGTAATGGTCTCCCCTCACGCCATTGTCCACGCCGGTGGTGGGATAGACCATGCATCCCTTCTCCATAGCTATTTTCTGGAAGCGGTTTGCCGCTCTCAGCCTGGGGTCAAAAGGCTCTTTAGTTTTCTTGTTTTTCACCAGCTCAATGCCCATGAGCAGTCCTTTGCCGCGGATATCGCCCACTGAGGGATGATGGGATAGCTTTTCCCGGGCGACTTTGAAGAAGTATTCGCCCAGTCTGGCACTGCGCTCTACCAGCTTTTCTGACTCAATAATCTCCAGCACGGCGATGGCGGCGGCGGCGGAGACGGGGTTGCCCTCCATGGTGAAGCCGTGGATGAAAGGCGCCCCGGTTTCGTCAAAGACCTTGCCGATTTTCCTGGCGATGAGGACCGCCGCCATTGGGGTATAGCCGCCGGTCATGCTCTTGGCGACGGTCATCATATCCGGCTGGACGTTCCAGTGGTTGATCCCGAACCATTTGCCGGTGCGCCCGAAGCCGCAGATGACCTCATCATCAATCATGAGGATGTCATGCTTATCGCAGATTTCCCGAATCATGGGATAGTACTCCGGGACAGGCACCATGCAGGCGGTGCCGGCACCGCCGATTGACTCGCACATGAACGCGGCGACGTATTGTGCTCCCACCTGGTTGATAAGCTCATCCAGCGCTTTGGCACATTTGAGGTCGCACTTCGGGTAGGTCAGGTCGTAAGCACAGCGGTAGCAGAGGGGCGCCGGAATCTTGGGCCAGTTATGGAGAAGCAGACCGAACTTGGTGCGGCGGATGACGTGGCCCGAGGCAGAGAGCGCCCCCAGCGTCATGCCGTGATAGCCCTGCCAGCGGGAGATAATCATGTGCTTGGAGGGTTTGCCTCTTTCAACGTGGTACTGGTGGGCAATCTTGATTGCCGTCTCGTTGGCTTCAGAGCCGCTGTTGCAAAACTGCACCAGCCCGATGTTTGACGGTGCCACTTTGATGATTTTCTCAGCCAGCTTCAGCAGTGGTTCATTGAGCCAGAAGCCGCGGAAGAAGAAGGAGACCTTCTCCATCTGCCGCATCATGGCTTCCCTTACTTTCTGGTTGCCGTGCCCGATGGAGACCACGTGCGGACCGCCGGAGAAATCAATGTATTTCTTGCCCGTGTGGTCAAAGAGGTAGATACCCTCGCCGCGGTCGCAGATGACCTGCGGCACCAGCGCTCCGTGGACGGTGCCAAAGACATTGCTGGCTAGTTTCTGAGCTTCTGCTAAACGGTCGGTCATGATTTCTCCCTTCTGAGTTCAGATATTGATTATTGATGCTGTACTGCGGTTAACGGATAAATATAATTGTCAGTGGGATTTTAGGCTATTCATAGTCCAAAGTCAATCTTGGAATGATTGAAAAGGGGTTTGACAAGGCTTTATTTTTTCATGATAATGTAGCCAAACATTCCGTCAGGGAGGTCCGCTCATGATCAGTTTCTCTGCCATTGTTGACCGGGCGCTCAATGGTCCCATATGCACTGAAAAAGAGTTTGACCTGAACATCTTCGTCCCCAACCTACGCAAAGTGCTGGAAAAGTATAAGATAACCTATGACCCTGCTACTCCTGTGCCATCAGACGATGCCCTTGCCGACCGCGTGTGGGAGGCGGCGATGGAGTTCTTGCTGGCGACGGGCATGTTCTGCCTGGACACGGAGCGCCGCATCCTGTTCACCCGTGAGGAAATAGAAGGCGCGCTCGCCACCGGACCGAGCGGGAACATCTTCGGCGATGGGAAAGATGCGCGCATCATGCCTCGCCGCTACCCGGAAGATAAGACCCCGCCGTGGATTTCCGGATGCGGGGCAGGTCCGGTTTCAAAGGAGGAATACCTCATCAATATCGTCAAAACGTATGCTGAGGACTCCCTCTCCGACGGCATCACCGCGCCGTGTCTGACCAATATAGACGGTCGTCCGCTGGAGGCAAACAGCCCGTGGGGTATTGAGGGCGCGGTGAGAACAATCCTACTGACGCGTGAGGGTTTGCGCCGTGCCGGACGGCCCGGCATGCCGGTGGTGAATGAGGTCGCCTCGGCAATCAGAGCGCAGGAGCACATCGCCGGGCACAGGTTTGGCAATCCGAAGGTGGACTACCTTGAAATCGGTCTGGTGCATGAGCTTAAGGTTGACCTTGATGCACTCAATAAGGTTGCTTACGGATTATCCACCGGCAACCTGACCTTTGCGGAGAATGGCGTCATCCTGGGCGGCTTTGCCGGCGGTCCTGCCGGGGTAGCGGTGGTTACCGCGGCATATAACCCGGTGGATATGCTTGTTTTGCGCGGCGCGGCACAGCACCCGTTCCTCGTCCCTTTTGAGAAAGGCACGACGTCAAATCGCACTGTTATCTGGGCAAGAAGCGTGGCGATGCAGGCAATCTCCCGCCACAGCCCGCTCCCGATGGTGGGCTCAGGTTATACCTCTGCCGGTCCGCTGACCGAGATGAGCTACTATGAGTTTGGCGCCTGGATTATTGCCAATGTCGTTTCCGGTGGTTCGGTGGAGATTGGAGTGCCCTATCGCGGCACACTGGTTGATTATTGTGGTCCGGTGGAAAACATCTTTGGCAACGGAGTCGCCAATGCCTCTGCCGGGATGAGCCGTAAAGAGGCGAACAAGATTGTCTTGGCACTACTGGAGAAGTACGAAGACAAGATTCCTGACCCACCGAAAGGCAAGCCATATCTTGAATACTTTGATGAAAAGGGTTTGCCCAATAAAGAGTGCCTTGCCCTGTACCGCAAGATGAGAAAAGAATTTGAGGATAGCTTTGGTTTCCAGTTCAAGAAGACTTCGCCGTTCTGGTAGAAAGAATCGGAGTAAAATGATTAAAAGCAAGGAGGGTTTTTAACATGCCTGGTGAAGAAGCGGTTTATGAACAGCTAAAGGAAGCGATAATAGCTGGTGACAGGGAAAAGACACTCAAGGCAGTAGAAGCGGCATTAGAGGGAGGAGTCAGCGCCTCTGATATCATAGAGAAGGGGATGAGTCCGGGGATGAAGGAGGTAGGTGAGAGATTTGCGCGCTATGAAATCTACCTGCCTGAGATGATGATGGCGGCGGAGGCATGGGAAGGGGCGATGAAGGTGCTTGAGCCGAAGCTGGTAGAGGGTGGCAAGGTAGCTAAGAAGGTAGGCAAGGTGGTGCTGGGGACGGTTGCTGGGGACATCCACTCCATTGGCAAGAACATTGTGGGGGCGATGCTGAAGATGAGCGGGTTTGAGGTCTATGATTTGGGGATAGACGTGCCGGCGTCCCACTTTGTGACCAAGGCGGAGGAGGTAAGGGCGGATGTGATAGCGGCATCAGCGCTGATGAGCACGACGATGTCCCAGCAGAAGAACATCATAGACCACCTGAAGGCGAGGGGGGTGCGCGAGAAGTATGCGGTGCTGGTGGGTGGTGGTTCCACGACAGAAGACTGGGCGAAGCAGATAGGGGCGGATGGGTACGGGAAGACGGCTGGGGACGCGGCGGCACTGGCATTGCAGGCAGTAGCCCGAAAAGAGGGTAAGTAATGATAAGCTTCAGCGAGGTTGTTGATAGAGCGTTAAACGGTCCCATATGCACTGAAAAGGACTTTGACCTGCGCATCTTCATCCCCAACATGCGCAAAGTCATTGAGAAATATAAGATAAAGTACGACCCTCAGACTCCGGTCCCCGCTGATGATGACCTGGCGGACAGGGTATGGGAGGCTGGCATTGAGTTCCTTTTGGAGACGGGGCTATACTGCATTGATACCGAGCGGCGCATCATGTTCACTCGAGATGAAATTGAGGGGGCAATCGCTTCCGGTCCGCGGGGCTGGGTCTTCGGAGAGGACAAAGACGCGCGGTGTGTGCCGGTGCGCAAGCCGGAAGATAAAACGCCGCCATTCTGTTCCGTGGGTCCCACCTCCGCACCGATGTCCAGCGAATGGATTTACCTTCAGGCGGTGAAAGCCCACGCCATCAGTCCGCTTACTGATGCGATGACCATCCCATGTCTTACCGTGGTGAGTGGTCGCCCCATCGTCGCCAATAGCCCCTTGGGTCTGGAAGGCGCAATCAGGGCGGTGTGGCTGACCCGTGAGGCGCTGAGGCGAGCCGGCAGACCGGGCATGGCGATTGTCAACGGCATCACTACCGCTTCAAGAGCACAGGAGCACATCGCCGCCTGCCAGTTCGGCATCAGAAAATCGGACGCACTGGAGATTGGCACCGTCCACGAGATGAAAGTTGACTTTGACACGCTCAATAAAGTTGCTTTCTGTCTTGCCGCCGGCATCCTGATTTTCGGCGAAAACGGCATTATTCTGGGCGGGCTGGCAGGAGGTCCGGCAGGCTGTGCCGTGGCCGGCGTGGCATACAATCCCGTTGATATGCTTGTCCTGCGCGGGGCAGTTCAGCATCCCTTCCCCACGCATTTTGATTTGGTGACCTCGTCTCTGCGGGAGTCAATCTGGGCGCGCAGTGTGCTCAACCAGGCGGTCACCCGTCACAGCACCCTGCCGGTGGTCAACATCGGCTATTCTGCCGCGGGACCGATGACCAAGATGCTTTTCTATGAGCACAGCGCCTGGTGCATTGCGGCGGTGGCATCAGGTGGTTCCATTGAGGTTGGCGGGGCGGCAAAAGGTGTGGGTCTTGACCGTACCGGTCCCATTGAGGCGGTCTTCGCCAGCGAGATGGCTCACGCCGTTGCCGGGATGGGCAGAAAAGAGGTCAGCGACATCGTTTCAGCACTGCTTGCCGAATATGAAGACAAAATCAAGACGCCGCCAGAGGGCAAGAAGTTCCAGGAGTGCATGGACCTGGATACCGGCACGCCCACTAAAGACTATCTTGAGATGGGCAGAGCCGTCAGGAAAGAGATGACTGACCGCTTCGGGCTGAAGTTTACCGATGCGTCACCGTATT
>Ga0185342_1000924_pt1 | contig 13435 bp, 9 predicted proteins | sample ConPoolayeEmetaG_FD_128045 | JGI IMG/M metagenome (GOLD analysis project Ga0185342, IMG submission 128045) | Hot spring microbial mat communities from California, USA to study Microbial Dark Matter (Phase II) - Cone Pool mat layer E metaG... ...
CGGCAAGCAGGGTGAGCCGTGGGATGTCGCCTATGCCGCGCTGTTCCTCGCCTCAGATGAGTCCAAGTACGTCAATGGCGTGGAGCTTATCGTTGACGGCGGTCTATGCTGCACCACAAAGCTGTTCTAACCGCCACAGGCAGTGGCACTCAAGGGGTGAGATTGTGTTCTCACCCCTTCTTTTTTCAGGGTTTTTGTCCGGCTATGGTTGGTAATGCCATTGCAAAAGCAAATCAGAGCTCATAGCAATCTCAGAAATTATAACGCTGGCTGGCAATCCTGCTGAAGATGCGTCACCGTTTCACCGCAGACGGGATGCTACTCTTGCGCTATCTTGCCTTTTACTGGCAGGTTGCTTCATTCTGACCTGCTTCCGGCAGGAAAACGTCCTGTTCTGGGGTCTCCAGTAGGCTCAGCTTATCTCAATGACGATTCTGGCGTTACCAGTCACGGCATTCTTCTATGAGAGCATCAGAAGAGCCGGGTCAGAGAGACTTAGCTGAGGTATTTCTGCGGGTCGGCGGTGAACTGGTCGCGGCAGACCTGCGCGCAAAAGTAGTAACTCTTACCCTGATATTCCACCTTTGCGGCGGCGTCATCCGGGTCAATCTCCATGCCACATACCGGGTCTTTCACCAGCGCCGTTTCTTCAAGTTGGCGTTTGCTGATTTCAACCCTGGGAGCAACTTCAGGCAAAGCCACAGGCTCAGTAAGCGCCGCCGGTTTATACCTGCGCAGACGGTTGGCATTGCTCACCACAGAAAGTGAGCTGAACGCCATCGCCGCGGCGGCAATCATCGGGTTGAGCAGGATGCCAAAGGCAGGATACAGCACCCCCGCGGCAATGGGAATGCCGAGCACGTTATAGAGAAACGCCCAGACCAGGTTCTGGCGGATATTCCTCATTGTTGACCGGCTCAACGTGATGGCGGTCACCACGCCTTTCAGCTCCCCTGAAATCAGGGTGATATCTGACGCCTCAATTGCCACATCCGTCCCGGTGCCGATGGCGATGCCCACATCCGCCTGTGCCAGCGCCGGCGCATCATTGATGCCATCTCCCACCATGCCCACCAGCTTGTTTTCGCTCTGAAGCCGTTTTACCTCAAGGGCTTTGTCCTGAGGCAAGACCTCAGCAAGGACACGCTCAATGCCCACCTGCCTGGCGATGGCTTCTGCTGTACGGCGGTTGTCCCCGGTAATCATCACCACTTCAATGCCCAGCTTCTTGAGAGTCGCCACTGCCGCCTTGGAATCTTCCTTAAGCGTATCAGCGACGGCGATGACTCCCGCTGGTCTCCCGTCCACGGCGGCGTAAATGGCAGTCTTCCCTTCTGCGGAAAGCCGCTCCGCCTGCTTTTCCAGAGCCTGCACATCAATGCCAGCGTCAGCCAGCAGGCGCCGGTTGCCCACCAGCACCTTGCGACCGTCAATCACCACCTGTACTCCCTTGCCTGTCACTGACTTAAAGTCAGCCGGGTCAGCCAGCGCCAGCTTCCGGTCCTGAGCGCCCTGAATGATTGCCTGCGCCAGCGGGTGTTCTGAGACACGCTCAGCGGAGGCTACCAGTCGCAATAGCTCATCCGCATCAAGGCCACCTGAAGGCAAGATATCAGTGAGAGATGGCTTGCCTTTGGTGAGAGTGCCAGTCTTATCCAGCACCAGCGTGTTCATTTTGTGGGCGATTTCCAGGGCTTCAGCCGATTTTATAAGGATGCCATTTTGCGCTCCCTTTCCCGTTCCCACCATCACCGAGAGAGGAGTTGCCAGTCCGAGGGCGCACGGGCAGGCGATGATGAGCACTGCCACGGCATTGACCAGCGCAAAAAGGAGGGCAGGCACCGGACCGAAGTTAAACCAGATGACAAACGTGGCGATGGCGATGAAGATGACCGCCGGCACGAAGCGGCTGGCAATCAGGTCCGCCAGCCGCTGGATGGGTGCTTTGGAGCTCTGCGCCTGCTCCACGAGCTTGATAATCTGTGCCAGCATGGTGTCCTTCCCAACCCTGGTGGCACGGAAGCGGAAGGAGCCCGTCTGGTTGATGGTGGCACCAATGACAGTATCGCCAGGTTTTTTGGTGACGGGAATGCTTTCCCCGGTGACCATTGACTCATCAAGCGTAGAACTTCCTTCCACAATCTCCCCGTCCACCGGGACTTTTTCCCCCGGGCGCACCAGGATAATATCGCCCGCTTTGACCTGCTCAATGGGGATATCTTCCTCTCCGCCATCCCGGACAATATGCGCGGTCCTCGCCTGAAGCCCGATGAGCCTGCGGATGGCTTCACTGGTGCCGCCTCTGGCAATAACTTCAAAGAGCCTACCCAGCGTAATCAAGGTGAGGATAACGCCCACCGCTTCATAATAGACCTGGCGAAGCGCTTCAGGAAGAATGCCGGGAGTTACGGTGACCACCAGGCTATAGAGATAAGCCGCCGTCGTCCCGATGGTGATGAGGGTATTCATGTCCGCCGTGCGGTGGCGCAGGGTCAGCCAGCCCACACGGTGAATATGCCAGCCGGTGTAGAACATCACCGGTGTGATGAGTAAAAGCTGGAACCAGCGGTTAAGCAGGATTGGCGGTAGCCAGACCGCTGGCAGAAACTCATGCACCATAGCGGAGATGAACACTGGCGCCGTCAGTATCGCCCCGACAATCAAACGCCGGGTTAAGCCGCGTCGCTCAGCGCGGCGCTCCGCCATCTCCCTGTCTTCCGTCTCTACCACACCAGCCCCACTGCGCTGGTGAGCCTGGTACCCCGCCGCCTCAATCGCCGCTATCATCTCTTCAGGAGTTACCTGTTTGGGGTCGTAACGGGCAATAGCCCTTTCTGAAGCCAGGTTGACGTGGACTTCGTCAACACCGGGGAGGCTTTTCAACGCCTTCTCAATCGTCGCCACGCAGGAAGCACAGTGTGCCCCGATTATGTTGAACTCCGTCTCCTCTGGCTTCTCCCCCTTGAGTGCGGGACTGCCCTCTACCGCTTCCGGCGTTTCCGGCGGTTTGACCTCCGCCGTTTCCTTACCCTTTTCCTCAACAATAAGCGTGCCGTGGAGCATGTTCATGCCACAGGCAAAGCCGAACTTTCCCGCCTTGTCCGGCGTGAACTCCAGAGTGGTCTTAGCGAACGGCGCCAGCGTCTTGCTCAACTGGAAATCAGGGAAAACCACCCGGGAACTGCATTCGCCCGCCTCCTTGCGGTCAAAGACGAGCCGCAGAGGCACACCCTGTTTTACCCTGATGACATCTGGGGAATAGCCACCTTTAACCGTAATGGTTATTTCCTGAACGTTCCCTCTTGCCTGAGCTGGCTTAGCCGCCCTGGGTCCGAAGAAATACCAGGCGAGGAGTGCAATTGCACCCACGCCCCCCAGCGTTACCCAGATTTCAACTGCAGACATCTGCAAACTCCCACGCAGGACTGGCTATGTCAATACATAACTTGCTACAATAGCATTATAAGACCAAAGCGGCACTGATAACAGAGACCTAAGTCACACTTTTAGCAGGTGGCAGGAGGTGCGCAGTATGGTTCTCAGTGAGCATGTTCTCAGCGCTAACCGAGTCCTTGCTTGGCTGATGAACGCCAAAACCCCGTTGTGTCTCAGGCTCATGGGACCGAACATCAACCGACGCTCCGTAGAAGACCCAGCTAGAAGCGGTCTCATCTTGGAAAAGGTTAGGTACCCTGCCGCAGGTATTTTCAAGCTGATTGAGGCAATAAGAAACACAGCAGGAAAACAAGGAGGGCATGATATGTCATGTTACTTCCGGCACCTGAAAGAGTTTTTTGCAGAAGCAGGCATTGAGGTCAATTCAAGTAATAGAAAAAAGGTTGACCAGGCTTTCCACAAAATCTTAGGTGTGGAATACAAAGACTGCTCCGGCACCTGGAAAACGCTGAAACAGGAGCTCGCCGCGGAACCTGGTAAACGGCAGGAACTCGCCAATAGATTGAAGAAGGCACTTGCCTAAATCTGCTGGACGCTGGCAGTTTGCGGCGCCTGCCGCAGGACAGTGAAAATACCGATAATGACTATGGTGCCGCCGATTAGTTCATTCAACGTGGGCACCTCATTTAAAATGATATAGCCAAGCAGGGTCGCCCCAACTGGCTCGCCCAGGATGGCAATGGAGACAAAGGTAGCCGGCAAAAGGCGCAGTGCCAGGTTAAATGACGAGTGTCCGATAAGCTGAGGCACTAAGGCTACCAGCACCAGCCAGAGATAGGTCATTCCGGAATAGCCGAAAAGCGGCTTACCGGCGGTCAGCGTGGCGATGAGCAGGAAAACCGCCGCGCCGCTATAGTTCAGGGCGAGGTAGCCGGTAATGTCAATCCTCGTCCGCAGGTGGCGCCCGATGATGAGATAGCCCCCGACCATCAGCCCGGCAAACAGCGCCAGCATGTCTCCCAGAAGCGCTTCTGAGCTCAAGGTAAAGCTCCCGTAATTGATAAGCACCGCCCCGCACAGGGTCAGTATGATGCCGATTAACTGCATCCCCGTCAGCCGCTCTTTCCAGAGAAAATAAGAGATGAGGGCGACAAACACCGGGTGCACTGTTACCAGGATAACCGAGCTGGCGATTGAGGTATAGCTCAGGGAGGTTATCCATAGCGCAAAGTGGACCGCCAGAAAAACGCTGGCGAGCACTATCAGCGATACATCTTTCACTGACAGGGTTCTTACTCGCTTCAGTGATTTCGCCGAGGCAACAGGAAGGAGGACAAGTGAGGCAATGACCATACGGTAAGTGGCGATTACAAGCGGGGGTGCCGCCGCCAACCTGATGAAAATAGAAGCAAACGAGACCGCCACCGCCCCGATGAAGAGAATGGCATACGGCTTCACAATGCTAAGAATATACCAAAAAGCGTTAATTTACCAGCGGGCGGTTTAAGCGCTCCGGCACAAGCCGGTTAACTTGCTTTCTTTTCTTTGCCGCTTTTATTGTTTCTGCCATTACCGCGCTTCGGTTTTTCCTCAGTCTTGCCATACTGGCGGAGCTTCTCAGCCAGGGCAGACAGGTGCTTCTGGACCTTATCGTTGATTGAGCCCGGCTCATATCTGCCGTCAGCCAATCGCCTGCCGGCTTTCATGCCGGTGAGCACCTCAATCCCTTCATCAATCGTCTTCACCGGATAGATGTGGAATTTTCCTTCCCTGACCGCATTCACCACCTCCTCTTTGAGCATCAGGTTGCGGACATTGCTCTCCGGAATCAGGACACCGTGGTCTCCATTCAAGCCTCTGGCGCGGCACACTTCAAAAAAGCCCTCAATCTTTTCATTGACCCCGCCAATCGCCTGCACCTCACCCTTCTGGTTCACCGAGCCGGTGACAGCGATGCTCTGCTTGATGGGCACCTCAGCAATGCGTGACAGGAGCGCATAAAGCTCAGCGCTTGAGGCGCTGTCCCCTTCCACCTCCTCATAGCTCTGCTCAAAGACCAGACGCGCTGAAAGCGAAAGCGGTACATCCCGCACGTATTTTTCCGTCAAATAGCCGTTCAGTATCAGCACGCCCTTGGTATGGATGGGACCGCCCAGCTTGGCTTCCCGCTCAATATCAATCAGCCCTTCCCTGCCCACTCCCACGCTGGCGGTGATACGGCTCGGCCTGCCGAAAGCGAAATCCCCCAGGTCAATGACGGCAAGACCGTTCACCTGCCCCACTTTGGCGCCCTCAGCGTCAATCAGAATGATGCCTTTAGCTATCATCTCGTTGATGCGCTGCTGGATAAGGTTGGAGCGGTAAACCTTTTGCTCAATCGCCTTTTCAATGTGGCGTGCGTCAATAAGCGCTTCTTTTTCTTCCTCTGCCCAGAAATTAGCCTCCCGGACAATATCAGCAATGTCAGCAAACAATGTAGACAGCTTCTCCTGGTCGCCGGCAAGGCGCGAGCTGTGTTCCGCAATTTTTGCCAGGGCGTTCTTCTTCAGGTGTTTCAGTTTCTCCTCACGGCACATGCGGCAGACGACCGCGGCATAACCTCTCAGGTTTGCCTCAGTCCGGTCCATGCGACTGTCAAAATCAGCCTTCACTTTGAACAGCTCTTTGAACTCACTATCGTAACGGAGCAGGAGATAATAGAAAATTGGCTCGCCGATGACCACCACCTTTATGTCAAGTGGTATGGGTTCCGGGCGCAAAGTCTTGGTGGTGATGAAACCGAGCCGTTCGCCCAGCTCTTCAATCACCAGTTTCCCATCGCGGAGGGTGCGCTTCAAGACGCCATATGATTCATAGTTGGTGAGCAGGTCTTCAATCCGCACCACGAGGTATCCGCCGTTTGCCCGGTGGAGGGAACCGCTCTTTATCATGGTGAAATCTGTGTAAAGTGCGCCGAACTGGGCTTCTTTCTCAATGCGTCCGATGAGATTGCTGAAAGTGGGATTAAGCTCAAGAACCACCGGCGCCCCTTTTAGCTCAGCATTGTCCACCAGCAGATTGACCTCATACTTTTTCAATGCCTGCCTGCGGGCAAGACCCTGCATCACCGCCATGGGGTCTGCGTCAGAAGGCTTGGGCTCAGCCTTAAACTGCTCAAAGTTTTCAATGATGTCCTTTTCCACTTCCTGCAGGTATTCAACAACCTCACTGAGGGAATGATACTTACCGCGCAGTTCCTCAAAAATATAGCTGATGGAATACCGGGCTATTTCACGGTCAGTATCTGCAAGCTGTCTTTCAACTGCACTTTCCTCTTGCTTAAGTCTGGCAATTTGCTCCTTCAGCTCCCGGGTAAGCTCTTCCTGAGCCTTTTTTATTTCCTCTCTCTCCTTTTCGCTCAGCTTTTTGAACTCCTCTTCCTTCATGGGCTCATCGCCAGAAGCCGGAATAAAAAACAGTCCTACAGGCGTGGTTTGAAGCAGTAAGCCATGACTTTTAGCCCGTTTGCTGATGACATTAAAGACCGCCTCCCGCTTGCGGTTGTAGGCTTCCGTGATTTCAGCGCGGCGGTCAGCATATTCTTTGCTCGCAAAAGCCTGTGCCAGGCTCTTGCCCGCATTCTCAATTGCCCGCTTCATATCTTTCTGGAACTCCCGCCCCTTGCCGGCGGGCAGACGCAGCGCTTTGGGGCAATAGGCATCCTTGAAATTATGGACATAGCACCAGTCAGGGGGTACGCCCTTTTTTGCCGCGAGAGCTTCCAGATAAGACCGGATTGCTGTGGTTCTGCCCGTGCCCGCCAGTCCAGCGACAAACACATTAAAGCCGGGTTTGGTGATGTTTAAGCCAAGTTTGAGTGCGCTGAGAGCTCTCTCCTGTCCGATGATAGTTTCTATGGGTCTGAGCTCTTCCGTGGTATCACACTTGAAGACTGCCGGGTCACATGTTTTCCTAGACTGTTCTGCACTCAGTTCTCTCGGCATGGCTTCCTCCTGGTGCGGCTGACGGGGCCGCTTTAACATTATAGCCTAAAAGGTCCCCACCGTCATCAGACAACCTCTAGCAAGTTTTTACAGGAGATGCTAAAATCTGGCTAGCATAAAGGGGGCTCTGAACGTATGTCCGTCAGGCTTAGTGCTATCTTTATTGTCATCATCATCATCGCTTCTTTCGCCGTAGCTGTTTACATCTATCCCCAGATGCCAGAAAGAATTGCCTCCCACTGGAATGCACACGGTGAGGTTGACGGTTACATGACAAAGTTCTGGGGCATCTTTCTCATGCCGTTCATATCGCTGGGAATGACAGCTTTGCTCATTGTGCTACCGAAGATAGACCCGCTGAAAGCAAATATTGAGCAATTCAAAGGCTACTATTATGGATTTGTAGCTCTGGTGCTCTTCTTTTTGTTCTATATCTTCCTGCTCACCATCTTCTGGAACCTGGGCTACCGCTTCAACATGGGACAGGTGCTGGCGCCAGCGTTCGGCGTGCTCTTTTTCTTCTGCGGCGTGCTGGTGGAAAAAGCCAGGCGGAACTGGTTTATCGGCATCAGGACGCCATGGACACTGAGCAATGAGAAAGTCTGGGACAGGACTCACGCGCTGGGTGGAAAGCTATTCAAAGCCGCCGGAGCACTTGCCCTGCTGGGGGTCTTCTTTCCAGACTACGCATTCTATTTTGTCATCGTGCCGGTGATTGCCGTCACCGTCTTCACCATTCTTTATTCTTACGTCATCTTCCATCAGGAAAAAGTGAGGCAGGAGTAGCGCCATGCGGATTGTGCTCATCGGTCAGGCGGCTTTTGGGGAAAAAGTGCTTGAAAAGCTGGTGAAAGGAAAGGAGAGCGTGGTCGGTGTCCTGACTCCACCCGTTATTAAAGGAAAACCAAACCCGCTACATGAGCTGGCAGTGAAGCTGGGCATACCTGCACTCTGGCACAAGGGCAAATGGAACAGGGAAGTCATTGAGGAATACCAAAAGCTGGCGCCTGAGCTTAACGTCATGGCGTTCGTGACGGATATCCTGCCTGAAGCTATCCTCAATTACCCCAGGTTCGGCACCATACAATACCACCCCTCCCTCCTCCCAAAGCACCGCGGCGGAAGCGCCATTAACTGGGCAATCATCAACGGCGAGACCAAAACCGGCGTGACCATTTTCTATCCTGACCGCGGCATAGACACCGGACCCATCCTCCTGCAGAAAGAGGTGCCTATTGCGCCTGACGATACGGTGGGGACGCTCTACTTCAATAAGCTCTTCCCCATCGGCATAGAGGCAATCATGGAGAGCATTGAGCTGATAAAACAGGGAAAGGCGCCCAAAATCCCGCAGGATGAAGCACAAGCCACTTATGAGGGGCTGTGCACTGAAAAGGAGACCGTCATCAACTGGCAACAGCCCTCGGTGAAAATATATAACCTCATCCGGGGCAGTAACCCTCAGCCGGGAGCCACCACCAGATTCAAAGGCAAGCAGTTCAAAGTCTTTGACGCTGAACTGGTGCTCGGCACGGGAAAGGGCATGCCTGGCAGAGTCCTTGAAATCAACCCGAAAGGCATACTCGTCTCCACATCTGACGGGGCTATTCTGGTCAAGCGCGTCCAGCCTGAAGGTTCAGCCAAAATAAGCGCAGGGGAGTTTGTCCAGCAGACAGGTTTGAAAGCGGGCGACAAGCTGGCTTAATAATCGGCAGGTAAGGGGGGAAAGATGAAAAGCATGCTCTGGCAACCGGTCAACATCAACAAGATGGAGGTAAAAAACCGCATCGTCATGCCGCCCATGGTCACCCAGTACGGCAGTGCGGACGGATTGCCCACGGAACGTACCAGAAACTACTACGAAGCACGAGCAAAAGGCGGCGCCGGACTCGTCATCGTGGAAGCCACCATGGTGCACAAGCGCGGGCACACCTTCATCAATCACCTCAGCCTCAGCGACGATAAGGCTATCCCCGCCTGGCGCCAGCTCACTGAAGTGATTCATCGCCACGGCGCTAAAGCGGCAGTACAAATCCACCACGGCGGCAGGATGGCAAAGTCCAAGCTGATGGGCATGCCCCCGGTAGCTCCATCTCCCATACCTGCCCCCGGTGGCGAAATGCCGCAGGAGCTTTCCAAGGAAGAGATAAAAGAGATTGTTAATTTCTTCGCCCAGGCGGCGGTGCGGGCAAAGCAAGCTGATTTTGACGGTGTTGAAATCCACGCCGCCCATGCCTACCTCATCCACCAGTTCCTATCTGCCTCATCAAACAAAAGATTAGATGAGTATGGTGGCAGTGTTGCCAACCGGGCACGGTTCCTTATTGAGATTATCCATGCCATACGAGACGCCGTGGGCAATGAATATCCCGTCTGGTGCCGCATCAGCGCCCAGGAGTACGGCATAGCGGAAGGCATTACCCTGCAAGAATCAAAGGAGATAGTAAAGCTCGCCCAGGAAGCGGGTATTGACGCGGTGCATGTCTCAGCTTCAGGACCAACCGCACCTAACATCCAGCCTTTACCCAAGTTTACCCCGGGCGTCCTGGTCAATCTGGCTGAGGCTATTAAGAAATCAACGGTGATTCCCGTCATTGCCGTGGGCAAAATCACGCCGGAACTGGGTGAAAAGCTCATCAAAGAGGACAAAGCCGACCTCATCGCCATGGGGAGAGCCCTCTTCGCTGACCCTGACATCCCGAACAAGATTGCCGAGGGCAGGCTGGAGGATATCCTTCCCTGCATTGAATGCTTCAGCTGTCGCAGTGACCTGTACACGCCAGGCATTGTGGAGGTGCGCTGTGTGGTGAACCCGGCAATGGGCAAGGAGGCGGAGTTCAGAATTGTCCGCGCCGCCAAACCGAAGAAAGTCCTGGTCATCGGCGGGGGACCGGCAGGCATGGAAGCGGCGCGCATCGCCGCAATGAGAGGTCATGCCGTAACCCTGTGGGAAAAAGAGCCCAGACTGGGCGGTCAGCTCACCCAAGCAGCCACACCTCCTTATAAAGACCGGATTGGCGCCTTCAACCAGTTCCTCCAGACACAGCTCAAGAAGCTGGGCGTCACTATTGAGACAAAGAAAGAGGCGACTCCATCTGCGGTTGCTGAATTCAAGCCGGACGCCGCCATCGTGGCAACGGGCATCAAGCCCATGGTGCCCCAGATACCGGGCATTGAAAAGGCAAATGTGGTCCACGCCGGGGACGTGCTGGAAGGCAAAGCAAAGGTGGGCAAGAAGGTGATAGTCATCGGCGGGGAGATGGTGGGCTGTGAGACCGCCGAGTTCCTCGCGGACAAAGGGAAGAAGGTAACCGTTACCCGCCGGGGTCCAGAGATGGCGCTGGGAGTGACGGTGACATTGCGCGGCTTCCTGCTGAGCCGATTGGAGAAAAAAGGCGTCACCCTGCTTCCCGGAGTGAGATATGAGGAGATAACCCCGCATGGGCTGGTGGTTACCACAAAGGAAGGGGAAAAGAAGACGATAGAGGCTGACACCATTGTCCTGGCGGCAGGTTCAACGCCGAACCAGGAGCTTTATAACGCTCTGAAAGACAAAGTGCCGGAAGTTTATCTCATCGGCGACTGCGCCAAGCCGCGGACACTGCGAGAGGCGCTCACCGAAGGACAGCGCACTGGTTTAGCTATCTAAACCGGATAAATTTGATTCGGGAGGCGGATGGCGAATGCCTCCCACCCCTCCTCCACCCTACCCCTCAACCACATCGCCATCCGCCGTGTCCACACGCACGCCCTGCAGCATCACCCAGTTGACCCCGTCCTCAATGTCCCGGTCTTTCCCTTCCAGCTCAAGGACAACCCATCCCCGGTCCTGGGTCACGCCAGCCTGGCGGATATTGGTCACCACGTTGAACTTACGCCCCAGGGTATAGATGACAGGCTCTTTCACCAGTTCAGGCGGAAAGGTGAACATCACTTTTTTAGTACTCATCATTCTCACCTCAATCAGAGTTTCTATGCCGGCACGCTGATGATTTCCTCCACGGCTTCAATAGCAGGCTTCACCGTAAATGGCTGGACGATGTCCGACAGGATTTCCTGAGTCCGCGGACCAGCGCCGGTGATGAAAGCCACCGTAAGCTCCTGTTTCTTGATTGCCCCTGAAGCCGCCAGCTTCTTCAACGCACCGATGACCACCCCACCCGCCGCCTCAGCAAAAATACCTTCCGTCTGCGCCAGCAGTTTCACCCCGGCAATCGCTTCCTCATCGGTAACGGCACAGGCGCCCCCACCCGATTGTCGCGCCACCCTCAGGGCATAAAAGCCGTCCGCCGGGTTGCCCATGGCGATTGAGCGCACAATGGTGTCCGGCTTGAGCGGGTTCACGTGAAGACTGCCCGCCTGAAACGCGTTGACGATGGGCGCACTGCCCGCCGCCTGGCTCAGGAAACAATGGCTATTGAGCGGTCCGATGAGACCGAGCATGGAAAGCTCCTCCAGCCCCTTCCAGATGCGGGTGAAGAGCAGTCCCGATGCCGCCGGCGCCACGATGCAGTCCGGCGCCCGCCAGCCGAGCTGTTCGGCAACTTCATAGCCGAGCGTCTTGCTGCCCTCGGCATAGTAGGGTCTGAGGTTGATATTGACAAACCCCCACTTATACCGCCGCACCACCTGAGCACACAGTCGGTTCACCTCATCGTAGTTCCCTTCAACGGTTACCAGCACCGGGTTATAGATTGCCGCGCCCACCAGCTTCCCTTTCTCCACGCTGGCAGGCACAAAGACGTAAGCCTTCAGCTTCCCTTTGGCGGCATGAGCGGCGACGCTCGCCGCCAGGTTCCCGGTTGATGCGCACGACACAGTATCAAAGCCGAACTCCACTGCCTTCGTGACTGCCACTGATACCACGCGGTCCTTGAAGGAGTAGGTAGGGTTCAGGCAATCGTTCTTGATATAAAGCTGGTCAAGCCCCAGCTCCTCGCCAAGATTCTTAGCGTGAACCAGGGGCGTGAACCCGGTGCCGAGGTCTATCTCATTTCCTTCCACCGGCAGCATCTCACGATAGCGCCACATACTGCGCGGTCCGGCGGCAATCTTCTCCTTGCTCACCGCCTTAGCCATGGACTTATAGTCATAGATGACCTCAAGCGGGCTGAAGCAGAAATCGCACAGGTTCATCGGCTCCAGGGGATACTCCCGCCCACATTTCCTACAGCGTAAAACGGTCGCGTATGACATTTCTCCACCCCCTAATCAGGCTCCAGCGCCTGGCGCAGGTCTGCCACAAGGTCGTCCTTATGCTCCAGACCGATGGAAAGTCGGATAAGCCCATCAGTAATGCCCACCTTCTCTCTGATTTCCTGCGGCATTGAGGCATGGCTCATGGTGCCAGGGTGCTCCGCCAGGGAAGCGGCACCGCCCAGTGATTCAGCGAGGGCAAAAATTTTAAGTTTTCGCAGGCAGCGGTTAGCTTCCTCCAGCCCGCCTCTGACCTCAAAAGATACCATCCCGCCGAAGCCCTTCATCTGCCTTCGGGCAATGTCATGCCCGGGATGGGTGGGAAGCCCAGGATAATAGACCCGCTTCACGCCGGGATGCTTGTTCAGGTATTCAGCCACCACGCGGGCATTTTCTTCATGCTGTTTCATCCGCACGGAGAGCGTCTCAATGCCGCGCAGGACCAGCCAGCAGTCAAAAGGTCCGGCGGGAGTGCCCATGGCGTTGAGCAGGAACTGCACCTTCTCACCCAGCTCCGCAGTGGCAGTGACAACGGCTCCGCCCACCACATCGCAGTGCCCGTTGAGATATTTCGTGGTGGAATGGACGACGATGTCTATGCCATAGTCAATCGGCTTCAGCAGGTAGGGAGTGGCAAAGGTGTTATCAATGACGGTAAGGATGTTGCGTTTCCTGGCGATATCCGCCACCATCTCAATGTCAACGAGATTGAGCAAAGGGTTTGAGGGAGTCTCAATCCAGAACATTTTCGTATTCGGCTTGATTGCCTTTTCAATGTTCTCACTTTTGTCCATGCGGACATAAGTAAACTCCAAGCCTTTGTCCTGCATCACGTTCTGGAACAGGCGGTACGTCCCGCC
>Ga0185342_1000928_pt1 | contig 13382 bp, 6 predicted proteins | sample ConPoolayeEmetaG_FD_128045 | JGI IMG/M metagenome (GOLD analysis project Ga0185342, IMG submission 128045) | Hot spring microbial mat communities from California, USA to study Microbial Dark Matter (Phase II) - Cone Pool mat layer E metaG... ...
GGACGCTGGACGTACAGCGGCGTGTAAAGGTCCATGCGAAAAGAAATCGGCCAGCCTGAAACCAGGGACAGGCTGACGTTGTTCCAGTCCCGCTCGGTCGCGTTTTCCACCGTCGCCCAGCCCTGCAAAAACGGCTTTTCATTGTCTGCAAGCACGAGCCGGTAGCTGGTTTTCCATACCGGGGCTTCCAGCAGGTAGCCGACGCGGACCGTGCGGCGGCCAGTGCCCTCAAAACGCAGCAAGACGCTTTTTCTGTCCGCATCGCGGCCCGAAGCAAGGGTTTCCAAGGCTTTACGCAGCTCGGCGTCGATCTTGGGGTTGGTCAGGCGCAGGCCGCGCAGATCGCCGACAAGAATCTGCTCCAGGCCGGTATCGGTAAGCAGGTTGAGTATATCCTGGGTGATGATGCGCTCGCCGACGGCGATTTCCTTTTTTTCGACGCCGACGATGGTGCCGCTGAGAGCCCGCGGTTGGGCGATTTCGACGGGTTCGCCGCGAAGCTGGTCCAGAAGCTGGGGCAGGGTGGGTTTGCCGGTAATGTCGACGGCAAAGCTGCGGAGCGTTTTTTCGACGGGGTCGCGCGAGGCGTAGCTGACGACGCCGATGGTCCCGCCACCAAAGTCTTCAACGACCAGGGACTTGAGGATGTCGTTGATTTCGCTGGTGCGGAATCTCAGCTCGGCGGTAACTGTGCCCTCGACCTCGGCTACGCACTCGAAGTACCCGACGCCGGAGCTAAACAGCGCGACGCGTGTGACGTCAAGCTCAACGGGCTGCGCGCTGCTCATCGCGGTTGCAAGGACCAACAGGAGGCCAAAAGGCGCACTTGTACGCATAGCTGCTCCTCCGTACGAACTGCCACGATTCGGCAACTGAAGCGGCCGGACACTCCGGGGGCAGAAGCCGCTGATCCGCAGTATATTCGACGCGGCCGGCGTGCGACAGTTCCGCAAAGCAACAGCGGGTTTGGCGGACGTTCGCAAGAAATTATAATGAGCCCGACCTGGCCTTTGCAGACACAAGCAGCATGGATGCGGAAGGCTTCATCTCCCGGCTACGGGCGCAAGGGGATTACGAGGGTCAGATTGCCGCGGTGCGGGTTTTTCCGCCGCGGCCAGCACAGTTCGCGGCGCCCGCGCGACCGATTGCACCCGCATTGCTTGAGCTGCTGCGACGGGAAGGAATCGGGCAGCTTTATGTTCACCAGGCACTGGCGTATGACCTGGTCCGGGCGGGGCAGGACGTGGTGATCGCAACCGGGACGGCTTCCGGCAAGAGTCTGTGCTACTTGCTGCCTGTTCTACAGGAGCTCGTTGAAAACGCTGCGAGTCGGGCGTTGTGCCTGTTTCCCACAAAGGCGCTGGCATACGACCAGCTTGGAGCGCTGGAGCGGATGGTGACGGCGGGGGGGCTTGAGGGTGTCGCCAGGCCTGCCTGCTACGACGGCGATACGCCAACACACCGGCGGCCCGGGATCCGGCGCAACGCCAGCATCCTGTTTTCCAATCCTGACATGCTGCATCAGAGCATCCTGCCGTACCACGCGCGGTGGGCAGGGTTCTTTGCCGGCCTGCGGTACGTGGTGCTGGATGAGATCCATGCATATCGCGGCATCTTCGGCAGCCACGTGGCGGGAGTGGTCCGTCGGCTGCTCCGTATCTGCCACCACTACGGCTCGCAGCCGGTGTTCATCTGCTGCTCGGCAAGCCTGGCGAATCCACAGGAGCTGGCTGAGAAGCTGACGGGCCGGCAGATGCGGCTTATCGACGAAGATGGCTCACCTCGCGGGGGTCGCTGGTTCGTTATCTGGAATCCGCCGTGGGAGGAACCGACCGTACGCGTGTTCCGGCGCAGCGGGAACGTTGAAGCCTACAAGCTTCTGATTCGCTTGCTGGAAGAAGGGGCGGGGACGATTGCCTTCGCCAAGGCGCGCGTGGTTGCGGAGCTGCTGTATCGGTACGCGCGCGACGGCCTGGAACGGCGGCGACCCGAGCTGGCGCGCAAGATCCGACCGTACCGTGGCGGATATCTGCCGGTCGAGCGCCGCCAGATCGAGCGGGCGCTGGCACGCGGTGAGCTACTGGCCGTTTGCAGCACGAACGCTTTGGAACTGGGTATCGATATCGGGACGCTGGATGCGGCCATCGTGGTGGGTTTCCCCGGGACGCTGTGCAGTTTGTGGCAGCAGGTGGGAAGAGCCGGCCGCCGGCAGGACGAATCGCTGGCGATTTTTGTAGCCTACGATGATCCCGTCGATCAATACCTGGCCCGAAAGCCAGAGTTTCTTTTTCACCGGCCGGTCGAGCAGGCGATCATCGACCCGCAAAATCCACACATTCTGGCGGCGCAACTGGCGTGCGCGGCACGTGAACTGGCACTGCGCCGCGAGGAGCTGAGCGCTTTCGGGCCGCTGGCCGAGGCGGTCGCGCTGGAACTTGCCCGTGCGGGGCGACTGCGGGCCGGCGCAAACGGCTATCACTACGCCATGCCGGGGTTGCCGCACCATGAAACCAGTCTGCGCACCATCAGCAATGCCACCTACGCGATCGTTGACATCAGTGGCGGACGCGAAGAGGTGATCGGGCAGGTGGATTCCATTTCCGCACCCGAACTGGTCTATCCCCAGGCAATCTATCTGCATCAGGGCGAAAGCTACATCGTGCGGCAGCTCGATCTGGAGGCGCGCCTGGCGCGTGTCGAACGCATCGACGCTGATTACTATACCCAGCCGTTGCTGTGGAGCGAATGCCGCGTTGAGAAGGAGGTGTTGTCCGGAGAGCTGCATGGCGGAAAACGCTTCTTCGGCGAAGTGGCGGTACGCTGGCAGACGGTGGGATTCCGCAAATTCAAGTTCCACACGATGGAGTTGATCGGGCAGACGCGCTTGGAGCTGCCGGCGCAGCAGATACGCACCGCCGGTTGCTGGTTGATGCCACCAGCAGAAGCACTACAGGTGCTGCGCGCGGCCGGGCACGACGTGTTCGAGGCTGCTGCGGGAGTTCGAAACCTGCTGGCGGTGGCACTGCCGGCGCTGGCGATGTGCGATCGCTACGACATCGGCGGCGTGGTCGACTCAGCGCAGTTCGGAGCGCTTACCATCGTTCTCTACGATCGCTACGAGGGAGGCATGGGATACGCGCGGCATGCATACGAGCACGCGGAGCAGCTCCTGCAACTAGCGTATGAGCTGGTAAGAAGCTGCGAGTGCGAGCGCGGCTGCCCTGGCTGCGTCGGTCCGCCGAACCTGCGGGTGCCGGTTCACCACGATCCGGACGTCGCGTATACATATAAAATACCCGACAAGGTTGCTACCATCGCGCTGTTGCGGGACTGGCTTGAGCCCGCGGTTGTGCGAGCGTCGGCGGCGGATGACGGACTGCGGGCGTCTTCGGTATCGCTGCGGTAGGGACCAGATTGTGGTGCAGAACCGCCACGTCGGGGTAGTTTTCGATCTGGACGGGGTTTTGGCCGATACGGCAGTACTGCACTTCCAGAGCTGGATGGATCTGGCGCGCGAGCTCGGTATTGCGTTTGACCGGAGGCGCAACGAGGCGCTGCGCGGGCTGAGCCGGGCAGACAGTCTGCGCCTTTTTCTGGGCGACGCTGCCAGCCGCTTCGACGCACGGCAGCAGGCAGAGCTGATGGAGCGCAAGAACCGCTACTACCTGCGGCGCGTGGCACAGCTTACTCCGGCTCAGGTCCTGCCGGGAGCCCGCGAGTTGCTGCTCGATCTTCGCAAGCGGGGTGTATCGGTGGCGATCGCCTCTTCGAGCCGCAACGCCCGAATCGTACTCGAGCGGCTGGAGCTGCTTTCGTTGCCAGACGTGATCGTTGACGGCCACGACGTTCAGAAGACCAAGCCCGATCCCGAGATTTTTCTCTGTGCCGCTCTGCGCCTGAACCTGCCGCCGCAAAGGTGCGTGGTTGTTGAGGACGCCGAAAGCGGGGTGGCGGCGGCGCTGGCGGCCGGAACCAAGGTGGTCGGAATCGGTCCACCGCAGCGCGTCGGAAAAGCTCACCTTGTGGTCTCGACAATCGCCGAGCTCGATGCGGATACGCTGCTGCACCTGGTGAACAGCTAGCAGCGCCGCCGCGCTGCAATCAGAACTTCAGCCGCAGCGTGTGGACTTCGTAGGGACGAAACTCGAGCATGATCTGGCGCCGGGACAGTTTTGCCCTCGGCCCGGCGCCAACTTCGTACTCCAACAGGTCAACAAGGCGCGCCTCGCGAATGTCGAAACCGAGTAGAAATCGGGCCGTAGTGGGCGTCCCGGTGCATTCATAGGCACGCAAAACCAGGTCAGCGCCATCCTCGGATCGCTTCAGGCAGGTCACAATGACGTTCTGCGGCTCCGCGATGCATCCAGACCAACTGGTATGCGGTTTCTGCGCGGCTTCGCCGCCATCATTCTTTGCGCGCGGGATCCAGACGCGGGCCTGCAAGGGCTGGTTGAATTCCCAGGCGGCCCGGACCGCAGCCGCCCGGTCGAGCGGGCCTTCATGCGGCAGCAGTGCGCAGCGCATGCGGTGAGTACCAACATCGGGTCTGGGGTCGGGGTCGTAGGAGCTACGCAGCAGCGTCAGCCGCACAACCCCCGGCAAGGCATCGTAACCGTGCTTGCAGTCGTTGATGACGGTAAGACCACGCTGCTCGGTGCTCATGTCGAGCCACTTGAGCATGACCTGCTCGGTGCCGTCGGCAGCACGCCGAATGTCACCAAAGGGGATCTCGCAAACCACGGCGTCAGCATCAAGACCGGCGCGGATCGCCACCTTAAGCAGGTCGCTGCCTTCCTGCGGGCTGCCGATCTGACCCCACTGGACGACGGTCTGAAAGTCGACGCGCGGAGTGTGTGCATAGGTAAGCTCGTCCTGTGTAATACGCGAACGGTCGTACTCGAATACTACACGCCGGCGCCAGCGCAGCGGCCCGGCCTCGATCAGCTCGTGCGCAGCCGGCGCATCAAGCGTCGTCCTGCGGTCGTACTCGCCGATTTCCCATGCGCTCATGGCGTGGGGCTTTTCATGCAGGACCTCGAACTCAATGGCCGCCGGGAGAAAGCGCGGCGGCACTGTCGTAGTGGCGGGCTGCTGGGCTTCGGTGACCATGTGGACTTCAAAAACCTTGTACCCGCAGCCGGGAACGTCGCGTGCCAGGAAACACAGCCGCAGGACAGTACCCGCTGTGTCAGAGCGGCGCTTGAGTATCTGAACCGGCAGCGGGCCGTCATGGTCGCGGAGGCCGATCGTTTCCGCGTGATGCGGCAGTTGCAGTTCGATCTCGACCAGGTCGGTGCGCTTCCAGGGTAGTGGATTGAAGACTGCCACCCAGGTTGCCGGCGGCAGGGCGGCGTGCGAGAGGAGGGTTTCGCAGGATGCGTCGCGAACGGCGCCGGCCTGCGCCAGCAGCGACTCGTACACGCGGGCACTGTATTCGTACGAAGCGTGGATAAAAGAGCCGCAGAGGGTATCGTGATGGTGGTTCCATAAGAGGTCGTGCCACAGGCTGGTAAGTACATCGTGTGGGTACGGCGCGCCGCTCAGGCTTGCCAGTGTGGCAAAAGTCTCTGCGGATTGCAACAGCATTTCACTTTCGCGGTTGTACCGTTTGATGCGGCTATGGGTGGTATAGCATCCGGCAAAGACAGGGTTAAGCTCGTCGCGGATTACCGGGATTTTCAGCCCTGAGGCGTCCGCGTGCAGGCTGTCAAAGAACTTTTGCAGGGTCGAAAAGCGGACCTGCGGCCAGGGGCGCCAGGAGCGCATTTCCTGTGCGGTGGTGATATCGTGCCGAGTGGGTCCGCCACCGTGGTCCCCGATCCCGTACAATAAGAGTGAATCGCGGGCGCCGCTGCGCTGACTGAAGCGTGCCAGGCGCAGGAACGACGCTTCGCTGATGCTTCCGGTGTACCAGCCGCCAAGGGCTGATTCGTCGAAGGCGAGCACTCTTGAGCCGTCGGGTCCTTCCCACCAGAACAGTGGCGGACCGCCTTGGCGGCCGGGACGGTCAGAGCCACCACGGCAAAAGTAATAGTAGCGCAGGCCGGCTTTGCAAAGCAGTTGCGGCATGGTCCAGGGGTGGCCGAAGGTGTCCGGCTCAAAACCTACCGTACAGCGGCGATTAAAGCGGCTCTCGAAGTAGCGCTGGGCGTAGAGAAAGTGCCGCGCGTGGGATTCAGGGCCGATCATATTGAGGTCGCCTTCGCACCAGCGACCCCCGACGATTTCCCACTGGCCAAGCCGAACACGTTCGCGAATCTTTTCAAAGAGCTGAGGATGGTTTTCTTCGGTTGCAAGGTAGAGCGCAGCGCTGGACTGCGAAAACCGAAAGTCGGGAAATTCCTCCATGAAGCGCAGTACCTGGTCGAAGGTCTGAGGAATTATAGTCTTGACGGTTTCTTCCCAGCTCCAAAGCCATTGCAAATCGATGTGGGCATGGCCGACCAAGTGCGCGGTGAACTGTTGCATCCAGGGCTCCAAAGGAGCAAGGGCTTCCGCGGCTTTTTCGGTCGAAGCGAGGTAGTCAGCACTGCGCCGCTGGTTATAGGCTGAACTATCTTCGAGGGCTTGTGCGCGCGCCAGGATGTCAGTTAGCCCCTCGGGTGGACCGGGCAAAAGCCGCGCGATGGCCATCTGGGCGTGTATGCGCGCACGTGCCGCGTGCATTGCGTTTTCCACTCTGGCGCGGCTTAGCAACTCTTGGACGGCAGGGTCAGCGGTAACGGCAGTGCGTGCCGCGGTGAAAAACAGGATTTGCGAGCTGTAACCAGAGCAGAAACCCATCTGGGGCGCCACTGTCGGAGCGGAGTCGCAGACGTTGTATACGGCTTGGCCATCGCGCGTGATTCGCAGGTTGGCCAGGAACTGCACATAGCGGCCAGGAGGGTTGCCCTCAAAGGCGGCGTACCAGCGGGAAATTCTTACGCCGGTGAGTTTCGAGAGGTCGAAGCGGCGGTGGTACCACCGATCACGGGCCGGGTCCAACCAGGTAGCACCGTGCAGCCACAGGCCGTTTTGATCCATCAGGCCGGCCTCGCGTAGTGCGGGGCAGGCGCGCAGTTCGGCCGGAAGTTTGTCGCCGACGAGCTCGGCGTCGACGCCGCCCACCGGGCGGGGGTTTACGCCGGGCACCATGATGTCGTACTCCAGGTGGTCGCCGGGCTGGATGGCGTAGTCTGCCGCGCAGAGCTCGACATAGGCGTACCAGTTGCCGGGTTCGGGGGACACGTTCTCGACAGAAATGACCAGGCTAGTATTTGGCGTTGCTGGGTTGTCTTGCGCAAGGATGAACGCGGCTGCCAGAAACAGTGCGAGGAAAGAGAGCCAGATCATCTTTGCGACTCCGCTTTTGAGGCGGCAAATGTCCGCGGCGTACTTGGCGCCTGTGAGCCGCCGGCGTAAAAACCCTGGTTGTCATTCAGCCTGCCGACAGTGAGGGCGCCAGCATGTTAGCGGCAATTGTGGCCTTTGTGGCGATGGTGCCACCGCAGGCGACTGCGGCTGTCGCGAGCGGGCCGGCCGACGGGCCGGCAGCACCAGAGTCGTTGCGCTGTGAGTACCTGGTCGATCCCCTGGGAATCGACCAGACGAGCCCGCGGCTTTTCTGGAAAGTCGTCGACAATCGGCGCGGAGCAACACAGCGCGCCTATGAGATCGTCGTAGCCGACAGCCTCGAACTGCTGTCGCAGGATGTGGGGAACCTGTGGGACAGTGGGATGGTGGCTTCGGAAGACAGCGTTCACGTGGTATACGCCGGCAAGCCGCTGCGATCCCGAACGGAAGCTTTCTGGAAGGTGCGGATCTGGGACGATCTGGGGCGGATGTCGCCCTGGAGTCGAGTCGCGCGCTGGTCAATGGGGCTCCTGGACCCCGCAGACTGGCAGGCCCAGTGGATTGAAGCTGTCGAGCAAGAACTGCCGGAAGGGGAACAGCAGTCGGGCGCGCGGCCCGCAGCGATGCTGCGCAGACGTTTTTACCTGACCCAGGCGCGGCAGAATCTGCGCCGGGCGGTGGTGTACGTAACGGCCCTGGGACTTTATGAGCTGTGGCTGAACGGCCAGCGCGTGGCCGACCGAGTTCTCGCCCCGGAATGGACGGATTATCGCAGGCGGATTCAGTACCAGACACACGAGGTGCACGACCTGCTGCTTCCCGGAGAGAACGTGGTGGGCGTTATCCTGGGCGATGGCTGGTACGCCGGCAGGATCGGGCTTGCCCATATTGTTCCTGATGGCAAGCAGCGGGGGATCTACGGGCCACGTCCGCGGTTGCTGCTTCAGCTTGAAATAGAAGGGGCCGATGGGAGCCGGCAGGTGGTCGTGACGGACGCCGAATGGCGTGCCACCGCCGACGGGCCGATTCGCGCTGCGGATCTGCTGGATGGAGAAACCTACGACGCGCGGCGGGAACTGCCCGGTTGGAACCGTCCTGGTTTTGACGACTCGAGCTGGCAGCCGGTTCGGGTGGTGACAGGACCCGCGGGCAGGCTGGTTGCCCAGCAGAACGAGCCGATCCGGGTGACGCAGCGGCTGGCGGCACGCAAGGTCATTGAGCCTGCCCCGGGCGTATTCATTTTCGATTTCGGGCAGAACCTGGCCGGCTGGTGCCGGATCCGACTGCACGGGCCGGCAGGAACAACCGTGACCTTGCGCCACGGAGAAGTACTGAACGGCGACGGTACGCTGTACACGGCTAACCTGCGCAGCGCCGCTCAGACAGATCGCTACATTCTCAGCGGGCAAGGGCAAGAGATTTTCGAACCGCGTTTCACGTACCACGGCTTCCGCTACGGCGAAGTTACGGGCCTGAAGTACCGGCCGGAGCTTGAGGACGTCGAGGCCTGCGTGGTGCACTCGGCGGCCCGGCAGGTCGGACGCTTCGCTTGTTCTGACCCGCTGCTTGAAAAGCTGATGCAGAACGTCCTCTGGACGCAGCGCGCCAACCTCATGGGCGTCCCAACCGACTGCCCACAGCGGGACGAACGCCTGGGCTGGATGGGCGATATCCTGGTCTTCGCGCAGACCGCATGCTTTAACATGGACCTGGCAGCGTTTTTCACGAAATGGCTCGCCGATGTGCGCGACGCCCAGACCGAGGACGGGCGCTACCCCGACTTCGCACCCCATCCTTTTGATCCAGCGGCACGATTTTCCGGAGCGCCCGGCTGGGCGGATGCCGGCGTCTTTGTTCCCTGGTGCGTGTACACCAACTACGCAGATACGCGCCTGCTTCAGGAACACTTCGAGTCCGCACGGCGCTGGGTTGACTTCGTCCATCGCAGGAATCCTGACCTGCTCTGGCGCGCGGACCGCGGGAATGACTACGGCGATTGGCTCAACGGCGATGCGCTGGAGCTTGACGGCTGGCCGCGATCCGGAGCAGCAATCCCCAAGGACGTGTTCGCGACGATGTTCTTTGCCAGGTCAAGCGAGCTGACGGCACGGATGGCCGGCGTACTGGCCCGGCCCAAGGAAGCGCGCCATTATGGGCGGCTGGCAGGCGAGGTCCGGGCGGCTTTCGAGAAGAAGTACGTTGACGCAGACGGCCGCATCGCTGGCAACACGCAGACGGGGTATGCGCTGGCAGTGCACTTCGGATTGCTCTCGGAGCCCATGCAAAACAAAGCGGTCGAGCATTTGCTTTCGGCACTGCAAGCGTATGGCGGCCGGTTGTCGACCGGGTTTCACGGTACCCTGCCGCTGCTCCAGGCTCTGACGCGCGCCGGCCAAGTCGAGCTCGCGTACCGACTGGTTCAAAGCCGGTCGATCCCGTCTTGGGGTTATCAGATCGAACACGGTGCGACGACGACGTGGGAGCGGTGGGACGGCTACGTCGAGGGCCGGGGCTTTGCCGACCCCAGAATGAACTCGTTTGCCCATTACGCGTTCGGTTCCGTCGGCGAGTGGATCTTTCGCAGTGTCATCGGGATCAACCCGGACGAGGCGGACCCGGGCTGGGGACATATCGTCATCTGGCCTTATCCCGGCGGCGGTTTGAGCTGGGCCGAAGGCCAGATTGACTCGATCCGCGGGTTGGTAGCCTGCCGCTGGCAGCGGGAAGCCCCGGAAGGACCACTGACGGTGGAAGTGCAGATTCCGCCGGGGACCAGGGCGACCGTGGCGATCCCCGCCGGCGAGCAGCAGAAAGTGCTCGAGGGCGACAGACCGGCAGAAGAGGCCGAAGGCGTGCGATGGCTGCGCCGTCAGGCGGATCGTGAACTCTACCGCGTCGTTTCTGGCCACTACCGCTTCCGAGTCGTAGCCAACGAAGACTAAACGCAGGGTTGTCGTTACTCGCTGCGCGGGCGAGCGTTGGCCCCGACAAGGATTCGGGCGAGCTTGAGCGGCAGGTCAGCATCAGCCGAGGCATTGTCCAAAAGGGCAAAGGCAAGCATCTGCCCGCCGGGCGTCCAAGCGTAGCCGGCCAGGCCACGGACGCCTTGAAGCGTTCCGGTCTTGGCCCGCAGCCGGCCGCGCAGGGCTGGCACGTCATAGCGCCGGCGCATGGAGCCCTCTTCGCCCGCGGCGGCCAGGCTGGCGATAAAGTCATCGGCGTACCGGTGGCGGGCCATCACAACGAGCAGCTCCACCAGTTGGGCTGCCGTGAGCCGATTGTTGTGGCTCAGGCCGCTGCCGTCGCGCAGGACGGCGCCATCGAGCAAGACGCCAAGCTTCTCCAGGAGCGACTGCATAAGCTGCGTTCCGTCGGCCCAGGAACCGGGCTGGCCCGTCCGCGTTCCGTCGGGGGCATAAGCGGGTAGCGATTTGACCAAACATTCTGCGAAGAGGTTCTGGCTGAACGTGTTGCAGCGCCACAGGACGTCGGCAAGCCGTGTAGCGTGCTCGGCGACCAGGGTCGCAGTCGCGGTGGCTTCCGGAGAAACTACGCGTCGGACGACGGGTCCATTGACGTCGATCCCGGCATTTGTCAGTGCTTGCTTGAGAGCGTGACCGAAGAAAACTGTGGGGTTGCCGACCGCTACGGAGTCGAACTCGGTGCGCCGGCGGACGCTGCCATCGAAACGAAACACGTCGGCCTGGGGGTCACGTCGTACGGTCGGCGCCGGTCCGGGGCCGGCTTGCAAGTTGCTCAAAAGGAACTCCTGCGGCAGTTCCGGCTGAATAATCAGGCGGACCTTGCCGGCTAGCGGTTCGGCAACTGCATCGACGCAGTTGTCATTGAGGTTCAGTCCGCCGACGGGGGCCTGATACCACTGGGTGGCCTCTTCGACCGGCCAGTCGGGGTGCCGCCACTGCCGATCAAAAATGCTGTCGTCCAGCACGATGCGGCTCAGACGCCGGATGCCGGCCTCGTGCAGTGCCCGGGCCCATTCGTCAAACGGCTGCGTGCGCGCGCGGCCGTAGCGCCGGGCGATTCGCTCGTCGGCAAGCGCGGGGTCGCCGGCACCGACGACCCAAAGCTCATCTGCGCAGATGTAAACGCGTGTGCGGTACTCGAAATGCGGCCCGAAGCGATCCAAGGCAGCGGCCGTTACCAGCAGCTTCATCAGGCTGGCGGGCTTGAGCGGAGTGTCCGGCCGGCACGTGTACAGGCGCTCGCCCGTACGGGCATCAGCGACCACCACGCCAACCGGCGCATCAGCCGGCAAGCGGTCCAGCAACTGCGAAATCCGGCCGCCTAGGTCTTCCGACCGGGTGGAGCTCTGAGCGGCGGCGTACGGCAGCCTGAGGGTCACTGCCAGCAGGGCCGCGGCCATCAGCGCGCGCTTAGCGCCGTCGGCAGCGCCGCAGCGTCTGAACCAGTTGCTTGAACTTGCCATGGAAGGGAGCCTCCAGCTCCATCGGCTTCTCTGTAATCGGGTGGCGGAAGGCAATTTTCCAGGCGTGCAGCGCCTGATGGTCGATGATGGGTTCAGCCGAACCGCAGCCGCACAGCTCCTGTTCACTTACAGGCCGACCGCCGTACATCGCGTCTCCCACCAGCGGATGGCCGATGTAGGACATGTGGACGCGGAGCTGGTGGGTGCGGCCGGTTTTGGGCATGAGCTTGACGAGGGCAAAGCCGCGATAGCGCTCGAGGACCTCGTAGCTGGTAACTGCGCTTTTGGCGATGTCGATCCGATTTTCGCTGGCCATGACCGCGAATTTTTCGCGGACGACGGGATGCACGCCAATGGGGGCATTGATCGTGTCGCCGTCCAGCTCCAGCTCGCCGTGCACGACAGCCAGATAGGTTTTTTGGACGGTTCGGCGTTCGAACTGGAGGGCCAGTCGCCAATGGGCCTCGTCGTTCTTAGCAACCAGCATGATGCCCGTGGTGTTCTTGTCGAGCCGGTGGACGATGCCGGGCCGAAAAGGATCGGCCCCGTGGCTGAGCTCGCCGGCATAATACACCAGGGCGTTGGCGATCGTGCCGCTCTGGTCGCCGCGCGCGGGATGACAGATGATTCCGGCGGGCTTGTTGATCGCCAGGATAAAGTCGTCCTCGTAAACGATGTCCAGCGGGATGTTTTCGGGGACGACTTCGCGCGGCTCGGGCGGTGGAATAAGCAGGTCGATCACGTCGCCGGCGTCCATCTCGTAGCTGGGCTTCACCACCTTGGCGTTGACCGTGATCAAGCCCTGACGGATCAGACGCTGGATCATCGTTCGTGAGAGGTGCGGAAAGCGGCCACGCAGATACTTGTCGAGGCGTCTTCCCGGAAGCTTTCGGCGAATGCGGATCCGCGCGTGCTGACTGTCTTCCTCGTCAACCGTCAGGGGGCGTTCGAGGATGTCCTCATCCTGGTTCACGGGCTGGGGGCGTCGACGGGCTGCGAAGCCGGCTCGGGCGGGCCAGAAGGCGTCGTCCAGGGGCTCAGCTCCGGCGGCAGCGTGATCTGCGGCTTTTCCTCTGAAGCTGGCTTGAGAGCCGTAGTTGGCGGTGCCGGCGGCGGGGCCGCGGGCGGCTCGCCCGGCTCAAAGCGCAGCCTGACCCGCAGCTCGTCCAGATCCGAAAGGCGGTCGGCCGCCAGTATCGGAAAAACAGTTCCCGCGAAACGCGACTCGTTCCTGAGCGTTTGATAAAGTTGCCCCGCGTCGTCGATTCGTCCGAGCGATTCGTAGCATGTGGCCAAAGAGAATGCAGCCGCGGCTGCCAGCGGAGCCGCTACCTGCGGATCGTCGACGACCGGCTTCAAGACCGCGGCCGCTTCCTCCAGCAGATGGGTCCGCTGCGCCGGAGTCTGCTCAGCCTGTTGGCGCAAGCCGGCTGCCAGCCGAATCCGCGCATTGGCCGAGATAATCGGGTTGGGCGCCTTTTGGATCAGCGAGCGCAGCTCCTCCAGCGCGCTGGGGCTGGCGATCGTTGCGATCCTTTTTGCCGGCTACAAGTTGTGGGGCCGCGTGCAGGAGCATCAGCTTGCCAGTGCCTGGTCCCGGCTT
>Ga0185342_1000929_pt1 | contig 13375 bp, 9 predicted proteins | sample ConPoolayeEmetaG_FD_128045 | JGI IMG/M metagenome (GOLD analysis project Ga0185342, IMG submission 128045) | Hot spring microbial mat communities from California, USA to study Microbial Dark Matter (Phase II) - Cone Pool mat layer E metaG... ...
CTGGAAGGATTGCAGCGCCTTCTCGCGAAGTAGCTTAATCAAAACAACCACGGTAGAGCTCTGTTCCCCGGGCGCCGCCAAAAGGCGCCTCCTGTTTCTTGCCTGACAACCAGTATCATTTGTGAAGTTTCCTGACATGATTTCTCAGGGTCACAGGCCAGTCCAGCTAGTCGGCTTGAAAACGCCGGAGAGCCTGCCGCGGGCGGAAGAACGGCCAGAAATCGGCCCGGCTGTGAGGCCGGTCAGGGTACGTTTCGCCCCGAGTCCCACCGGCTATCCGCATGTGGGCAACATTCGTACCGCGCTCTTTAACTGGCTCTTTGCCCGGCACAACCGGGGCGTTTTCATCCTGCGCATCGAGGATACCGATGTTACCCGCAAGGTGGAGGGGGCGGTTGAGGCCATTATGGCCGGGCTCAGGTGGCTGGGACTTGACTGGGATGAGGGGCCGTACTTCCAGTCGCAGCGTCTTGACCTGTATGAAAAGTACGCCCGTGAGCTTGTGGAGCAGGGGCATGCCTACTACTGCTGGTGCTCGGCCCGGCGCCTCGAGGCGATGCGGGAGGAGCAGGTCAGGCGGAAACAGCCGCCGGGTTACGACCGCCACTGCCGCAATCTAAGTGATAGAGAGAAGGCGGCCTATGCCGCCTCCGGCGTCAGGCCGGTGGTCCGGTTCAGGACGCCGCTCGATGGCCAGACGGCATTCCATGACCTTATCCGCGGCGAGGTGGTCTTCGAGAACAGCACCCTCGACGATTTCGTCATGCTCAAGTCTGATGGTTACCCCACCTACCACCTGGCCAACGTGGTTGATGACCACCTTATGCAGGTCAGCCACGTGATGCGCGCCGATGAATGGCTTTCAAGCACGCCGCGTCACAAACTTATGTACCAGGCGCTTGGCTGGGAGCCGCCGCTGTTCGCCCATCTGCCGATGATTCTCGGGCCGGACCGCTCCAAGCTCTCCAAGCGCCATGGGGCCACGGCAATAACGGAGTACCAGGAACAGGGGTACCTTCCCGAAGCGATGTTCAATTTCCTTGCGCTCCTCGGCTGGTCGCTGGACGACCGGACAGAGCTGATGCGCCGGGAGCAGATAATCGAGAACTTCACCATCGAGCGCATAAGCAAGACGGCGGCTATTTTCAACCGGGAGAAGCTTGACTGGATGAACGGCAGTTACCTGCGGCAGTTGACGCCGGATGACTATGCCGGACGGGTGCAGCCTTTCCTGGAGAAGCATCTTCCGACATCGGTGCCCCGGCCGCTGGATATGGCGTACGCGGCAAAGATCATACCGCTGATTCAGGAGCGGGCCCGAACACTGGCTGAAGTGCCGGCCCTGACCGATTTCTTTTTTGTCGATGAGCTTGTCTACGAGACTGCCCTGCTGACATCGAAGACGATGGATGCCGCTAAAGCGGCGGAAGCCCTGCGGTCGGCGCTGGCGGTGCTTGAATCGCCGAACGACTGGACCGAGGCGAAACTGGAGGAACATCTCCGGGCCGAGGCGGCCCGGATGAACCTGGGCAACCGCGACTATTTCGGGGCTCTCAGGGTGGCGGTGACCGGCCGGACGGCCTCGCCGCCGCTGGTGCCGGTGATGATGGTGCTGGGGCGGGAAAGGTGTGTGAAACGGGTGAAATCGGCGCTTGAGAGACTGGGAGCGGCCTCTTAGATTTGCTCTTGCCTTCGGCGCGTACTAAAATAGGTGTCAATCTGGAGCCATGACGATGAATGTGGTGAACGCACCGGTGCTGGTGCTCAACCAGAATTACGAGCCGCTTAATATCTGCCGTGTCCGCCGCGCTGTGGTGCTTCTGTACTACGGCAAGGCGGAACTGCTGGAGAACGGCCGCGGCGAGCTTTTATCGGTGAATACCAGCGTCCAGATACCATCAGTGATACGCCTCGTATATATGGTCAAGCGGCCGCGCCACAGGCGTCGGCTGACCAAGTACGAGGTGCTGGAGCGCGACCATTACACCTGCCAGTACTGCGGCCGGCAGGCAAGGCAGTTGACGATTGACCACGTCGTGCCGCGGCGGGTAGGTGGTGAACATGTCTGGGAGAACGTGGTGACGGCCTGTATGGCCTGCAACTGCAAGAAAGCGGGCCGGACACCGGCAGAAGCCAAGATGAAGCTGTTGTCCGAGCCGAAAGCGCCGCGGGACGATGGGTCGATTCCCATACCATTCCATTACCTTCGCCAGCACACCGAGTGGGGCAAGTACCTGCCGCAGTTGCAACGGCATGGCCCGCTGGATATGCCGGAGTCATTCGCCTCCTGAACCGGGACGCCTCTAAGATTCGGGCAGTTCTTGGGCCGGCTCCGGGGGCTGGGTGGATGAAGGCGGCGGTATCTTCCGGCCCTTCGGCGGTTCGCGTTCCGGCCTGTGCCCTTTGCCTACCTCCGCTGTATCGTCTTCCTGCTTTCCTTCGGGCCTGGCTTTCTTCTCCCAGGTGAGCTGGGCGAGCGGCACTTCTATGGTCAGGTCGTCGCCGAGTTCGAGCAGGGCGGTCTCCCTGAGTGAGTTGATACCGATGACCCTGCCCTTGCCCTGCGGCGAGACTGCCTCCTGGCCAATACGGGGCGACTTTTCCCTGAGGGTGCGGTAATGGTCGGCTTCATAGCCGAGACAGCAGAGAAGCCGGCCGCAGATGCCGGAAACCTTCATCGGGTTGAGGGACAGGTCCTGGTCCTTGGCCATACGTATTGAGATCGGCTGGAACTCGTCGATGAAGGTCATGCAGCAGAGACGTCGGCCGCATTTGCCGATGGCTCCCAGCAGTTTCGCCTCGTCGCGGGGTCCCACCTGGCGGAGCTCGACGCGCGTATGAAGTGCCTGACGCAGTTCCTTGACCAGGTCGCGGAAGTCCACCCTCTCACTGGCGGTGAAGTAAATGGTCAGGTGGGAACCATCGAGGTTGTAGTGGGCCGCCATCGGCTTCATTTTGAGATTCAGCTTCTGGGCGAGCTCCCGGCATTTGGCTACCGCGTCGCCGCACTTTTCCTCCCAGCGGCGGTATTTCTCCATGTCCTCGGCGGTCGCTTTCCGGACTACCGGACGTAAGCCCCTGGTGGCTTCTTCCGGGGAGGGGTCACGAACTATGGCCGTAGCCCGCCCCAGTTCCAGGCCGCGGGAGGTCTCAATGACCAGCCATTCGTCGGGCCGGGACTCGATGCCGTGTGCGTCGAAGTAGTCGAGCTTGCCCGACTGCTTCAGCCGGACGGCGATAACCTTATCGGTGCGGCACGGCGGCGCCGGCGGTGAGGCTGGCGGGCCGGCGGGTTCTGGTGGAGTAATCTGTTCGTTCATCTCCCTATTTTACACCGAAGCTGTTTCGGGATACGAATTCAGCCAGGGGCTTCCGGGCAGTGCGCGGCGGCGATTCACCATCGTCGGGATGGCCAATCGGCAGGAGGCAGACGGAGACGAATCCCGGCGGCAGGTTGAGGAGGGCGGCAATTTTCCTGTGGTCGAACAGCCCGATGATGACCGAGCCGAGTCCCAGGGAAGCCGCGGCAAGGCTCATATTCTCGACCATCAGCGCCGTGTCGAACATGTACCAGTACTCGCCCTTGTCGGTGGCGGCGGTACCCTTCCAGAACCCTGCCTTGCCGCTCTCGGCACAGACGGCGATGGTGACCGGAGCGGTGCGGACGGCATCCACGGCGCGGTTGGGTGGTGAGGCCAGCAGTTCAACCACCCTGGCCTTCACCACCGGGTCGTCAATAATTACCAGCTGCCAGCACTGGGTGTTGGCCCATGACGGGGCCAGCCGGCCCGCCTCCAGAATAGTATCGAGCGCTCCCGGCGGCAACGGCGTCGTCTTCATCCTGCGCACGCTCCGCCGGGCCTTGATGGCTTCGAAGAGTTCCATTTTCATTTCCTTTCCGAAAGAGATGAGCCTCTGTCAGGCACTTTTGCCGCTTCCCCCTCCGTTGTCGAGGGAGATGGCAGGCGGTGGGTCGGCATGTTGAGCAGGAGCACCTCGAGCGCCAGCTGGGCGCTAACATTCCGGGCAATCTGGCTCAAAGTGTCGTTCAGCCGGTCGAGTGCGGCCTTGATTTCGGTCAGGGTAGCGCTCGATGCCAGTTTATTCAAGGTGTCCATGCAGTCGATGTTGACCGCATCGCCGGCACAGCCGTTCTTGACCAGCAGGACGTCTCGCCAGAAGCCGAGCCAGGTCCTTAGCACTTCGGCGCCGGCGCGGCGGTCTTTTTCCACGGTCCTGGCTAGCTCGGCGGCGTACTGGAGGCGGTCGTTCAGGTCGGCGCCGAGCAGGCTAACGAGCGTTTCCAGTGTCCGCGCACGGTCCTCCATCAGCCTGCTGTCGCTGGCGGCGGAGACCGCCCAGCCGGTACGGCCGCCAGAAAGCCTGGCAAGCAGTCCGGCTTTGGCGGCCTCAACACCATAGCGTTCCTGCAGGAGACCGGCGACCTCCGGTACCGGCGCCGGCCTCAACTCGACCCGCTGGCAACGGGAGACAACGGTAGGCAGGAGCCGGGTCTCTTCTACCACCAGAAGGAGCCAGACCACGGAGGGGGAAGGCTCCTCGAGGACCTTGAGGATGCGGTTGCTGGCTTCGGCCGACATGTTTTCGGCCCCGTCAATAATGAAAACGCGGAACCTGCCCTCGTAGGGCGGCAGGGAGGCTGAATACTGGATTTCCTTGATGTCTTCGGTGCTTATCTCGTGCTGTGCCCTGCCGTTGCCTTCGCCGGCGCTCAGCCGGATGCTTCTCACATCGGCATGCTTGCCCTCGGCGATGCGGCGGCACGAGGGGCACTGGCCGCAGGGCGGGTCACTGCCGGTGCAGTTGAGCGCCTGGGCCAGGTTGATGGCGAAGGTGCCTTTGCCGACGTGGGGTGGACCGACCAGGAGATAGGCGTGGGCCAGCGTCCCCGCGCGCAGGCCCCGTTCGAAGAGCCTTATTATTTTCGGTTGCCCGATTACCTGCCACATCAGAGTGTGATTGCTTAGGAAGCGCCGGAGGCCGCCTAGACTTTGCCGTTGTCCAGCCGCAGCAGGTCATCATAGGTCTCGCGGCGGCGCACCACGCGGGCTTTTCCCTCTCTGACGAAGACGATGGCCGGCCGCGGGATGCTGTTGTAGTTGCTGGACATCGGGATGCAGTAGGCGCCGGATACCGGTATTGCCAGGACATCGCCGGCCTCGGCCATGGCCAGCGGCGTATCGCGTACCAGGATATCGCCCGATTCGCAGTACCTGCCGGCGATGGTGACCGTGTCCGTCTCCATGGCCAGAGCCTTGCTGGCCATGAGTGCCTCATATTCAGCGCCGTACAGCGCCGGGCGGATATTGTCGCCCATGCCGCCGTCGATACAGACGTAGCGGCGTACGCCGGGGATATCCTTGACCGCTCCCACGGTATACAAAGCTACGCCGGCACGGGCCACGATAGCGCGGCCCGGCTCGACGACAAGCCGCGGCGGCTTCAGGCCGAGCATCCCCGTCATCTCCGCCAGCTTGCGGCATATGGCTTCGGCGTAGTCGCCGACGGGCGGTGCCGGTCTTGCCAGGGTGTACTGCACGGCGAAGCCGCCGCCGGCTGAGAACTCGTGCGGCTCCCAGCCGAGCTTTTTCCTGACCGCGGCGGCGAACCGCAGGGTGGCCTCGATACCGAGCTGGTAGACGCCGGTCTCGTATATGGGCGAGCCGAGGTGGAAGTGGAGGCCGACGGGGTTCAGGTTCGGGACGGCCAGCGCCCGCCGGACGGCCTCTTCCGCCTGGCCGGTGCTGATGGGGAAGCCGAACTTGCTGTCAAGGACGCCGGTGGTGGTGTGTCGGTGGCTATGGGCGTCGACATCCGGCGTCACCCGGAAAAGGATGTCCTGCTTGATGCCGTGTTTGCCGGCAAGCTCCCCGAGCAGGTCCAGCTCGTGGAAGTTGTCAACGACGATGCGGCCGATGTGCCAGTCCAGGGCCAGTTCAAGCTCGTCCCTGGTCTTGTTGTTACCGTGAAAGTAGACCCGCGACGGCGGGAAGAGGACGGACACGGCACAGTTCAGCTCGCCCCCGGAAACGACGTCGAGCCCCAGCCCCTCCTCCTTAAGCAGGGTGGCCAGAGCGCGGTTCAGGAAAGCTTTGGAGGCATAGATGACATGGCTGTCCGGGTAGCGGCGGGAGAACTCGGCCCTGAACTCCCGGCATTTCTGTCGGATGGCGGGCTCGTCAAAAACGTAGAGCGGGGTGCCGTACCTGCGGGCGAGGTCGACCGTGTCACAGCCGCCGATGAAAAGGTGCCCCTGCGGGTCAACCTCGGCCGATGGGGGAAAGACGGCGAGTTTTGGTATGCTGGGGCGGGCTTTCATGGCTGGAATGTTAATAGTAAGAGGTGAGATAGTCAACCTCCGCCATTGTCATGTCCTTCCGGGTGACTCCCGCCACGTCATTCCGGGCGGACGCGGGGGATCTGGCGGAAAATGAAATTGTATGTGTCTGCCCCACCGGAATCCTCAGGATGACTTCGCTGCCCCCGCAATGACAATAAATGAAGGTACAAGAGCTTTGAAACTTGGTGTCTGGAGTCTGGAATCCGGAGCTTGCGGGGTGGGACACATGACCCTTCCCAGTTAGATAGTGGAAGAAACCGCTTGGGATCACATCTAGGTCGGGCGTTGGCCCGAATCGACCCAGGAGAGAAACTCTCCCTAGAAAGGAGGTGATCCAGCCGCACGTTCCCGTACGGCTACCTTGTTACGACTTCGTCCCAGTCACCAGCCCCACCCTCGGCGACTGCCCCCTTGCGGTCAGCACATCGACTTCAGGTGTTGCCGGCTCCCATGACGTGACGGGCGGTGTGTACAAGGCCCGAGAACGTATTCACCGCAGTATGCTGACCTGCGGTTACTAGCAACTCCGACTTCATGCAGCCGGTTTCAGACTGCAATCTGAACTGGGGGCGCTTTTTTGGGATTAGCTCCAGGTCGCCCTTTAGCAACCCATTGTAGCGCCCATTGTAGCGTGTGTGTCGCCCAGGGCATAAAGGCCGTGCTGATTTGACGTCATCCCCACCTTCCTCCTCATTGTATGAGGCGGTCTCGCTAGAGAAATCAACTAGCGACGAGGGTTGCGCTCGTTGCGGGACTTAACCCAACACCTCACGGCACGAGCTGACGACAACCATGCAGCACCTGTGGCGGCTCCTGACTGGATACAGGTGGTTGCCATCTCTGGCTCCTACTTCCGTCATGTCAAGCCCTGGTAAGGTTCTTCGTGTAGCATCGAATTAAACCACCCGCTCCGCTGCTTGTGCGGGCCCCCGTCAATTCCTTTGAGTTTTAGCCTTGCGGCCGTAGTCCCCAGGCGGAGTACTTAAAGCGTTAGCTGCGGCACGGAGAGGGTCGATACCCCCCATACCTAGTACTCACCGTTTAGGGCGTGGACTACACGAGTATCTAATTCGTTTCGCTCCCCACGCTTTCGGACCTCAGCGTCAGGGGCGGCCCAGGAGGCCGCCTTCGCCACTGGTGTTCCTCCCGATATCTACGCATTTCACCGCTACACCGGGAATTCCACCTCCCTCTGCCGCCCTCGAGTCTCCCAGTTTCGAATGGCTTTGCACGATTAAGTCGTGCACTTTCACATCCGACTTGGAAGACCGCCTACGTCCTCTTTACGCCCAGTGAATCCGGATAACGTTCGCCACCTACGTATTACCGCGGCTGCTGGCACGTAGTTAGCCGTGACTTATTCGCCGAGTACCGTCTGTATCTTCCTCGGCAAAAGAGGTTTACAATCCGAAGATCTTCATCCCTCACGCGGCGTCGCTGCGTCAGGCTTTCGCCCATTGCGCAAAATTCCTTGCTGCTGCCTCCCGTAGGAGTTGGGGCCGTGTCGCAGTCCCCATCTGGCTGGTCGTCCTCTCAGACCAGCTACCGATCGTCGCCTTGGTGGGCCATTACCTCACCAACTAGCTAATCGGCCGTAAGCCCCTCCCGAAGCGCCTTGCGGCTTTAGTGACGGGTCTCTAAACCCGGCACCACATGCGGTATTACTCTATCTTTCGACAGACTATTCCCCGCTTCGGGGCAGGTCACTTGCGTGTTACTCAGCCGTTCGCCACTATCCGGCCAATCTTGCGAAAAGCCGGACCGTTCGACTTGCATGCATAAGGCACGCCGCAAACGTTCATCCTGAGCCAGGATCAAACCCTCTAAGAAAAAAACGGGTTTCTTCCACTATCTAACTGTTAAGGTGCTTTTTGGGAAAAGCGTCTGGAATTATATCAAAGAAACTCGATGAGTGTCAAGGCCGGTCCGGCATTGCCGGTGAGATTTCCTGAAGGCCGCCGCCCTTCAGGCTGTCCTCATCCTGAGGACTGGTGTTGAAAAAGGGCACGGTCGCCTCACGATTTCTCTGACAGCGGAATGGTGAAGCTGAAGGTACTGCCTTTGCCGACCTCGCTTCTGACCTGTATTTTCCCGCCGTGAAGCTCGACCAGTCTCTTGGACAGGGAAAGGCCGATGCCGAGCCCGCTCTGGTGCCCCGAAGCGTCTTTGCGGATGCGGCTGTAGGGAACAAACAGGTTGGGCAGTTCCTCGGCAGGGATTCCGGCGGCGTTGTCCTGCACCTCGGTGACCAGGTTTCCGGCTTCAGTCCGCGCGCTGACCTTGATACTGCTGCCCCGGGGCGTGTACTTGAAAGCATTGCCGATGAGGTTGACCACTATCTGACGGTATCTTGCCGGGTCGGCCATTACCGGAGGCACGTGGCCGGCTATTTCCAGGGCCAGCGACTGCTCCTTCGTCGCCGCCAGCGGCTTCATTTCGGCCACTATCTGTTCCAGCAGGCTGCTGACGTCCAGCGGCTGGCGCTTTATTTCGAGAAGGCCTATCTCGCCCCGCGCCAGGTCGAGCAGTTCGTCGATGCGGCTGTTGAGCTCAAGACCGGCATGGTGGATGTTCCGGGCCATGCTGGCCAGCGGCTCCTCGCGCATCTCCTCGGCCAGCAGTTCCGAGGAGGCAATCATCGCCGTCAGCGGCGTCTTCAGTTCGTGCACCAGGGCGCGGGTGTACTCGGAGTAGTTCCTGATCTCGTCTTCGCGCCGGCGGCGGAGGCCCGATTCCTGTGAATAAAGCTCCTGAAGCCTTGCCTCGCTGGCACGGAGCTCCTTCTGGGAGCGCTCCAGCGCATCAAGCATCAGGTTGATATTGCGGCCGACCTCGGAGACCTCGTCTCTGCCGTCCGCCGGCACCCGTCTCGAGAAGTCACCGGTGGCGCCAATCCGGCGCACCGCGTCCGCCGTCCGGTACAGCCTGCGCAGTATCCAGCGGTCGGCCAGCAGTAATAACAGCAGACCGACGAATATGGCTATGCCGATGATGAAGGTACTGAAAAAGCGGATGGTGTTCTGTCCTTGCTGGTAAATGTCGCGGGGCAGGTCCACTCTGAGTATCAGGGAGGGTCGGTTGAAGATATCGTCAAGCACGGTATAGCCGGCAATACGCTCTTCGCTGATAGCTTCAATATGGGCCGGCGGGCCCGATTGCAGGCGTTTCTGCGCCGCTTCGATGTCCGACGGCAGGTCCGGAGCGTCCATCCTGAAGATGCCGAGCGACAGGCCGGTCACCTTTGAAAGCTGTTCCATCAGGGCGTCGTCCAGGTACCGCGCCATGATGAAGGTGCCCCGCACCGGCCCCCGCCGCTCGCCGGTGATAATCGGCCGCGAGGCCAGCAGGATGACGCTCTCGGGCAGTACCAGGATGCCTGCCCTCCGGCTGTCGACACCGGCATGGCTCAGCAGCTGACTTCCCGGTGCAAGCTGTGCCAGCAGGCCGGATGGAATTTCAAGAGGCCGGTGGTTCCTGAAATCGTACCCTTTGCCGGCGGCCATCCTGCCGGTCGCATCGAATAAAAGCATGTAGTTGACCTTGAGGTTCTCGAAGCTCGAGTTGACCAGGTTGGAGCTGACGTAGTCCTGTTTCCCGTCCTGGATAAAGGCGTAGCTGTCGTCCTAGGCGGCCCAGTCGGCGGTGGTATCGTCCAGATAAGAGACCTCGCGGTCAAGGGCATCCTGAGCGCGCTGGATATTGCGGCTGACCTGAGCGTTCTCAATTTGGGCAAAGCGTTCCGGAAGCAGGACCTGGGACAGTGTCATCGAGATGCCGGTAGTGACGACAACCGCCGCGGCGAACAGGACAAGGAACTTCGTGCGGAGAGACAGGCCCCTCCCGATTGAAGCTGGCGGTTTACTCATGGGCGTGATAACTCAGGTACCATCATACCGCAGCTATGCCGGCCCCGTCCAGCATCGGGGGAGGGGACCCCCGATTCTCACGGTCGCTCCGCTCCTTCAGAGTGACATGGAAGGGAAGCGCTTCCTGAGAATGACGCCATGTTTGTTTTGCCGCCGGTTTACGGGTGTAAAGGAAGGGGGCCGCGGGCCCCCTTCCCTGTCTGTCCTCTAAATCTTTAACGCCAGCTCCGCCGCGCTGTGGGTGGCGTTGAAGACGTAGCCGAGCTCGTCCTGCATGGCGTCACCGATAGTATAGACCTCGGGCACCCTGCCCCTGAGCTCGCCGGCCAGCCTATCGTTCTTCCGGTGCTTGTTCACCCAGAGGACGCTGTCGCAGGTGATGGTCTCCTTTTTGCCATCGGCGGTGGTGAAGGTGATGCCGTCTTTAGTTATCTCATCAATCCTGACGCCGTTGACCACGCGTATCTTCCTCTGCTCCAGCCAGCCGCCGGGGAAGGCCAGCTTCAACAGCCACTGGATGTCAACGCCCTTGAAGGGCACCGGGTCGGTATCAATGATGGCCGGCACCTCCTTGCCGCGCTTGACCAGGAACTGGGCCGCCTCGATTCCGGGCAGGTCACTGCCGACGACCACGATTCTCTTGCCTCCGGGCAGGAAGATTTTGGTGGCCGCCGAGGCCATTTTGGCGCCGAAGATGCCGAGCGCTTTGCTTGCCTGCCGGCGCTGTTCCTCGGTGGTGTTGACCCGGGCGCCTTCCCTGATTGGCAGTTCCGGCTCGATGGCCTCGGCGCCAACGGCGCAGATGACCACGTCCGGCTTCTCCGCCTCAATCGTTGCGGCGGTTACCGTCCTGCCCAGGTTAATCTTCACGCCCTGCTTTTTGAGCTGGCCGCGGAACCAGTCGATGAAGGACGGCAGGTCGTCGTTTTCTGTACCCTTGATGAAGGCGGCCATGTTCATCGAGCCGCCGATGTCCTTGGCCGAGTCCCAGATGCTGACGCTGTGGCCGCGCAGGCTGGCGACCCGTGCCGCCTCAAGCCCGGCCGGGCCGGCGCCGACCACCATGACCTTTTTCTTCTTCTCCGCCGGCTTAATCACCATGGTCAGCTCGTTGCCGGCGAAGGGATTGCACCGGCACTGCACCGGCTGGTAGGTCCACATCACCGAGAGGCAGTGGAGACAGCGGGTGCATTTGCGGATGTCGTCCTCCCTGCCCTCAGCCAGCTTCTTCGGGAACTCGGGGTCGGCCATGAACTGGCGGCCGAAAACGGCAAGGTCGATTTTGCCTTCCCTGATGGCCCTGTCGGCTTCGGCGAAGGAAAGTCGGCCGACGCCGGAAACGGGTATTTTGACCGATTTCTTGATGTTGGCCGTCTCCGGAATCAGGGCTCCGCCGTGGTCGATGCGGGCGGCGAACTCCCGGGCCGGGGGCGGCGTCTCGGGGTAGGTGACCAGGTCGGGGAAGGCGCACAGGGTGAAGGCGCCGTAGCCGTAGCTCGATGACTGGATGTAGTCGGCGCCGGCGGCCTCGAAGCGCCGGGCGATTTCGCAGGCCTCCTCGTTGGTGGTGCCCAGATTCGGCTCCTCGGTGCTCCACTCCTTGTTGCTCATGCGGACGCCGATGACAAAGTCCGGGCCGCAGAGCTCGCGGGTGCGCCTGATGAGCATGGTGCCGAACCGGGTGCGGTTGTCCATGTTCTGGCAGCCGAAGTCATCGGTGCGCTTGTTCTGCCGCCGCGAGAGGAAGGCATTGCCCAGGGCATAGTGTGCCTGGTGGAGCTCAACGCCATCGAAGCCGGCCTTTTTACAGCGCAGGGCGGCCTGCGCCCATTTCTCGAGGACATCGAGGATTTCATCGCGGCTCATCTCGCGGGCGACCTCGAAAAGCCCCGGTTCGGACGGCGGCGTGATGGATGAGGGCGCCTTGGGCTGACCGCCGGCGACCTTGGAACTGTAGGCCGGGCCGGCGTGGGTAATCTGGACCACCACCGGCACGCCGTGCTGGTGCACCGCCGCCGCCAGTCTGGTCAGGCCGGGGATGAATTTATCGTCATCGAGCCTGACATGCGGCATCTGGGAAGCACCCCACGGGTACTCGCAGATGCTTTCTTCGATGGTAATCATGCCCGGGCCGCTCTTGGCCAGGCCGCCGTACCAGGCGGCGATGCGGTCGCCGCAGGAGCCGTCCGGCTCGGCATACAGGAACCACTGGCCGGACTTGACGATGCGGTTTTTGAGGTGGAGCTTGCCGATTTTAATCGGCGAGAAGAGGCTGGTGTACTTCTGTGTCATGGCTGTCTCCTTTCTTCGCTGACCTTGTTGCTACTTGCTACGGTTGGAGGGCTATCGGTATGAGGCCCGTAGCATGGTAGTAACGGGACAGTCGGATGTCAATATTCGGGACATCGGCGGTTGTGAAAACGGCCAGCGGGTAACATGCCGGTTGCCGTAGCGGTCATGGAGGGTGCCGGCGGGTGATGGGTAAAAAGAGAGGGCGCCCTCTCGGGCGCCCTCTCGGGGGTTACCGGGGTGATTGGTCTAGACTTTCCTGGTGCGGAAGATGAGGACGATGGTGACCACGACCAGGATGGCGCCGATGGCAATCACGACCCAGACCCAGACCGGGGTGACCGCCGGAGGCGGTGGCTGGACCACGACCTGCGGGGTCGGGACGTTAATTACCGGTGTCGGCGCCGGGGCCGGCTTGGCAACCACGACGAAGGAGGCGACCGGAGACGGGCTGCTCGGTATTGGCTTGGTCTGGGTGACCTGCCAGAAGTAGGTGCCTTCCTTCAGCGCGGTGTCGTAGCTGTAGGCGGTGCCGGTGACGGTGGTGGAGACCAGGGTCTTGGTCAGCGCGGCATCGGTGGCCAGCACGAACTTGTACTCGGTGGCGCCGGGCATCGGCGTCCAGGTGAAGCCAACCGAGGTTGGCGCCACCAGGCTGGTGCCCTCAGCCGGGGAGACCGGCTGCGGTGCCGAGTACGGGGCCTGGACCGGCACGCCGGACTGGACGACTACCTTCAGCGCCTTGGACCATGGGCTGAGGATCGCCTGACCGTTGTCTACCGAGTCAACACGGACGCGGATGTAGTAGGTGTTGCCGCCCATGATGCCGGCTACCTGCGGGTTGCCGATGAACCAGCTC
>Ga0185342_1000930_pt1 | contig 13364 bp, 7 predicted proteins | sample ConPoolayeEmetaG_FD_128045 | JGI IMG/M metagenome (GOLD analysis project Ga0185342, IMG submission 128045) | Hot spring microbial mat communities from California, USA to study Microbial Dark Matter (Phase II) - Cone Pool mat layer E metaG... ...
GCCTTATCGTGGTTATATTATACTCGCAATCTTTCTCAACATAGTAACAGCCGCACTTGAACCTGTAAGACCATATCTAACCAAAATCGCCGTTGATAATTACATCGCCATTGGTGACTCGAAAGGACTAATCAACATAATTGCTTTGATTTTACTTTCCTTAATCTTGCAGGCAGTTATCAATTACGCAATGAATTTTGCAACTCAATATATGGGACAAAGGACATTGTTTGATTTAAGAATGGAGATTTTTGAACACTTACAAAAATTGGCTCTAAAATTTTTTGATAAGTCACCTATCGGAAGATTGGTTACAAGAGTTACCAATGATGTAGAATCGCTAAGTGAACTATTCTCATCTGGAATTGTGATGATATTTAGTGATGTGTTTATCATAATTTGGATTTTTGTTTTTATGATTTTGATGAGTTTTGATTTAGCACTTGTAACAATGAGCGTTATTCCTGTTTTAATTTATGCGACATTTCTTTTCAGGAAAAAAGTTCGGGCAAATTATCGCGATGTTCGAAAACACCTTGCACGATTGAACTCATATATGCAAGAGCACATTTCTGGAATGAATGTAGTTCAGATGTTTAATAAAGAAGAAAAAGAATTTGAAAAGTTTAAGTCAATTAACCAAGACTATCGAGATGTAAACATTAAAGCGGTTTTTTATCACGCCATTTTTTATCCAGCAGTTGAATTAATAAGTGCAGTTGCTGTTGGATTAATAATCTGGTATGGTGGCGGGGAAGTCGTAAGGAATAATTTATCACTCGGTGTTTTATTTGCATTTATTCAATATACAGAAATGTTTTTCAGACCTGTCCGTGATTTGGCTGAGAAATATAATATACTTCAAACTGGAATGGCTTCTTCCGAAAGAATTTTCAAGTTGCTTGATACAAAAATTTTTGTGAAACAACCTGAAAAACCAATTCCACTAAACGATGTAAAAGGAAAAGTAGAATTTCGAAATGTCTGGTTTGCTTATAATGATGAAGAGTATGTTTTGAAAGATATTTCATTTTTAATCAATCCAGGTGAAACAGTTGCAATTGTTGGTGCAACTGGTGCTGGAAAATCGAGCATTATCAATTTGCTTTTAAGATTTTACGACATTAACAAAGGGCAGATTTTAATTGACGATATTGATATCTCACAAGTTGATGAGAAAGAATTAAGAAAAAATATTGCTTTGGTTCTTCAGGATGTAATTCTTTTTAGTGGTGATGTGAAATCGAATATCAATTTGTGGAATGACGAAATTCCATTTGAGAAAATTGTTGAAGCTGCTAAGATTGTTGGTGCTGACCAATTCATAGAAAAACTACCAAAAAAATTTGATGAAGAAGTTAAAGAACGCGGAGCTACGCTTTCACTTGGACAAAAACAATTAATTTCATTTGCTCGTGCTTTGGCTTATAATCCAAAAATTTTAATCCTTGATGAAGCAACCGCATCAATCGATACAGAATCCGAGCGAATGATTCAACAAGCAATAACAAAGCTTTTGAAGGATAGAACATCAATAGTAATTGCTCATCGTTTATCGACAATTCAGAATTCAGATAAAATAATTGTTTTGCACAAAGGTCAAATAAGAGAAATGGGCAACCATTACGAATTGCTTGAGAAGAAAGGAATTTACTATAGACTCTATCAGTTGCAATATAAAGAGCAGGAGATTGGAGTGTGAGGTTCATCAAAATTAATTTCTAAAAAATTTGATTTTTTGATTTTAAATCTTTGTGGCTTCTATCACATTACCTTTTGATAACTTCTTTCTTTTTAACAGATACTGCAATTTCAAATTTTTCAACACTTGAGATAAATGTTCCATCAATTCAAACAGATTATGCCTTTATAATTACAAAGATTGGTTCGACTAGAATTGCTGGCTCATCAGATTCAAAATTCAATTTTAATCTCAAACAAAATTTTCCAAATCCTTTCAATTCAAAGACAAAAATAATTTTCGGTCTCCCAAAAGTTTCGAAGGTGAGTTTAAAAATTTGTAATTTTATTGGTGAGGAAGTTAGTTCACTTATTTCTAATGAAACTTATAATTCTGGTGAGTATGAAATAGTTTTCAATTCAAAGGGGCTACCATCTGGTGTGTATTTTTTCAAACTTCAAACCGAAAAATTTTCTCAAACCAGAAAAATGATTTTGTTGTAATAAAAATGTGATAAACTTAATACTTCAATCTTGTCTTCGTTTGGGTGAATTTTATTTAATCATTTCTGATTAAAAATTCTTTTATGGTTATCTTCTTTGATAAAAAATCTTGTGACTTTTAATGAAGCTATGAAACTAATTGTTAAAAAGTCGATTGAAACCTTTCACAATTCACTTTAGTAAGAAGTTCGAAATTTGGGTAATTTTATATCAAAAGTTCTGGAAAAAACAGCGAAATGGAGGAATAGTGTATGAACTTTAACAAATTTACATTAAAATCACAGGAGGCGATTGCTCAAGCTCAAGAGATTGCTCAGAACTATTCAAATCAGCAGATTGAACCTGTTCATCTATTAGCAGCTTTAATTCAATCCAGTGATGGGGTTGTGCTTCCAATTCTTCAAAAACTTGGTGCTAATGTGAATTACATCAAAATAAAAGTTAACGAAGAACTGGAAAAGCTTCCCAAAGTAACAGGTGCTTCTGTTGGCAATCAATACATTTCACAAAATCTTGCAAAAGTTTTTGATGAAGCTTTGAAAGAAGCTAATGCCTTGAAAGATGAATACATAAGCACCGAGCATCTCTTGATTGCAATTGCATCCGACCAATCTAACATCGCTCGAATTTTAAATGCACAAGGTGTAACCAAAGAAAGTATTTTAAGAGTATTGAAAGATATTCGTGGTTCACAAAGTGTTCGTTCACAAAGTCCTGAAGAAACTTATCAGGCTTTGAAAAAATACGGACGCAATCTCAATGAACTTGCAAAAATGAATAAGCTTGATCCAGTTATTGGTCGAGAAGATGAAATAAGAAGAGTTTTGCAAGTCCTTTCCAGAAGAACAAAGAACAATCCAGTTTTGATTGGTGAACCTGGCGTTGGTAAGACGGCAATTGCAGAAGGTTTAGCTCACCGAATTGTTCAGGGTGATGTTCCAGAAAATTTAAAGACTAAGCAAATCGTTGCTTTAGATATGGGTGCTCTGATTGCTGGAACACAATTTCGTGGACAATTTGAAGAGAGATTAAAAGCGGTCCTAAAAGAAGTAACAGAATCAAATGGTGAAATAATTTTATTCATTGATGAGCTTCATACCTTGGTGGGAGCTGGTGCAGCTCAAGGTGCAGTTGATGCTGCAAACATTTTGAAACCAGCACTTGCCCGTGGTGAATTACACTGCATCGGTGCAACGACAATCGATGAGTATAGAAAGCATATCGAAAAAGACCCAGCACTTGAAAGAAGATTTCAACCAATTCTGGTTGACGAACCTAGCGTTGAAGATACAATCTCAATTCTTCGCGGATTAAAAGAAAGATATGAAGTTCATCACGGTGTTCAGATAACCGATTCTGCTATTGTTGCTGCCGCTCAACTTTCTTATCGATACATTACGGATCGATTTCTTCCAGACAAAGCAATTGATTTGATTGATGAAGCTGCATCGAAACTTAGAATTGAAATCGATTCAATGCCAGAAGAACTTGACATACTTGATCGAAAAATCAAACAACTTGAAATTGAACGAGAGGCTTTGAAGAGAGAAATCGACATTGCTGGTTCTCAATCAGATTCAGCAACTAAGGAGAGACTCAATGATATTGAAAAAGAGATTGCTGATGCAAAAGAAGAATTCAATGCTTTGAAAGCTCATTGGCAGAAAGAGAAAGATTTGATTAAAGAGATTCGTCAGATGAAAGAAGAAATAGAGAACTTAAAACATCAAGCCGAAACTTATGAGCGTGAAGGTGATTACGCAAAAGTCGCAGAAATTAGATATGGAAAACTTTTAGTTCTTGAAAAAGAACTAGATGCAAAAACAAAAGAACTGTCTGATGTTCAAAAAGATAAAAAAATGTTGAAAGAACAAGTTGACGCTGAAGATATTGCTGAGATAGTTGCAAAATGGACTGGCATCCCAGTTCAAAGAATGCTTGAAAGCGAGAAATCTAAATTGCTTCATCTTGAAGAAAGATTGCATCAAAGAGTTGTTGGTCAGGATGAGGCAGTTACTGCTGTAGCAAATGCAATAAGAAGGGCACGAGCTGGATTACAGGATCAAAATCGTCCAATTGGTTCATTTATTTTTATTGGTACAACTGGAGTTGGTAAGACAGAACTTGCGAGAGCTTTAGCTGAATTTTTATTTAATGATGAGCGTGCAATGATTAGAATTGATATGTCTGAGTATATGGAAAAACATTCTGTCAGTCGATTAATTGGTGCACCACCTGGATATGTTGGTTATGAAGAGGGTGGACAATTAACAGAGGCTGTTCGTCGTAAACCTTATTCAGTTGTTTTACTCGATGAAATTGAAAAAGCTCATCCTGAAGTCTTCAATGTCTTGTTACAAGTTCTAGATGAAGGTAGGTTAACCGATAGCAAAGGTCGAACTGTCAACTTCAGAAATACAATCATCATAATGACATCGAATATTGGTTCACATCTTATTCAGGATAAATTGCAGTATCTAACTGATGAGAATCGTGATGAAATAATGGGTGAATTGAGAGTCCAACTCTCTAATTTATTAAGACAAACAATTCGTCCTGAATTCTTAAATAGAATTGATGAAATAATTCTTTTCAAACCGCTTACAAAATCTGAGATTTTGAAGATTGTTGAACTACAACTTGCCAATGTTGGTAAGATATTGGCTGAGAAAAATATTGCACTTGAAGTAACAGACGAAGCAAAAGAATGGCTTTCTGAAGTTGGTTTTGATGTAACCTTTGGTGCTCGACCTCTTAAGAGAGCAATTCAAAGACTGGTTTTAAATCCACTTTCACAAGAAATTCTTAAAGGTTCAATTCAAGAAGGTGATAATGTAAGAATTGATTTAGGTGAACAAGGAAAGCTTGTGTTTACACCATATAAAGTTGAAGAAGTTAAATAAAATTGAATCTGATTAATTTAATGAGTCCTGCCGATTGGGTACGGCAGGAACCTCTTTATTATAAAAAATTTTTTTCTTGAAGTTTTCAACTTTCAACAATCTATTTTGAATCAGAGTAAGTAATTGATAAATGTCCTTTATCAGTCTAATTCTGAGTACGGCATAATAGAATGTTAGCTTGAAGTATATTTCGTATTGCTCGTTTTCACAAAATATTCAATGAAATTAAATCTAGACTTAACTTAACAAAGAATGATGAATGAAATCTTTAAAATATGTATGATATTTTTTAATTAATTAAAGCAAACTTATGTCTGAAGGCTTGTTTTTTCATTACTTTTGGATTAACTCAATTTGATCAATCAGATTCAATTCGGCTTCACTAACACTTTTCATTAAGTCAGTCCAACTTCTTTGAAAATATTGATTAATTTCATCAATAACTTTATTTAGTGACTCAGAAAAATCTTTAAATGACAAATCAAACATTTGTGATGGCCTATCGTAGCTTGATAAAAGATAATTTTGTGTTCTGAAAAGCTTAGATGTTAATTTATTTGGGTCAAATTGAATCCCTTTTGGTTCAATAAAATAAAATTTTTCAGCAAATGTTCTAATTGAGTCTTTGTGCATTTTAAGTTTTTTCCTTAATTCATCAATCTTTTCAGATTTCTTTCCAGAAATCTTATCGATAACGAAATTGATATTTCTCTCGGCGGTCTTAAGATTTGTAATTGCTTTGCTCATCATTTCCATTTTTGCATAAAGATTTTGCAACGCTTCTTCTCTAAGTTTCAAATCCTCAAGTGAAATTGTAATTCTTGGGTCAGCAAATACATTAACATAAGCTGAATCAGAATAATTTTTATAAGAAATTTTGAGTAAATATTTTCCTGGTAAAACTTCTGGACCTGCAGGTTCTACATCTTCTAGTCTTTGAGTTTCTTCCCACCTCGGAATTCTTATACCTTTTCTATCAAGGTTCCAGTATGTTCTATTCAAACCATCTTTGGCGTTAATATTCAGTGTTCGAATTAAATTTCCTTTTTCGTCAAAGACTTCAATTTTAACTTTCTCAGATTTTTGCTGAACTGTTTCGTCTTCAATTTTTTCTGTTTGTTCAGAGTTTAACTTCGTAGTAGTGTCGAGTTTCATATAAAAATTGACCATAGCTCCAGCAGGCAAGTTTTCACCGTAAAATTCTGCATGACCTGGAAAACGCATTCCTACTGGTGGTGAATACTTCATCAAATATGCATCAGGTATATCAAAAAGTCTTAGATCTCTTTCGAAAAATTTATTTCCTTCTTTAGCCATTTCTCTAAGTGGCGAAATGTTATCAATGATGTAAATTGATCTTCCGAAGGTTCCAATTACAAGGTCATTTTCTCTTGGGTGAATTATTAAATCAGTAGTTGAGACGGTTGGAAAATCACTTTTCCATTTTGCCCAGTTTTTGCCAAAGTCAGTGCTTACATAAAGTCCAAATTCAGTTCCTAAGAAAATTAAGTTTGGTTCTTTAAAATCTTGGACAACAGAGAGACAATATCCATGAACTTTCTTTTCATCGGCAAGTCTAATCCAGCTTTTACCAAAGTTCGATGTATAATAAAGATAAGGGGTCCAGTCGTCTCTTCTATGGTTATCAAAAATAACAAAAGCTTCTGCTTCGTTAAATCTTGATGCATGAATTTGTGGTATCCAAGTTCCTTTTGGAACGCCTTTAATGTTGTCGACGATATTTTTCCAGGTTTTACCTCCATCAGTAGTAAGTTGAAGATTACCATCATCGGTGCCAACCCATATTACACCTTTTCGAACAGGACTTGGAGCAATTGCAATAATTGTGCAGAAATTTTCTGCTGAAGTTACATCCGGAGTTAATCCGCCGCTCTGTCTTTGTCTTTGTTTTGATGTATCATTTGTTGTTAGGTCAGGTGAAATTATTTCCCAGGAGTTGCCTTTGTTGGTGCTTTTATGAACGAATTGACTTCCATAATAGATTGTGGAATTATCGAATGGATCCTGAGCAAGAGCTGCATTCCAATTAAATCGTAATTCAACTCCAGCAGGATGAACTGGTCTAATTGATTTTTGAGTTCCTGTTTTTGTATCATATCTAAAAAGATTTCCGCCTTGCGACATAGCATAACCAAATCTGCTATCATCTGGGTCTGGCAAGACATCAAAACCATCACCAAAACCAACTTCTAGCCAATTGGAATTAGAAATTCCCATATAATTGAAGACTCTGCTTGGACCCTTCCACGAACCATTGTCTTGAAGTCCACCATAGACATTATAAGGGAAGTCATTATCAACATTAATATGATAGAATTGTGCAACGGGAAGGTTCTCCACAAATCGCCAGGTCTTTCCTCTATCGTAGGAAATAGCCAGTCCACCATCATTTCCATCAATTATGAAATTCGGATTTTCTGGATGGATGTAAAAGGCGTGATGGTCGGGATGAATTTTTGAAATCAAAATATTAAAAGTCCTACCTCCATCTTCGCTTACTGAGACTTGAGTGTAAATATTATAGATTCGATTTTCATTTTTAGGGTCTACATAAATTTCTGCGTAATAAAAAGGGCGATCGCCAATACTTTTATCACTCACTTTAAACCACTTAAAACCTCCGTCTGTAGATTTATATAGAGCGTTTACTTTAGCTTCAATCAATGCATAAACAATTTCAGGATTACTTCGAGCAATAGCAATTCCAATTCTTCCGAGTTCACCTGTTGGTAGTCCATCTTTGTCTGTTCTTTTTGTCCAGGTTTTACCACCATCAAAAGTTACATAAATTCCACTTCCTTTTCCGCCAGAAGTAAAAAACCATGGTTGTCGTCTAAATTCCCACATTGCTGCGAAAAGTTTGTTTGGATTTGATGGATCCATCACAAGATCGGCTATTCCAGTTCTTTCATTTACATAAAGTATCTTGTTCCAAGTTTTTCCACCGTCAGTTGTTTTGTAAACACCTCTCTCTTCTGAATCTCCAAATGCAGAACCTTGAACCCCAACATAAACAACATCTGAGTTTCTTGGATCAATAATTATCCGATGGATGTTTCTAGAATTTTCTAATCCTAAATGAAACCAAGTTTTTCCACCATCTAAAGATTTATAAACCCCATCCCCACTCGTTTGACTATTTCTGGGGTTACCTTCTCCAGTTCCCACCCAGATTATGTCTGGTATATTTTGGTCAATAGCAATTGCTCCTATTGAAGCAGATTTCAATGTATCAAAAATTGGTGTCCAACTAACACCTCCACTTGTAGTTTTCCATAATCCACCTGAAGCAGTTCCGACTAAAATTATAGAGGGATTTTTCTGAACAACATCAATTGCAGTAACTCTTCCACTCATTCCTGCTGGACCAATTGAACGTGCTTTAAGTCCATGGAGTTTATTCATATCGAGTTTTTGGGAAAAAATATTTGTAAATGAGATAGTAATTATTAGAACAATTATTTTCAAAAAATTTCTTTTCATCTTTTATTGCTCTCTCTATTTTGTTCTTTTAACATTTTAATATAAAAAATTGAAATGAAAAGTTACGAGTGTGATGATTTACATTATATATTTTTATAATTGATAAACAACACCTTTTCGTAAGACTACTTATCAACAAAATTTCTGAAGTTTTGCCTAAATAAAGTTTGTTGGAAAGAGTAAGAGGATTAAGCTTAATGTCTGCCTGAGCAAGCTTGTCCTGAGAAATATCAAGTGATGAATGCATTAGATAAACTAGTTTAAAATTTTCAATTTTATTCTTTCACTTCAGCTACTTCTAATTCTTTCATTTGTAGAAAAATTGTTCGTGTTTTATCTTGCCTTGTTAATTAGGATTATAGCTATTATGTCTCGTAACCAAATTAAATTTTTACAAGAGTTTGAAGAAAAATTTCGTAATCTTTACATAAAAAGTTCATCAGCTTACTGGAAAGCTTCAATCGAAGGAAATGAAGAAAACTGGAACGAGGTTACAAAATATCAACTTGAGTTAATAAAACTCTTCCGGGATAAAAAATATTTCGAAGAAATAAAAAAACTTCACTCAAAAATTGATGATTTTGATCCAATTACAAAAAGACAGATAAAAATTCTATACAACGAATTTCTTCCAAACCAATATGATTTGAAAAAGCTTGAAGAGATAACAAATCTTCAAAACAAAATTGAAAATGTCTTTGCAACCTTCCGGGCAAAAATTAATGGTAAAACTTTAACTGACAACGATGTTAACGAAATTCTGAAGAATGAACTCGATTCAAAAATTCTTCAAAAAACCTGGGAAGCTAGTAAAGAAATAGGTGATTTAATTGTCGATGACTTGAAAAATCTAGTTAAACTTCGAAATGATCAGGCAAAAGATCTTGGTTATAAAAACTATCATGAAATGAGTTTAAATCTTTCTGAACTCGATGGAGAGGAACTCGATAAAATTTTTACAGAACTTGAATCGAAGACCGATGGACGGTTTTTCGAACTAAAGAAAAAAATAGATAGTGACCTGGCTAAAAGATTTAATATCAAAGAAGATGAGTTAATGATTTGGCACTATCAACAGAGATTTTTTCAGGAAGCTCCTCCTATTTATCTATTGAATTTTGATAAATTTTATGAGGGTAGAAATCTTGTAGAAATAACAAGAAACTATTTTAGCGGCATCGGACTTAATATTGATTACTTAATTGAAAAAAGTGATTTGTTTGAGAAGCCCAATAAAAATCAACATGCTTTCTGCATAAGTATTAATCGTGCTGAAGATGTGAGAGTATTATGCAATGTAAAATCGAATGTTGATTGGATGGGCACACTTCTTCATGAGTATGGTCATGCTGTGTATGATAAAAATATTGATTACAACCTCCCATTTGTTTTAAGAGACGCGGCTCACATTTTTGTCACGGAGGCAATTGCTCAACTTTTCGGAAAATTGGCCGTTCATCCAATATGGATTAAAGAAGTTTTCAAACTAAATGATTATGAGATTGAAGATATAAAAGATTCAGCAATCGAATACACAAAAATGAATCAAATCATTTTTGCCCGATGGGTTTTTGTAATGTACAGATTCGAAAAATCTCTATATGAAAATCCTGATCAAGATTTAAATTCACTCTGGTGGGATTTGCATAAAAAATATCTCTTAATCAATAAACCCGAAGGAAGGAATAAACCGGATTGGGCAACTAAAATCCACATTGCAACTTCACCTGTTTATTACCACAATTATCTTCTTGGCGAGGTATTCTCATCACAACTAAATCACTATCTACATAAAAGGGTTTTAAAATCGAATGACTTATGGAATAATGTTTTGATTAACAGAAAAGAAATTGGTGAATATTTAATTGATAATCTTTTCAAATTTGGTTCATCGTTGCACTGGAAAGAAGTTATTAAAATTTCAACTGGCGAGGAACTAAAAACGGAATATTACCTAAACCAGTATCTGAATTAATTTTCAAATCACAGAAATAATTTAATTCATCTCAAAAGAAATTCACATCCTCTAATTTGCATTAAATATTTTTTAATTTCTATGAAAGATCGAAGCACTCGCCGGAGTTAGCCAATTTTAATTTAATTTTCCAAATTCAACCATATCTTTCCCACCATAAATCTCGATAAGTTGGCCTTCGACTACTTTTCTTAAAAATGTGTACCAAAAGCATTCCAAATACGAATCCACCAATATGAGCCCACCAGGCAACACCACCTTTTGCTGTTGTTTCAATTGCAAGTGCAAGAGTTCCTTGAAATATTTGCGTTACAAACCAGAAGCCGAGAACAATCAAAGCTGGTAACTTTACAACATCCCAGAAAAATAAAATTGGAATAACTACGATAACTCTTGCAAAAGGATACAACATCATATAAGCACCAAGCACACCAGAGATAGCACCACTTGCACCGACTGTTGGAATATCTGATTCAGGATTTGTGATAATGTGAACTCCAGCTGCTGCAAGTCCACACAAAAGATAAAACAAAATGTATCTAAAATGTCCCATTCGATCTTCTACATTGTCTCCAAAAATCCACAGATAAAGCATATTTCCAATCAGGTGAAGCCATCCACCATGTAAAAACATAGAAGTGAAAAGAGGAATGATTCTTTCTTCAAGGGAAAATAAAATCACACTTCCATCATTCAGTCGAATTCCTGAATAAAAATATTTAATTGGTATAACAGCAAATTTCCTGATGAAAGGTTCAAGGTTATCGCCAAGCGATAATTCGAAAAAGAAGATAATAACATTAATAACAATCAAAGTTACATTAACAATTGGATAACTTCGAGAAGGAATATCGTCTTTGATTGGTATCATATAATTTCGCTCATAAGTTTTAAAAATTTTTGTCAAAGTTAATAAAAGAAAAATAAAATATTTAAGAGTGATTAATTGAAAGGTAATCTTTCAAAATCAATCCTTAATGATTCAACCATTTATGAAAAATCAATTCGTTTCAATATTAGTTTTCGATGATAAAAATATTGTATCTACAAATATCATTTTTTAATTTTCGAAAAATTGGAATAAACCTATGTTTGCAAAAGTTTTTTCAGCAGCAACTTACGGAATTGATGCAATAATTGTCGAAGTTGAAACGCACATTGAAAGTCAGGTTCCAGGTTTTACAATAGTTGGTTTGCCTGATAATGCGGTTAAAGAAAGCCGTGAAAGGGTAATTGCTGCAATTAAAAATTCTGGATATCAATTTCCAAATAAAAAAATAACAATCAATCTTGCTCCAGCTGACATCAAAAAAGAAGGCAGTCTTTACGATTTACCTATTGCTTTGAGTATTCTTCAGGCAAATGAATTAATTGAAATAGATAATTTTCAGGATTATTTGATTCTTGGTGAACTATCGCTTGATGGATATTTGAGACCGGTTCATGGAATTCTTCCAATTTGCATTAAAGCAAAACAGGATGGTTTCAAAGGAGTAATTCTTCCAGAAAAAAATGCTCTTGAAGCAAGCATAGTCGATGGATTGAATATTTACTCAGCAAACACTTTAAATGAATGCATTGAAATTTTGAATGATATTGAATCCAGAATTCCAATTAAGACCGATGTCCGGTCAATTTTTGAAAAAGCGACAGAATATCCCATTGATTTTTCTGAAGTTAAAGGGCAAGAGAATGTAAAACGAGCACTTGAGGTTGCGGCAGCTGGTGCTCATAATATTTTGATGATTGGACCTCCAGGATCAGGAAAGACAATGTTAGCCAGACGTATCCCATCAATTTTACCAGTATTGACATTTGAAGAAGCACTTGAGACAACAAGAATTCATTCTGTTGCTGGACTTCTAAATCACGATAGCCCAATAATTACAAATCGTCCATTTCGAAATCCTCATCATACAACCTCAGATGTTGCGTTGATAGGAGGTGGAAGTTATCCCAAACCAGGTGAAGTATCATTTGCTCATAATGGAGTTTTATTCCTTGATGAATTACCCGAGTTTAAGAAAAATGTTTTAGAGGTTTTGCGTCAACCACTTGAAGATAGGAAAGTCACAATAAGCCGCTCGAAATTAACACTTGAATTCCCATCTAACTTTATGTTAGTTGCTGCAATGAATCCTTGTCCATGTGGTTATTATACAGATCCAACGAAGGAATGCACCTGCACACTTCAGCAAATTCAGAAATATCTTGCAAAAATTTCCGGACCACTATTGGATAGAATTGATATCCACATTGAAGTTCCTGCAGTTAAATTTAAGGAATTGCTTTCTTCTCAACAGGGAGAAAGTTCTAAAGATATTCGTGAAAGAGTAACTCGTGCTCGTGAAATTCAACTGAAAAGATTTAAAGATTATCCTGGAATTTATTCGAATGCGAGTATGAATAATAAACTTGTAAAAAAATTCTGTGTGATTGATGCAGTGGGAGAAGAATTGTTGAAAAACGCAATTACTAAGCTTGGACTTTCTGCAAGAGCTTATGATAGAATTTTGAAAGTTTCACGAACCATTGCAGACCTTGAGGGAAGTGATAAGATTCAACCACATCATTTAAGTGAGGCAATTCAGTATCGATCACTTGATAGAAGTCACTGGGGTTTGACTTAAAAGGGTAATAACTATAGTTTTATGGTTGTATAAAGGACCCGTTCAAAACACCGTTATTGCGAAGTGGAGGGATGTATTCTTTTAATCAATTCAACCTTCAAAATTCATAATTCAATAAAAAGAAGTTCTGTGAAAGATTGCTTCGAAACTTCGTTTCTCGCAATGACT
>Ga0185342_1000934_pt1 | contig 13320 bp, 11 predicted proteins | sample ConPoolayeEmetaG_FD_128045 | JGI IMG/M metagenome (GOLD analysis project Ga0185342, IMG submission 128045) | Hot spring microbial mat communities from California, USA to study Microbial Dark Matter (Phase II) - Cone Pool mat layer E metaG... ...
ACATAGAAACAACCGCTGATGGCCTTAACAAGAGACCTCTTTTCGACGACAAGCGGAAAGCCCAGTGTGTCACATGAACCTGCAGTTATCGCTCAATGAATACGGCCGAGTCTTCAAACTGCACCGCAACATCCCGTTGCTTTTCGTCATACGCCTCTGCAGAGCAATGACTGTAAACCTTGTCTGGACCACGTGGCCTCTATTCGTGAGAGGCCTAGGCGCTTCCGTGTACGAAACGAGCCTGGTCTGGGCCATCGGTGCGGTGGTCGACGTGGGACTATTGATCCCATGCGCTTTGGTATCAGACCGCTTCGGTAGGAAGAAAGCCCTCCTTCTGAGCCAGATCTTCGTCATAGTTCCAAACTATGCCTACACGCTGGTGACCAGCCGGGAGCAGGTCATTCCGTACAAGATGATAGGTACTGTGAGGGATATGCTGTACAATCCAGCGGAGATGGCCATGATTACCGATATGAGGTGCTCCTGAGGAACGAGGAAGAGCCCTGAGTATTGTTCAGATCGCCCACCCAGTAGGAAGTATTCTAGCACCTATAATCGTAGCTTACATCTTGGACAACTACGGTTGGAATGCAGTCTTCTGCTCAATAATATTCTCCGCAGCTCTGGCGATGATTCCTGCGTTGTTCCTCAAAGAGACCAGACTTGAGAGGACGAAGACCCGCTTTCGGCTAACTGGCCCGAGTAGGAAGAGTTCAGATACCTCATTCCTCAGGGTGCTGATTATCTTCTTGATGTTTACAACATTCAGAGGAGCCGAGATGGCTTTCTCTCAGATAACACCCATCTACCTCAGTGAGCGATTCAATGCAAGCAGTTATCAACAGGGCCTATTCTTCTGTGTGGGAACAATGGTCGCAAACCTGATAATCCAACTTCCTGCCGGATGGCTTGCAGATAGATACAGTCGAAGGAAGATTGCGCTCATATCTGCTGCATGTGGACCATTCATCATAGTTCTTTGGCCGTACATGAGCAGTTACTGGAGTCTCCTAGCGTTGCGTATGCTCCTCTAATTCGATGTTGCCATCGCAGGACAGGCAAACCAGGCTTACCTGATGGATTTCACTGAACCTTCAAGAAGAGGTCTGGCCGCAGGGGTCTACCAGCTGGGAAACACATTGGGAGGTAGCGTCTTAGGAACAACTCTCCTAGGATACGTATACGAGATGTATGGGTCTGCTGCTCCATTCTACACCGGTGCACTCTTTGGCCTACCAAGTATTCCGATAATCATGCTGCTGAGAAAGAAGAAAACTTGAGAGAATGAAATTGAACCATCGCCCCGGGTCTTATCCTGCCTTGCGAAAACCATGCACAGGCAGACGAATCCGGTTGAAACCCTGGAGAGGAACCGCAAGACCGAGCACGTTGCTGAAGCAACTCTCACTTCAGGTGGGAATAGAATTCCTTTGGTTCAAGTTCTCTAAACCTGTTTGTTTTGCGCACAAGATGTTGCCTAATGTCCAGGCAGAGATGGCACTTGGAGATGTAGCCTCTAGGCAGCTCTTCGTACTCGAATTCCCTACATGCTAGGTTGAAGAGTTCTTCGACGTCAGAGACCAAAGCTCTGATGATAGGGTATTGGCTCAAATCTACTCCTTCCCTGCAGATAAGGTCAAGTTTTCTAGCGTCTCCAAGGGTGATCCCTCCGCAGTAGCCAGTTATGTAGTTGCAGTAGTTGTCAACATGGACATGCCACGGTCTTGTCAACTCTTCCCTGCAAGACTCTCCAAAGTACTCCGATGCTGGATGTTTCGTGAACAGGTTTGCCAACTGGTAGGAGGCTCTACCCATAGGGATAAGCTCCACATGAGATAGGCACTCAAGACCTGCCTTTTGCAGGTAATCTTCAAACGTCATGGTGGTTCTGACATTAAGCCTTTTGAATTGGTCGTGGAAGAATTCTTGGTATATCAGTAAATTATCTTCGAAGACTTCTTTGCTGATTCTTATTGCTCTCATTGTTCTCTCGAAGGGTACATGCTCCAAAATGAATGGGTTGACACTCACAAGTATGCCGTCCAAGCCTGCATCACTGAGCTGCTTCAGTCTACTCCCCGTGACTTCGTCGTCCACACACCAGAAACAGTTTGTCTCTACAAAAGTAGCTGGAATGTCAAGCTCCTTTGTCATCTCCACCGCCATAAGCAGAAGCTCAAAGTTGAGAAACGGCTCCCCTCCTGTGAAGTGTAGACCATAGTTGATCCCAACTCTAGTACCAAAAGGATACCTCTTTCCTATTCTCCTGGAAAGCTGGGTCAATATTTCGCTCAGATTATCTAGCCTAATCCAATCTCCTTTCCATTTCGGAGAACAGGCGTACATACAATGCCTACATTCGCTAGTGCATCTGTATGACAGAAGTATTCCCGCAGACACGGGTTCGGGTACAAAGAGTTTCTCCATTATCCAGGTCATCCTTTCATATGGTCATGCACTAAAGCTGCATGGCGTACAAATGTTGAGTTCTAGTCTAGGCTTAAGAATGGTGGAGGATAAGAGACCTACTCTTCGATTCGAGTGCCACCTTCATAGGCCATATTGGAGGAGATGAGGCGGAGAAGGGTTGCTGAGACTCTCTCGACAGTAGCCTGACCATCAAGAGATAAGCAAGAGAACTTTGGCTCCCTACAGCAGGTCTGGTCTATGACCGAGCTGAGGCCGGAGAACAATCTGCGGTTGTTTCTCTATGGAACTTTAGGTTTTAGGGGTTCTCGATGGGCGCCTGAGGAGGGGGTGGCTGAGCGGGATTGAGTTCCAGAGAGACACTGAGGGTTTTCTCAGACGGGTTGCTCAAACTGGTTCATCTCAGGGTTCTTGAGATACCCCGGCTCATTCACCGAACATGACTGAGGTATGGAGCATCATGCTTGGCCAACACGTCTACGAGGCTGATGCGCTACGGATGGCGGCCTGTATGTACGCAGGGGGCGATGCCTTGCTTGGTGGAGATGGGGGGTGGTCAGGGCGAGTGGGAAGCTTGGCCTAAAGGCGTATGAGGTAGTGGGTGAAGAGGAAGAGCTGAAGAGATTCATCGAGACTAGTTTAGAGACGACAGATAGCCAGTTCCTATTTGCAGTTGACACAAGCGTCTACAGAAGGGGTCGCCACCGCCCTTCATGTTTCTTCTGACGGAATCCTTTGCAACGCTAGCTATATGGATGGAGCCGGGGACTAGATAGGGTTGTCGTTTTTTGTTGTTAGCCGGCCAATTCTCACTATACGCCCTTCTGAGTCGTGTTCTGAGGTCTCACTTTGCTCGTAGAAGAAGTACGGGCCGTTTTCGAAGGGTACCTCTGACGGGTTCCCTGGAGGGGGTGGGGCGGCAAGCATCTTGTGGATATGTCGACAGAGTTCTTCTGGTGCGATCATTGATCTAGGTCTCCTTCTACTTGGGTGTTGTTCCAGCTTGTTTACAGTCATGTCTTGATGATACTGACGGATTATCTGCTTATTTGCAGGGGTTCTCTGATTCTGCTAGTCTCCTTATCTGGTCAATGTTGCCTGCGAGCGCAGATTCAAATCGCTTGATGTTGGGGATGTGGTCGCCGATGTCTCCTGTGAAAGCGCCTCTTCGCCTCTTCTTTATCAGGTTCACAGCCTCCTCGGAGCTGTATCCTTTGTACACGAGGTATGCGGCTATGAGTGATGGTGAGCGCCCGAAGCCTCCGGCGCAGTGAACCATGACCCGTCTTCCTATGCCTATGTGTTTCTCGATGAATGCGACACCGCGGATGAGTTGGTCTTCGCTGGCTGCGGTATAGTCGGGTATGGATAGGTGGCAGTATGCAATTCCGTTGTCATGGCAGTACTTCTCCTCCCTCTCATTGTCCGCCCTTATGAGGGGGTTGCCTTCGTCTCCACGGGCGTTCAGTATGGCTCCGATGTCTTCTCTCTTCAACGCCTCTAGGTCAGCGGCATCTCTCCAGCTCCCCACTGCGAGTTTGCTCAGGATCCAGTCCATAGAGAGAGGTTATGGCTCTGCGGCATATATCAAATTTAGATTTATCTTCACGCGACGAGCACAAAAGAGGGCACAGCCTACATGAAGATTAATGGCTTGTGGCAAGGATTCGAAACTGATGGAAACTGGGACACAATCGAGCTTACTCCCGCAAGCATGACCTTCACGGGTGACATGAAACACCTGCAGATATTCTATGGCCTATACGGCTACGGCGCAACCCATTCTGCCACGTTCAGTGACATAACCGTCACACAATAGGCAAAGGAACTGGAAGCACTAGTCCTCCATTTTTCTTTTTTTTGGGGGTTGGTGAGAGCGATTCAGGCTCACACTCTATTCATTCTCAGATCTGTCTGACTATTGAGTTCGAAATCAGATCCACGTCTTCCGGTATTAAACTAGGATGTCTACATCGCTTCTTCACAGGCCATCCTCAAGTTCATCTTTGTTGTACTAGCCGTAGACATACAGGTCCTGTTCCCGAGTCGTTAACGAAGTAGAGGAGGCAGCAGTCAACTTCTTGAACAAGGTCGCCTCGAGGTTTCCAAGCTGTGCAGAGTATTCATCTCCTCTCTAGGATCCAGATTATTACGGTTATTGCCTCGTTGTAGGCTTTGCGGAAGGCACCTAGACCTGTTGCCGTACGGATGTCCATATGCAAGATCCTATTGAGATTTGGTAGCCATTGGTCACGAAGACGCCTTTCCCAAGCCAAGCAGGAGAGACTACGCCGCAGACAAGGATCCTCACACATCTTTGTCGAGACAAGATGCAAACCACAAGGGTGCAAGACTCCATGGCTCCGTCTAGGGCTACGATTCGATTGCCAGCTTCACCATCATTCGCGCCCGCGGCACCCTACATGGATCAGCTTGCTAGCCTGTATTGATCGCGCCAGAATGAAGACATGCATCTTCTTTACAATCATGTATATCCAGACTCGAGCTCGGTATGGTCTCAACTCCGTTATCTGTACAGCACCCCTTCGGTCCTCTTTCCATTGGCAGTCAGTTCTTGATCGAGTTACCCTACCAATAACAAGGTGCATCCTGTCTCCTGCCATCAGGTTCCAGACAAAGGCCGACTTCGTCAACTTGCTGGAGAAAAAGGAGGGAAATGAAGCGGCGTCAGCGACGAATCCGCTTCAGCAAGGTTCCCCGTAACACAATGGCCATTAGAAACAGTGCACCGAATATCAGAGGCAGCACCATCTGGACAGCTGAGGAGGTCACCGTTCCTCCCACGAAGATTGTCCACTCGGGAATCTCATCCACTGGCGTTATGAGGGGAAGTGAGTCCACTTGGAAGACCTGAGCAACCCATGTCAGACAGTCACCTGTAGCACTTATGCCAGGCTTCGCCGATGTGTCACCGACCGAAACAGATACGTCAAAAGTCTCCGTGTCCCAAAGCCACCCTTTTGTCATGTTTCGCAGGCCAGTGCTGTCAAGGACGTCCCTCCCGTCGAAGACGCTTAAAGGTATCTGAACCCCGTTCCAAGTTGCATAGTCAGGGCCAGTGACCTGTCCGTCTCCAACGACGAAGGTTGTCTTCGCTGCAGTTGACAAGGCATTGAATCCAGCCAATGTACTCTCCACGAACTCACCGACAAAAGTGACACCACCATGGTAGACCTGCAATAGGGTATCAGGCAGAGCCGGGTTCTTGTAGATAACAATCAGCGAGGCCCCTTCAAGAAGCGGTGGAACCTCATCGTCGTCCCAAGGACTCGAGCCATCGGTTCTTCCGGAGGCGAATCCTGAGAGTGAGTAGGCTCCGTTGATCCCTGGCTTGATCAGCGAGGTGACGCCTGTCCCGTACACCCATGCGTGTGGGCCGCTATCAAACCAGCAGGGTTCCCCAATGTTGGCTATGAGTATGCCTGTTATTGGGTAGCCTTCAAACCTACCGTTCCTCATGTACGGGGTTTCCGTCCCGTTGAATAGAATCTCCCAGTATAGAATGGCCTTAACGACGCTGCTGCCCGCAGGGACGCCGGAGATGTCGATTGTGCCGTAGCCGTAGTTGCGCATCGCTGTCCCATTGGCGACGTAGCCTCCCTTGAGGTAGGAGTTGTACTTGAGTGACAGCGGAACTGAAGGCGAGTGTATGTCCTGCATAGTGGGGCATTCGGTGCAGACCGCGCCCTCTTCTGCGTGTACCAGAGGAACCATTGCAAAGAAAAGCAGAGCGACTAGAAGTGGTGCAAGAAGCGTTTTTCGCATTATTCTTCTCCGTCTAGATGGCTACTACGGCTTTGCATAAACGACGTTCTATTCCTCGTTGAGACGGCTCATTCGTCTGTGAGACTTAGGCGGGTGCTCATGGCTTGATGTTGGCTCTTCCGGAATATAGCGACGTGCTCAGGATTGAGCAACCCAATCATCCCCTGTCCGAGGGATGCCTCTCGGCCCGTCTATCTCGTGTGGATAGTTCGACTTCAGGCTTGAACAAGTCACGACTCCGGTGTCTCGCGCTTGACTTACTATCCTAATGAGCAACTCGTCTCCTAGTTTGAGGCTCCAGAACTCTATGTCGGATGGGGGATCCATGTGTGGTATGCGGCTCCGTGCATGACGACTTGCTGGCGCAGGCGTTCATGACCTCCTCGCGTTCCTTGGTTTTCTCTGTCTCTTTTCGTGGGTTAGGTTTCAGCAGGCTTCTCACCTTTCAACTGCTGATCCTTACCTCTCGGCCTGTTTTGCGTGGGGTTGGTAGGTTCTTCTCCTCTTGAGGTCGGAAGTAGCCTTCAGCGACGACGAGGTATTCGCCGCCTGTCCCATGTCTTTCGAGTATGAAGGGTTCGACCTGCAGGACCTGGTAGGCTCTCACGCCTATCCGGACGGTGTCGCCTTTCTTCGACAGGTAGTCAGTCTCCTTTCTGGTGGCTTAGTCATCGTCTTCGTCTCTCTCTTCTTTGGGCCAGTAGCAAGGGTTGCCCTGTGCTTTCCGGTTCTTGTTTCGTAGTGTGCAGTTTTGGGGTGTCCTTGGCCAGTTGTCCTGTCTGCAGGTGAACTGTCCTTTGTGAAGGCTCTGGACGCCGTATCTGCAGGTCTTCCAGAGGGGCAGCGTCTTTTGGGTATCCGGCGAAGTCGAGTAGTGTCTGTAGGTTTCCCTGTCGATGTGCGGCCATGTAGTCCCAGATCCAGTTGATCACTTTGCTGCTTACGGAGTCGCCTCCTCGGCTGTATACCTTCAAGAAGCTCCCACCGGGGCCTCTTCGGAGCGAGGGACGTAGACCTTGAGCTGTTTTGTGGGCCTGCTCATCCATGTTCCCGCTCCCCGTCCATGGCCGTTGGCTGGGGGATAGGTGCGTATCCTTGGGAGAGGAGGGAAGGACCTGCGGGCGGGACTCAGACAGTCCTGTGAATTGTTGCCTCGCCTTCTCGGTCCATCTGTACTGGCCTACTTTGCGTCCGTGGGCGGACTTGAAGCCGCTTGGGACTCTACCGACCTGGTCGAGGAAGCCTCAGATGACGGCGAGCGTGAAAAAGCGTCCAATCCCGTTCCTATGCCTCGTGGAGAGGTACATGTCGTAGCCTTGGAGCCTGAACAGTCGCTGCTCACAACTGAGCCGCGGTTCCTCCTGTAGAAGCAATGAATGAGGTGGAAGTAGTGTTCCTCGACGGTCTCAACGGGTCTACTGGCCAAGGCTGGGCAGCTCCGCAGCTAGTAGTCGGGTTCGATGATGATCTCTTCCATAAGGAAGCCCTCCTCCCTGAGCCGGGTGACTGTGACCTACTTCTCCGAGCCGTCTCTGTGGCGCCGGACGACCATCGCTAGCTAGGTGAGGCGGTAAACTCTCTCGAAAAGGGTCATCCCTCCCCCGGACTGGTACCTGCGTACGTAGACCAAGCCTTTCCCCTCCAGCTGCCTTGCGGAGGCCATCTCATCAGGCGGCTGGAAACCCCTCCCAGCTAATGCCTCCCGCACCTCAATGCTGTAGAACGCACTGCTCCAATTCGATTCCAAGAACCCCGCACCAGCTCCGCCTTGTTCGGATACACCCCACGATCCACCTGAACACCCCGATAGTCCTCAAACGAGACAAAACGCAAACCGTCGACCATAACACTTTCCGGATCAGAGAGATACAGGTAGTGCCTCCCAAAATTACGAGTCTTCTCAGCCCTACTCCTGAAGACACCTTCCGCGTCAAAAACAACTCCCCACTACGAACAAGAACACCCGAACGCCACAACCTCTTCAAACACGCCTAACCGCCTCAACACCCACCACACTCCTAACAGAGACCTCCTGACCTGAAAGTGCCGCACCTCAAGAACCCGAAGAACCGCAGACTCCGTCCGACCTATCAACAAAATACACAGCACCAACCCATACCAAATGACGGCTCGAACAAAAAGCAAAATCAAAGACAACACAGAATTCAAACAACCCCGAACCGGAAAGAAATAATGCATTAACGGCCCAAAAACCGCAAGTGTGTTGGCGCCGGGGACGGGATTTGAACCCGTGTGACCCTTATGGGTCACAGACTTAGCAGGCCTGCTCCCTACCAGGCTAGGAGACCCCGGCTCAGAGGAGTTTCAGCAGCCTATGCTTGTTTGTGGTTGCCGGTTCTTCTCTTGAGGTGGTTTGCTTTAAGGTTGCCGACTCTTCCTACGCTGTCTTTGAGAAGACGCCGTAGAATTGCCTGTAGGCGGCGGATGCGTATCTCTCATCCCTAATTGTTGGAGCCGAGTTCGCGCTTTCCGGCTGCGAATCCGGTTAAGAGGTTGCTATTGGAGGCCTCTCTCATGTGGTAAAGAGCTGGGTCGGCTCAGCCCGTGTTGGTCTACCTTCAATGAGATCTAGGAAACCATTCTTTGTCCCGGCTCATCTGGTCTTCACATCCGGAGATTTAACTCCCAAGTCATAGCTTGGGTCGGGTCATTTTTATACTCGGTTGGTAGACGATCAAAAGCAAAGGTTGGAATGCATGTGGCAAGAAGGGTGAAGTACAAGCCGATCTCTGTTAGGGAACTCTTGACGGAGTTGCAGACAACCACAATGCTGATGATTGACCTTGCCTACTCCGCAGTGCTCTTCAACGACGTGGAACTTGCAGAGGAGGTCAGCGAGATGGAGGAGAAGGTCGACGACCTCAAGACTCTTCTGATTATGAACACCGCTATCGCCATAAGGGATGCTGAGGATGCCGAGGAGATGATGGCGATAATGCGAATGGGCACGGTAGCTGACCGCATCTCAGACGCGGCCGGAGACATCGCCCGCACAGTCTTGCTGGGCATCGGCGTTGACCCCTTCGTGGTTGAGGCCTTCAGCAAGACGCAGGAGAGACTTATCAGGTCGAAGGTTCTTAAGCAGTCCATACTTGTGGGGAAGACCTTTGCGGAGCTTCAACTTGAGACAAACATCGGCGTCAACATAATTGCCGTGAGGAGAGGCAAGGAGTTGATAACGCGGCCTGAAGGAGATATGTCGGTCAGAGAGGAGGATGTGCTGATCGCCAGAGGAAGCGACGTGGGGATCTTGGAGCTGGACAAACTCGCTAGAGGGGAGCTGATGTCGATTCCCCGACCGAGGATGGCTTTCGAGGAGGAACGTCTATGAACCGTGAGAAGCTTGTTGCAATGCTTACGCAGTTGAAGGACATCTCTGAATTCACCGTTGACTTGGCCTACTCATCACTGCTCTGCGGCAGCGAGGAAATTGCAGACTACGTGATAGGCATGGAGGAGAAGATGGATAGACTCCACACCGAGTTCGAAACGGCTGTACTTGAGATCAGGGATGCGCTACCGGCAAAAGGTCTTCTTGGCCTCATCCGCCTCAGTCTGGCGGCGGAAGAACTTGTGGACGCAGCTAAGATGATGGCAGAGATTGTCAAGCTAGGGGCAAGAACACACCCAGTGATACGCATGGCATTTGAGAAGGCGGAGGAGACAATAGTCTTGGGCAGAGTCTCAGAGGTCTCACCCTTAGCTGGGAAGAGCCTTGGCGAGCTGGGACTTGAGGACGACATCGGGATGAGGGTTATTGCAGTGGAGAGATGTGAGACATGGACCTACAATCCCCCAGACGCGTTCATTCTTGCTGTGGGAGACACGATCATAGCTAGAGGATACTCGGAAGGCAGGGAGAAGCTCCTCAAACTGGTAGAACCTGAGTACACATATGAGCAATAGGCGGGTGCTCTTGCCAAGACTCATAAACAGGGCTGTCCTGCTTCAGTCTCTTCTTGCGCTCACCTTCGACATCGGCGGCATCCTATCAGGCAGGATCGTCCTCCTCTTCTCCCCGATCTTCGAGTCGTCCCCTTGGATTCTTGCTATCTACCCGCCGCTCTTAAGCGTCCGTGGAAACATTGGCGGCATCTTCTCGGGTAGGTTCAGTACTATGCTCCACGTCGGTGAGGCAGAGCCCCGGCTGAGAAGAAATACTTCGGAGTTCTACTCGCTTGTCAGAGCGATCTTCTTTCTTACATTCGTTGACACCGCTGGGTCAGGCTTCATTGCCTTCACTGTCAACTCACTCTTTGGCAACGCAATGCTGAGTGACCTCTTTTTCTACGTCATAGTCCCGCCAGTCACATCTCTCTTTGCAATGGCCATTGCGATCCCATTCGTCTCCTACATCGGCGTCTCCGCGTTCAGGAAAGGACTAGACCCATCTATCCTGCTTTACCCAGCTATGTCAACGATGGATGACATCCTGATAACGCTCTGCTATGTTCTCGTAGTCACCGTTGCAATGCTTCCCGGAGGTTCAACTGGAATCCAGGTCGTAGCGGTTCTTATGTGCATATTCTTCTTCACTATGTTTGTTAAGCAGAGAGGGGCGAGGGCTTTCAGAAGAACTGTTGTTGAGGGTGGACCGATGATCCTTCTCTCCAGCCTGTTGGGAACATTCGCAGGAGTTGGGCTGGTCGGTCTGAGAGACGAGATCAGCAGGAAACCATCCATCTTGATGCTGTATCCGGCGCTCATAGACACTCTCGGGGACATCGGCTCGATTCTGGGAACGATGCATACGGCAAAACTTGCACTGGGTTATACATCCTCCTTTTACGCTGCTCTTAGGGAAACACTTGTAGACCTTGTCTCAGTCGAGGTCGCAGGGGCCATGATCCATCTAGTCTTCGGCATTGTCACCTTCCTCATTGCTGGTGTGACAGGTATTCCATCAAACCTCTCTCTACTAGTGAAGGTAGCTTTGTTGTCCAACCTCCTAAGCTTCCTACTGGTCTCCGCACTATCTCTCCTCGTTGCCACTCAAACCTTCAAATACGGTCTAGACCCTGATAACTTCGTCATTCCCGCAGTCACCTCGGTCTCTGATGTCGGAGCCACGATAGCGTTGATGGCCTCTCTGACCATTCTTGGAGTATGAAGAGTCTCTCCGCGGTGGCAATGCGCTCTAAGCATCAGAATACATCCACTCATAGTGCCAGACCTGCAACAGGGCCTAGAAATCATCGAGTCTCACAGACCCTTTCTCTGACAGGGTGAATCCTGCTACTCGACGCTCAAGCTCGGAGAGGTTGGTTCGTTCTTCGACCCAGCAGCCTTAACTATCCTTGTCCTGAGACGATTCTTCAATACAGTATATATGCATGTTAAGAATCTGAAATGAAGACGCGGGAGATTCAGATGCCGAGAGACGATGAGCTCAGAACCGCTATCCCTGTCAAGGACATTATGTCCACACCCGTCATTACTGTGGTTGAGTCTGACTCCGCAGAGAACGTGGCGAGGCACATGGCGGAGAAGGACCTAGGCAGCATCGTAGTCGTCGACGGAGAAGGCAATCCCGTGGGGATAATAACCGAGCGAGACATCGTTGTTCGTGTCACCGCGAAGAACCTTCTGCCCAGCAATGTCAAGGCCAGCTCCATTATGTCCTCCCCCCTCAGAACGATAGGCCCTGAAGCAGACATCAAGAAGGCAGCGGAGCTTATGCACAAACACAGAATTCGGCGTCTGGTTGTCTTAGATAAGGGGAGGATGATAGGTGTTATCACAAGCAGGGACATCACGGCGATAACTCCAGCGCTTATCGAGATCATCATGGAGAAGGCGAAGATCACATTGACGCCCGCGCTGCCGACGGGAGCTGAATCCGCTGGAAACTGCGAGCGCTGTGGCAACTGGTCCGATGTCCTCAGAGAAGTGGATGGGCACTTTCTCTGTGATGAATGCCGGATCGAGCTTCACCTTGAGCAGACGTAGCTGATTCAAGGCTATGTCCGCAGACCTATTGTTGAAGAATTGCAAGGTTCTCCTTCAAAACTCGCTTCGATATTGCTGTATCGGTGTTCGGTCAGGAAGGTTCTGCTTCATAGGAGCGGAGTCTTCGGCGCCGTTGGCATCAGATGCCATAGACCTCCACGGCAATATCGTGCTTCCCGGCCTCTGCGATGTTCACACACATCTCCGGGACCTGTCTCAGAGCTACAAAGAAGATCTCTACACAGGGACATGCAGCGCGCTTGCAGGGGGTTTCACAACTGTCCTCGACATGCCCATTCCCGCTCCACCTTCGGAGAGCCTACGGCAGCTTCAGGACAAGATTGACGCAGCCTCATCCAAGGTCGTTGCAAACGTAGGCTTCCACTCTGGGCTCCCAGAAACGCTCAGGGATCTGCGTAAGGCCAGGAAAATGGGTGCCTACGGTCTGAAGATCTACATGAACAGGAGAGAGAATCTAGATGGAGCAGACGACAAAGCGGTTGAGGGAGCGATGGCGTGGGCGCGAGAGGCCGGGCTGCCGGTCTTGGTTCATGCCGAAGATCTGCCGACCATCGAGCGGCTTGAAAGCTTACACAGAGGTTCCGGCGAGGACTCTGCAGAGGCTTTTCTCAGGACTCGACCACCAAGAACTGAGGCGAGAGCTGTAGCTCGAGTTCTAGGAATAGTCAGAAGGACTGGAACACGAACCCACTTCTGCCACATTAGTACGAGGCAGAGCGTAGAGTTGATTAGGTCGGCTAAGGCAGATGGGTTGCCTGTCTCCTGCGAAGCGACGCCTCATCATCTCTTCCTCACTTCAGAGGTGGCAAAGGCTTTAGGCGGCAGGTCCTTGATGGTTCCTCCTCTACGAAGTGCAGACCACCGCCAAGCTGTTTGGAACGCTCTCTGCAATGGCACTGTAGACCTTGTCGCAAGCGACCATGCTCCGCACACGGTCGAAGAGAAGGATGAGAGAGATGTGTGGAAGGTTCCTCCCGGCGTACCTGGGCTGGAGACGACGCTGCCTCTGTTCGTGACCGCTTGGAAACGAGGCTCAATCACTCTGACGCGAGTTCAGGAGCTTCTTGCTGAGCGGCCTTCTGGGTGCTTCGGCCTGAATTCGAAGGGCTTTCTCAA
>Ga0185342_1000948_pt1 | contig 13160 bp, 13 predicted proteins | sample ConPoolayeEmetaG_FD_128045 | JGI IMG/M metagenome (GOLD analysis project Ga0185342, IMG submission 128045) | Hot spring microbial mat communities from California, USA to study Microbial Dark Matter (Phase II) - Cone Pool mat layer E metaG... ...
TGTGAACAGAGTAGTGTAAAGCTTTATTTACTTTTTGGGGTTTACTGATTTATTTAGGTGACAAAGTGAAAGCGTTAGTAACTGGCGTAAGCGGTTTCATAGGATCTCATCTAGCAGAAAAATTGTTGGATATGGGTTTTGAAATTAATGGTGTCGATACCTCTAATTGTAAAAACAAAGATATCACTTTTATAAAAGGGAGTATTTTAAATAGTAAGCTAATAAAAGAAGCGATTAAAGATTGTGATTATGTATTTCACGAAGCAGCCGTCACTGCACCACCAGAATTTGAAATTTGTCCTAAAAAAGGTTTCAAAGTTAACGTTCTTGGCACCCTTAATGTATTAAATGCAGCAAAGGAAGCAAACGTCAAAAGAATTATACTTGCATCTTCGTCGGCTGTTTATGGTAATTTGAACAAGAAAGCAAAAGAAGAGATGGCAACGTTCGTTCATCCAAATCTTTATCCCATAACAAAGATGATAAACGAAATACAAGCAAGATATTTTCATGATAGAGAAGAATTAGAAACAATAGCGTTAAGATATTTCAACACTTACGGAATCGGTGAAAATAGCAAAGGCGCGTATTGTTCAATAATACATAGATTTATAAATGATATAAAATCAGGAAAAAGACCGATAATATACGGAAACGGTTCGCAGAGAAGGGATTTCGTATATATCGAAGATGTGGTTAATGCTAACATACTTGCAATCAGAAACGGTAGAAGTGGCGAAGCTTATAATGTTGGAACTGGAGAAGCCCTCACATTCAATGAAATAGAGAGAATTATTGCAAGAGAATTAAACTTTGATAAAGAACCTATTTATGTAAAGAATCCCCTAAAACATTATCAAAAATTTACCCAGGCAGATACCACAAAAGCAAAAAAAGAATTAAAATTTGAAGCGAAAGTCAGAGTTAGAGAAGGCGTAAGGAAAATGCTAACCGAAATGTTCGGCCTATAAAAATAAGAAAAGGTTGCGCGTTCAGCTTTGTAGATGGAATTTGAATATGTCTCTAAGTTTTTGTTTCGTTCTCTCTTTCATCTCATCTTCCTTTTTTCTTATAGCAAACTCATCATACTTTCGTTTTCCATCCAAAATTTGCTGCATTTTTTTTCGTAGCTCTTCATAATTACCTGATGAAAAAAACCATCCAGTTTTATCTTCTTCTATCCAATGTTCAAATGTAGGCAAAAATGGAGCAAGTACTGGCTTTCTGAAATAAAAAGCCGATGCAAGGCAACCAGAGAATTGTGACGGAACAAGATATGGTAAGACGACACATTTAGAATTTTTTATGAGATAATAAAGTTCGCTGTCAGAGACCCAGCGATTCAGATGAACAATGTTTTTATCTTTAGGAAGTTGCTGGCACTTCCCAGCGAAAACAGTGTTTAGATTAGTACCCTTAACAGCTTTCAAAAGTATCTCAGTGCCTTTGGATGGTCTATCTAGACCGCCGAATGTAAGAAAATAGTCTTTGAATGGCAAGTCTACTTTGGTTTCTTCATCAAAAAAATCTTTTCTTATCAAAGAGTAAGGCGGATGGGGAAGTTCTTCTGCTTCTTTTCCGAGTCTAATGCGTATCTGCCAGGCAAGCGGCCACTGAGTTGCAAAGGTAGCCGTCGAACTCTTAATCAAGACGTCTTGAAGAAAATCTGAAAAATAATTAGAAATTCTTTTCTTGGAGAAAGAATAGTCGTACGTAGCGTGAAAATAGAATATTTTTTTCGACCTAAGTAATAAAAAGAGTGGGACTATTTTAGGCGAGTACATTGTGAAAAAAGCAAGCTGGCCATCTAGTTCTTTTTTGAGTTTGAGCACCTCTAGAATTGAATAGAAATTAACGAATCTTGCCTCTGGATAAAGTGATTTTACCTTTTCGACTCGCTCATTGTCGGTTGATAGAATGAGTTTGATGTCTGCTTCGATTTCTTTTGCAGCTTGAAAAAGTGAAAGAGTGGTTTCAAGTCCGCCCCCTCGTTTACCAGCATAAACAAAATAAACGGTCATAAATGATCATTCCAAAACTATTCTAGGCTGATGCAAATTTAAAACCATTGCCATCGCCTTATAGCACGAGTTTCGCCAATTGTGTGTAATAGCCAAAATGAGTTAATTGAAAGAATGAGGTGCTCTCAGAGATAATTCGCAACTGCCTAAACGAATAGAACGCATACCACAATATAAACTTTAGATACGATAAGCACAATTTTTCCCAGGCAGAAGAAAAGATTTCATTATACCAGTTATTTTTGAATAGTTTGAGGGTAATTTTACTTTGTTTTCTTCGTGATTATATAATTTCCACATTGAGCTATGTCTAGATATGAGTTATCCATAGTAAAGAATAATTCTTTTATGAAGCCGATAAGCGGATAGCCGTGAATATTAAGAGAGGTGTTTAATACCCCACCTGTACCTGTTAGCTTTTCGTATTCTCTAATAATTTTGTGGTACTCGTCATTATGCTCTTTCTTAACAACATTCGGTCTCATTGTATAATCTTTTCTATGAATAGCTGCCTTTAATTCCTTTTTTCCTTTTTCTGTAGTGTCATACGCAGTTATCATATAGTAAGGCAATGAATTGCCATTGTGGATAGCATAGTCATCAAACCTTTCTTCCAAAACAGAGCAGGCAAATGGCATCCAGAAATCTCTTGATTTTATAGCATAATTTATTACCTCAACAGATTCAAGTTTTGAAGGATCTGCTAATATTGCTCTATTACCTAAACTCCTAGCCCCAACTTCTCCTCTTCCTGCAAATCTACCAACAATGTCCCCTTCATTTACCATTTCTGCAACTTCCTTTTCTGGATTTTTAACTTTTGTTAATTCATACCTTTTATCTAGATTGTTTTCTGCAAAATATTTCTCTATCTCTTCATCCATATATTCTTTTCCTAGATACATCGTCTCATCAGATTTTCCAAATTCGCCATGCTGCTCCAGTACATAAAAAGCAGCACCGATTGCATTCATTTCATCTCCACACGATGGTGTAAAATAACATTTATTCACTTCTGGCATTTCTTGTATTTTTTTATTTAGCTTGACATTCATGAAAAGCCCGCCACCAAAAGCAAGATTTCTTATCTTGTATTTCTCAATATTCTGTCTAACAAATTCAGTTATCTTCTCTTCGACCAATTGCTGAACGCCAAAAGCGATATTATCAAAACGTTCTCTATAAAGTCGATCTCTTAAAACAACCAGCATATATGCTGTTGAGAGAAAAGTTTTATACTTCATGTTAATTTTCGCATTTTTTACTTCTATTAAATCCTTGAACTTTTTCTCATATGTTTTCATTCCATATTCCTTAGGAGGATATGCGGCAAGTCCCATAACTTTATGTTCATGTTCATTTCCCTTCATACCTAGATATTGGGTAACTGCCACGTATATCCAAGCAGTTGAATCAACAAAACTTGTGGTGCTTAATAATTGATATTTTCCATTCTCATAACTTCCAGTCATGCCAGCTAATAAATCTCCGTAGCCGTCCTGAGTGATTATTAAAATTGGCTCTTTTTGCTTATGCAAATTAAAAAAACCGATCGGAGCGTATGTATGAGCCAAATGATGATGCACAAAAACTATTTGGGATTCTCTAAAACCAAACAACTTATTCAACAGACTGATAATGGCTTTTTGGTTAGGCCCCCTCTTGATATTATTTTGATAAAAGCTATAAAAACTTTCAAAAATCGGTGCTGTAAAGCCAAGATAGCTACTTATTATTTCTGCGGTTGCTAAAAAATAGTTTCCAAGTAATGGATTAATTACTCTCTTTTTCATTTTTTCCAATCTTTCCTGGGTTGGAAGTTCAGTAAGGTTTACATAGCCTGCGAATGCTGCAAAATCTATATCGTTAGCGCTTAGATTGTATTCTTTCATTATGTAATTCATTGCATTTAATGGGAAACCCCCATAATTTTTTATATTTGTAAATTTCTCTTCAGAGATGGCTGCTTCGAGTTTATTATTAAGAATGAGGGCAGCTGTAGCATTATGTCCGGTGTGGATTCCTAAAATATTCATAAATACACCATTGACCTAGTTACACTATTGACCTAGTTTTGTATATTGCTTAGGTTTTTGTTAACTATGTCAGCAAATATTTTTATTGCTTCATTTGCATTCTTCACATTAACAGGATAAACAACTTTCCTTCTCTCTTTTTTCCACTTTATAAAGGCAAGAATGGCTTGCACAAAGCGAAACGGCGCTAAAAATAATGCCTTGATAATTCCTGCAAATAACTCAACTCTTGATATTTTAAGCTTTATTTCATCTGTATAAATCCTGGCTTCTTTGAAAAAAAGCAACGAGATTAAAAGTTTTGGCTCTTTTAGTACTTTATCAAAAAAAGAAGATGGAAACGCCGCCCTTTCTTTTACTCTTTTGATTTCAACTTTTGAAATTTGGTCAGTAAAATTATATTCAGTAGTAAACTGATTGCATTTCGAAAGCATTACAAGTAAATCCTTGTCTGAAAAAACATCGCCAAAAAAGGCATAAAACATAAACCAAGTAAAAAATTTAAGCAACGCAAAAACACTGCGTTCGCTATGGAATAGAAAAACTTTCATCAGGCCAGCAACATATGGGTAAAACTTCTTTTTCTCTGCCATTTTGTGGAATACCGTGTATCCCGCTCTAGGGTGATATATAAATATATCTGTAAGCGGAAGCAAAAGGCCGGTTTTGTTGAGTCTGGACATAAAATCGTAATCCTCTCCGCCGCGCCACATATAAGGCGTATAAAAGCCGGCTTTTTCAAAAACAGACCTCGGATAAAATGCAAAACCATTTACACCATAGCTTACCGTCTTCTGAGGATTTGAGTCCTCTTGGGACGTACAAAGTGGGAAAACCACTTTATTTTCTTTTTTTGCTAATTTTACACATTCACTAAAAGATTCTTTTGAATCTATAAATGCATCGATATCAGTAACTGCGATTATTTTATACCCTAAAGAATAACCCGCGTAGGCAGCAGCGAAAAAAGCACCGGCTGTACCTAAAGGAATTTTTTCTTTTATATGTAGTGCACTTATATCCTCTAGTGGAACAAAATCAAGACCTTTTTTATACACAAAAACTACATCTGCCAGCTTGCTAATCCCGCTATTTTTCAAGTATTTAGCAAAATTTTTTAGTTCTTCTACATCGCCCACTGGGCATACAATAACTATATCCTTCTTTTTCTTTATATTAAGCAAAAAAGAAGAAAGCAACAGATTTAAGTTGCTATTTGAAATTATTTCGCTTACCTCATATTCTGTTATAAAATTATTTTTGTCTGCTTTCACCGTAACACCTTTGTAAATGTAAAATTACTTCTTAAAGAAGCTATTTATTTTATTAACTATATAACGGATATCATCATCACTAAGGTTAACAGCGGATGGTAGCCATAAGCCTCGTTCAGCTACATCCTCTGTAATCGGGAAAGATTCTTTACGGCCAAAAGCCGGCTCTGAGTGAAGCGGCGGGTAAAAAGGCCTTGTTCCAATGCCATTCTCTTTCAAAAAGTCCATCAGCGGCTGTCTATCCTTTTTATCTCTAACTAATACGTCAAAGGCGCATAACGCCGTCTCGTCAAAATTGGTGGGAATAAGTTCCACTTCCGGTATGTCTTTTAATAGCGAATAATACAAACGCCCCAGTTCTTTTTTTCTTTTAACTCTCCAATCAAGTTTTTTCAATTGCTCCATCCCTATAACTGCCTGGAGGTCAGTAACCTTGAAATTCCAGCCCTTTAACACGAAGTGATCACTATCCGGCGATTCCCTTCCAAAATTTCTAATTTTTTTCATTTTTTCAAAAAGCTCTGTGTTGTATGTAACCACTGCGCCACCCTGCCCTGTTGATATTATCTTTGGCATGCTAAACGAGAAACTTCCTATATCACCATAAGTACCCAGGAATTTGCCGTAAGCAGTAGAACCTAAAGATTGAGCGGCGTCTTCTATAAGCCAGATGCTGTTTTTTTTGCAAAAAGCTACAAAATCCTTTATTCGCTTAGGGTATCTTGCATTCATTGAGACAAGCATAACCGCTTTTGTTTTATCAGTCACCGCCTCTTTCATTTTTTCAAAATCCATACAAAGCGAATCTGCTTCAATATCAACAAACACTGCTTTTGCGCCAAATATCTCGGCAGCAGTTGCTGAAGCAACAAATGTGTAATCAGGCACTACAACTTCATCATCTTTTTTTATTCCAATCGCTGCCAGTGCCAGCATAAGCGACACGGTGCCATTCGCAACAAAAGAGCAATAAGGCACTTTTATATATTCTGCAAGCATTTTTTCAAATTCCCTTGTTTTTTTGAATTCGGTTATCCAGCCGCCGGAATTCATATAATCTATAACTGCTTTTTTTTCTTCTTCTCCAAAAACAGGCTCGATCTGGTTTATGAACTTCATAGCAAACCACTTTTAACATCTACCATCAATTTCTCAGCTTGCTTTTTCATTAATGTGCCGTCTCTTTCTCCAAGCTCCTTGGCTGGAATGCCAGCGTACAGTGTCCAGGGTTTATATTCTCCTTTTTTAAGTAGCGAAAAAGCACCAACTGAAACGCCTTCAGGCAAATGAACTCCCGGAAGCACAACAACATTGCAACCAAGCAAAACATGATCGTCTATCTTGATTGGCGCGATTTCTGATTCCCCACCATAACCTTCCGGAATCGGTGGGCCGACAAGCTCGCCGCCGCGATAGTCATTTTGGCCAGCGACTATATTGCAATTTGGGCCGATATTAACAAAGTTGCCTATGGTAACCTTTGCCTTTGGCCCGCCTATCATATGACATCCGGCGCTAATATGTGTAAAATCGCCGATAGATAACTGGCAAGAGATATACGCAAAATCATCAATAATGCTATTTCTGCCGATTTCAACAAGCTCTGGCCGCCTAACTCTGACGGTCTTGCCTATTATTGAGTTTTTGCCGAGCTTTTTTAATTTAGAAATATCAAAGAAAATATTTTCCATAGCATAATCTATATTAATGATCTTTTTTAATTTTAATCCAATAAAGTGATTTGGGGTCAGGTAATGAAAATAGCCGAAACTCTGATAGAACCAAGTTATCCTGTAAAAACAAGCGGGGAGACTGTCATAGAAAACAGAGCTGCTCAGATTGCCGAAATATATGGAAAGGAATATGAAATAACAATCATAAAAAGAAAAGATTTTGATGTTGATGGCCAGGTTAATTTGATTTTCAGGATAGCACCAATGCGCCTATTGAGGAGTGCTTTATTGCTTCTGCTCGGCGCATTATCAATACCGAAAATAAACAGAACGCTCAAAAACTTTGAAATTATAATAATTAACGGATACTTTACTGCAGTTTTCTTGCTACCATATTTGCTTACAAATAAGAAAAAAACCATCTATTGCCCGCACACCCAAGTTAAGCCAACGTGGATTAATGCGTCTTTGATGGATTTTTTTGATGCGATAATATTTCTTTCAGATTACAATCGTCAGGAACTCATAAAGCGAAATAAAAAACTCGCGGCCAAGTCATACGTTATATATAATTCAATTGGCAATTACAAAATCAAAAAAGTAAAAAAAACAAAAAGAAAGCACTTCCAATGTTTATTTGTGGGTCGAACAGTGGAAGTCAAGCGACCAGAATTATTCATAGATGGAGTCGCAGAGGCATGGAAGAAAAATAAAAATATAAAAGCCAAGATGGTGATTGCCTCAGGACCGTTAGAAAGAAAGATAAAAGAGCTAGTTGCAAAAACAGAAAAAAGCACGGCCATCTGATAGATTTATCCTTAAATCTAAAAAGAGAACAGGTAAGTGGAATGTACCGAAATGCAGATGCTTTTGTATTTACTTCAACACATGAGGAAGGATTTGGAATAGTTTTGTTAGAAGCTATGAAGTACGGCCTGCCGATCATCTGTACTGACCACCCTAAATTTAAGGAATTTCTAGGAGATGCCGCTTTATTTTTCAAAGATAAAGAATCCTTAGCAGAAAGAATACTGGAATTGGCGCAGGACAAAGAGCTTTACGAGGAATATCAAAAACGTTCTTTGCAACGATTCAGTATGTTTTCCCCAAAAGAAACCTGTAGAAAATGGGCGGAACTTTTTGATAAGATAATTTCGTTTTAAATATTTTTAGTTAGTTCTGTGGAATTATAGCCTTACCTTGTTCATATTCTCAACAAACCATCTATAAGTCTTCTTTATTCCTTCTTTCAGTTTTGTCTTCGGCTCAAAGCCGAGCTCCTTTTTCATCCTGCTTACATCAAATATCTTAACCAGGTGGCCGTCTGGTTTTGTCTTGTCCCAGGTTATCTTGCCGTCAAATCCTACAACCTCTTTCACCATCTCAACAGTTTCCTTGATGCTAACGCCAACCCCAGATGAAATGTTTACTGGAGAGTCGCCGTGGTAAACTTCCATTATCCGCACCAAGCCGTCAGCAACATCTTCAACGTATATAAAATCACGAACCGGCTTTCCGCTTCCCCATACAACGACTTCCTTATCCCCTCTTTCTTTTGCAAAATGAAATCTCCTTATCAATGCCGGAATTACATGCGAGCCTGTTTCAGAAAAATTGTCGTAAGGACCGTATGCATTTCCTGGAACTGCCGCGACCCAGTCAACCTTATGCTGTCTTCTGTATGCAAGCAGCTGAAGATAATTGGTTGCTTTTGCCAGCGAGTAAAACATAGCGTTTTCGTCAGGCAGACCAGTAAACAGATATTCCTCTTTTATCGGATTTGGCGCATTCTTTGGATAAGAACATCCGCAAAAAGTGTATACGAGTCTTTTCACTCCTGCTTTTCTTGCTTCTTCCAAAAAATAAGTATTAATAGCAAGATTTGTATATATGAAATCTGCGGGATAGGTTTTGTTTGCAAGTATGCCTCCGACCTTTGCTGCCAAATGGAAAACAACATCCGGAGAATGGTCCTTGAACAGCTTTCTTACCTCGTCTTGCTCAAGAAGGTTATACTCTTTGCTTGAAAGGCAAACAGTATCCTTATAGCCGTGCACGGCAAGTGATTTGCTGAGGTTATTGCCGATAAAGCCGGTAGCACCGGTTATCAGAATATTCATTAAACCACCTAGTAATTCTTAAATCTGAAGTCCTTAAATGCTTTGTAACCCTCAATTAACTCGAGTATTCCTTTGTCCAGCGGATAGTTAAATTTAAACCCTGTGGAAAGCAAACGTTCGTTTGATACTACATAGTTTCTTTTGTCTGGATCAGAACCTATCTCAGCATAAAATATATTAAGATCAGGAACGTATTTCTTGATAAGCAAGGCAAGCTCCTCTTTTGATATGTTGCAGTCAGGATGACCGAGGTTGTAAACCTTGTCTTTCATTTTTTCCCAATTGACCATCGCCCACAAGAAGCCTCGCGCAGCATCTCGGACATGTGCAAAATTTCTTTTGAATTTTCTTTCAAAAAGGACGAGCGTTTTATCATTCACAGCTTTATATGTAAAATCGTTAACTAACAGATCGAGACGCATCCTCGAAGAAAAACCAAAGAGGGTTGCAAGCCTAAAACAGATTGCATTTCCTTTTTCCATTATTGCTTTTTCAGCAGCTACCTTGCTTTTTCCATAAGTAGAAATTGGATTCAGCGGGCTTTCTTCGGTGCAGTACGTTTCGCCTGTAGTTGTTCCATAGCCGCTATTCGTTGTCGGGAAGATTATTCTTGAATCCTTCCTGTGATTTAAGATGTATTCTATGGCTTTGTGATTGACCAGCCAGGTGATCTCAGGCTTTATCTCAGAAATCGGGAAACCGACAATTGCGGCAAGCGGAAATATATAATCGTATTTGTTTTTGGCAAGCAGGTCTGCAATGAATCTCTCGTTTGTCACATCGCCATAGATAAACCTAAGTTTACCAGTGTAAAAAAGATTGAAAAGGGCATTTTGAGAGTAAAGAAGATTGTCGACAACTGTGACGTTAAATCCTCTTTGTACGAGCATCTCAACTAATATCGAGCCTAGATATCCGCAACCGCCAGTAACTAGAATGCTTGTATCCGCCTCAGCAAGCTCAGATAGTCTTTTTTCAGTTTTGTTATCAAACTCGCTAATCATCTCATCGCCTTTTTCTGCATACAAAAATGTTCCAAAACTATATTAAAAAGTTTTCGATAGAAAAAGCATTATATGACGAATCTTTATATCAAGGCACGCGCTCCCTCTAGAATAGGAATAGGCGGGGGTGGTTCCGATCTACCTGCTTTTTTTGAAAAATACGGCGGCGCTGTCCTAAATGCAGCAGTTGATCTTTATTCTTATACAAAAATGTGCGAGAATAATCATGCTGCTACAAAGATAGTCTCCCATGATTGGGATATCATAAGAGAGATAACAGATACCGAACTTGAATTCGATCTAAGCAAGAAGGAAAATGTTGATGTAATAAAGGCTGTTATGAAGGATCGTGGTCTTGACCCAAAGAACGGATACGAGATTCTCATCCATTCAATGGCTCCGAAGAACAGTGGGTTAGCAGGTTCTTCAGCACTCTTGGTATCTCTTCTCCTAGTTATGTCTAATGTTGCAGGAAAACCGATATTAGATAGGAAACTATTAGCTGAGACTGCAATAAAAATAGAGCGCGATATTCTGAAAAGGATAGGGGGACACCAAGACCAATACGCATCAGTATTTGGCGGTTTTAACTTCATCGAGTTTTCTAAGGAAGGCACCAGGGTATACCCATTAAGATTACAAAAGGATTTAGTAGCTGAACTTCATTCAGCAATGATGCTTTTTGAAACGCCATATAAAAGAGTAGAACAGGCACATGAAATCGAAAAGAAAAAGGAGGATGAGGTAAGAAATGAAGGGGATGCAATAGATCACTTAAAGAATATACGAGATTATGCATACAAAATGAAAGATGCACTGATAGCCGGGGATTTACAAGATTTAGGAGAACTCCTCCATCAATCGTGGTTGGAAAAACGAATGCTTCCTGGGGTAAACAACCCACAGATCGATAGGCTATATGAGATAGCAAGGGAAAATGGAGCGTTTGGTGGGAAGTTATGCGGGGCAGGCGCTGGCGGATTCTTGTTTATAATATCTGAAGTTTCGTATAGAAAAAAGATAGCAAATGTATTAAAAAAAGAAGGGGCAACTCAGGTAAATTTTGATTTTGATTTTGACGGTGCGATAACATGGAGAACGGTTTATTAGCAAAAAGATTAGATGAGCATATTGCTGTGGCTCGACTTTTAGGTGAGGACAGTAATATAGCAGAGCAGGTTAATGAAGTCGCTAAGAGAATTGTTGAATGCTACAAAAAAGGAGGGAAGACGATATTCTTCGGCAATGGAGGCTCTGCTGCAGATGCGCAACACGCTGCCGCAGAATTTATTGGGAAATACATGAAGGACAGAAAACCACTTCCTTCTATTGCGTTGACAACAAACATATCTATCCTTACAGCGATAGGAAACGATTATGGGTATGATGAAGTTTTCAAAAGACAGTTGGAAGGTTTACTCAAAAAAGAAGACGTAGTAATAGGCATCTCAACAAGCGGAAACTCACTAAATGTAGTAAAAGCGATTGAATACGCGAAAAACAATGGGTGCTTTACTATCGCTTTAGTTGGAGCAAAGAAATGCAAATTAGACGAAATTGCAGATGTTTGTATAAAAATACCGAGTGAATCAACACCGAGAATACAGGAGATGCATGAATTTTTATTGCATACGATTTGCGAGATTGTTGAAAGAGAACTATTTCCTTGATTTCTCTTTCAGCATTTTTATTATCCGAGCTGCATGAAGAAGATTATCAGCAACAAAAGATGGCGTTGCTTGGTATTTTCCATCCTCTCCCTTCAAACCTTTTTTTAGGAGTATTGTTGTACAACCAACGCTATTCCCCATTGCTATATCAGCAGAAGAATCACCTATGAGATAAGAACGTGAGAGGTCTATTCTGAATTTTTTTTGGATGGTAAAAAGCATGCCTGGTTTTGGTTTTCTACAGGAGCAGTTATCTTCTGGTTTGTGCGGGCAGACAAAAATTCCTCTTATTTTTATCGCATTCTTTTTGAAAGTTGAGAGCATCTTCTTGTGTATTCTTGTAAGCATCTCTTTACTGATTATTCCGCGTCCTACTACTGACTGATTGGTAATTATGAAGATGAGCATATCGAACTTGGAAAGTTCTTTAAGTCCTTCAAGCGCCTTCTCCTCGAAAACAAATTCTTCAGGCGACTTGACGTAATCGCTTCTATGCTTGTTAATAACACCGTCACGGTCGAGAAATATCGCCGGTTTTCCCTTTTTCTGATTTTTAAAGAATTCCTTTGCCTGCTGGAGCGATTGAAAGGTACCGATATCCAAAAAATACCCTTGGTCCACATACGCGAATAATCTTCTCCTTGCAACAAAAATAGGAAAAACGTCTTTTTCTATTGAGAAGGCTTTTTGAATTTTACCCCTCGCCAGCATAGAATGCATATCCATTATCGCCTTTGGGTCAAAAAGATATGCGCCAGCGTTAAACAAACCAAAACCAGTTTTTTGCTTCTCTAGGAATTCTTTTACCCGCCCGTCCTTTTCCAGCACTAAAGCGCCTTTATCTGAAAGATCGCCCTCCATTGTGTAAATGCTAACTAAAGCATTTTTTTCTTCATGGAATTTGATAAATTTTTTTAAATGTAGGTCAAAGTAAGTGTCCCCGTTAAGCAGAAGCACATGCCTGTCTGGTGAGTGGAACGCATTTAAAAACGCGCCACCAGTCCCGAGAGGCTCTTTTTCTTTAGAATATGTTATTCTGATTCTCCATTTTTTTCCGTCACCACAATAACGACGTACCTTATCAGCTTTATAACCCACGAGAAGAACAACCTCCTTTATACCTAATAAAGAAAGCTTAGATAGCAAGTAGGAAAGAAACGGCTTTCTGTTTATTTTTATAAGCGGTTTTGGAATTTTATAAGTAAGAGGGCGCAGCCTCGTACCCAAGCCACCTACAAGTATTGCAACGGTTGGCATTTTCATTTTTTCACCTTTGTCAGTGATAATTAATCCGCCTCATATTTTTAAGCAATACTAGTCTATTCTACTTTATGAAAATCCTTCAAGCCGGAGGATTGGAAG
>Ga0185342_1000953_pt1 | contig 13128 bp, 10 predicted proteins | sample ConPoolayeEmetaG_FD_128045 | JGI IMG/M metagenome (GOLD analysis project Ga0185342, IMG submission 128045) | Hot spring microbial mat communities from California, USA to study Microbial Dark Matter (Phase II) - Cone Pool mat layer E metaG... ...
ATATAGTATTAATAAAACCAGGCGAAAAAATTTCTGTCGATGGGATTGTAATAGATGGTTCATCTGTAGTAAATCAATCCCCAATTACTGGTGAGTCAAAATTAATCGTAAAGGTAAAAGGCGACCATTGTTATGCTGGAACAATTAATCAAAAAGGCATTCTGCTGATTGAAGCAACTTCAACTTATAAGAATTCTCATTTTTCAAAAATCTTATCATTGCTTGAAGAAGCCACTTCAAATGCAAAATCAAATCTTCAAAGAGTTGTTAATGTATTTGCTAAATATTACACACCAATTGTTGTATTTCTCGCATTTGTGATTTCGTTTTACTCATACTTTGTAAGCCAGCAAGATTTATATTCTGCGATTTATAAGGGATTGATTTTGCTGGTTATATCTTGCCCCTGTGCTCTTGTGATTTCCACACCAGTTGCTATACTCTCTACACTTACACTAGGTTCAAAATATGGAGCATTGTTCAAAGGTGGAATCTTTGTCGAAAATCTCCATCGTGTTGATGCTGTTGCTTTTGATAAAACAGGAACTTTGACAGAAGGAAATTTGAAAGTTGAAAAAATTATTTCATTAAAAGAAATTAGCGAAGATGAATTAGTACAGATTGCCTATAATCTTGAAATAAGGTCAGAGCACTCAATTGCAGATGCCATTGTCAATTATGCCAAAGAAAAGAATTTTGAACTTGAGGAAGTTTATGAATTTAAAGTAGAGGAAGGTTCAATCTCTGGAATTTATCAAGGCAAAATGTATAAAATTGGTCAGCCAAGACTTTTCCTTAATCTTTTAACAAACGAGCAAAAAGAAATTATAAATAAACTTGAAGAAAGTGGCTGTACTGTAATTGTAATTCTTGAAGAGAATTCACCAATTGGGATAATTTGTCTTGTTGATTCGTTAAGAGAAAGTATTAAAAAAACAGTTCAGGATTTGCGTAAAGAAGGTGTAAAAGAATTTTTCATATTGAGTGGTGATAATAAAAGCATTGTCGAAAAAATCGCTAAAGAAGTGGGGATTGAAAAATTTTATTCAGAGCTAAAACCTTCTGATAAAGTCGAACTAATTCAAAATTTAAAAAGAGATTATCCAATGATTGCAATGGTAGGTGATGGACTGAATGATGCACCAGCTTTGAAAAATGCATCAATTGGAATTGCAATGGGCAAAATTGGTGTAGATGCAACAATTGAAAATTCTGATATTACATTGATCGGTGACGATATTGCTAAACTTCCAAAGTTATTCAGATTAAGTCGAAAAACCGTGAACACGATAAAGGAGAACATTGCTCTCTCAATTTCAATTAAAGTTGTCTTTGTTGTTTTAGCTTTTCTTGGACTCGCATCAATGTGGGGAGCTATTTTTGCAGATATGGGATCATCTTTGATTGTAATATTTAATAGCTTGAAATTATTGAAAGCAGAGATTTGAATTTTCTAAAATTGCTGAAGAAAAATCATCAATAAGTTACGATTTTAAATTGACCGGACTTAATACATTTCTTATTTATTTTTTTTGCAGATTACTCCAAAAAATTAGATAAAACGCCATTATCATTTTGTTGATGATCTAAATGAAATAAATGACTTATTAACAAAGCCATTTTATTCCAAATCAATCTCAAAAAATTTATACACAAACAAAAAATTTGTATTTTTCACAATGATCTTAATTAAAAGATAATTGCAGAAATTCTATAATTGAGAAAGGCTTGAGAAAATTAATTCAGTATTAATTGTAAAAATCAATTCAAAAACAAATTTCTAATAACAATTTAAGGAACAAACACTTATGCAATTTGAACGTTCTGCTGGAATTCTTTTACATCCAACTTCATTACCATCTAAATTTGGAATAGGAGATTTTGGAAGAGATGCTTATCGATTTATTGATTTCTTAGCTGAAACAAAACAAAAGCTCTGGCAAATACTGCCACTTGGTCCAACAAGCTTTGGTGATTCGCCCTATCAATGTTTATCCGCCTTTGCGGGGAATCCTCTCTTAATTAGTTTCGAGAAGCTCATTGAAGATAAAGTTTGCTCCGAAAAAATTTTAAGTGAAGTTCCAGACTTTTCAGAAGAAAAAGTTATTTATGGCGATGTAATTGAATATAAATTTAAAGTACTTGAATCAATCTGTGAAGAATTTAAAACGACAAAAAACGAGAATATCCAAAAATCATTTTTTGAGTTTTGTGAATCTGAGAAGAGCTGGTTAGATGAATATGCTTTATTTGTTGCATTAAAAGATTACTATGAAGGAAAACCCTGGAATGAATGGGAGAAAGATATTTCTCAAAGAAAAGAATCGGCAATCAAGCATTTCAAAAAAATTCTAAAAGATGAAATTGAATTTCACAAATTCATTCAATTTTTCTTCTTCAATCAATGGCTTGAATTAAAATCTTATGCAAATTCTAAAGGGATAAAAATAATCGGTGACCTGCCAATCTTTGTAGCTTTTGATTCCGCTGATGTATGGGTTAATCGACATTTATTTGAGGTTAGTGAAGATGGAATACCTTTGTTCATTGCTGGTGTTCCACCAGATTATTTTTCACCAACAGGGCAGAGATGGGGCAACCCTCATTACAAATGGGATTTAATGGAAAAAGATGATTATAAATGGTGGCGTGAAAGAATTTCTTCTTTACTTAAAATGACTGATATAATCCGTATCGACCACTTCCGAGGATTTTACAACTACTGGAAAATCCCCGGAGACGCTCCAACAGCAGAAAAAGGCGAATGGGTTTTAGGTCCTGGTGAAAAATTTTTCTCAACAATTGAAAAATATTTTGGTAATAAACCTCCTATCATTGCCGAGGACCTTGGAAAACTTGTACCAGAAGTTTATGATTTGCGAGATAAATTTGGATTTCCTGGAATGAAAATTCTTCAATTTGCTTTTGGAACTAATGGAGAGAAAAAATTTCTGCCTCATAATTTTATCAGAAATTGTGTCGTCTACACAGGTTCGCATGATAATGATACAACCTTAGGCTGGTGGAATTCAATTCAAAATGATGGAACGGATACAAAAGACTTTTTCCTTGATTATACTGGTTCAAATGGTGAGGATATTTGTAAAGATATGATAAGACTTGCGTATTCATCAATCGCTGATATTGTGATCATCCCACTTCAGGATTTTCTTCGTTTAGGTTCCGAAGCAAGAATGAATTTCCCTGGTAGACCAAACGGTAATTGGTCATGGCGATTTAAATGGAATCAAATCAATGATGGTTTAACAGAAGAAATAAAAAGATTTGTGGATATTTTCGAAAGGTAATTTTACATAATCAATCTAATGAGATAATTCGTTTTTAATCAGAAGGAACTGCAAATGGGATAGCTTTTATTAAAAATCTTATTTCTAGTTTCTAATTCAAAAAAATAAATAAAAAAGTGAAGCAATTTTATCGGGCTATTTGATAAAACTGCTTCGCTCTAAATCTTAGATCAATTTTATTTCAACTTTTACTAATCCATTTTTCTAAAGCTGTAAGAAGATTGGTCATTGCTTGAATTAATGGTTCGTGCTGTTCTTTTTCAATATTTTCCAGAATTTCTTTATGAATTTGAGTGTAATCATCATTCATTTTTTTTACGAATTCAACACCTTTCGGAGAAAGATACAACCTCATATTTCTTCTATCGAGAGGATCAATTTCACGAACCACAAATCCCTTTTGAACTAATCCATCAATAATTCTTGTCAATCTACTAGCACTAAGTCTCAATCGATTTGCAATTTCACGGTTATTAATAACCTCCCCTTCTTGTATACTCTTCAAGCATCTAAACTCAGCTTGAGTTAGATTATGAGATTTTGCTAACCTCTCTTCTTTTTCGTGACAGCTTGCAAGTAATTTGAAAGTTAAATCCGCCAAATTTTTTGCTGTCACTTCAATTTCATCTTTATTCATGTTTTTCCTCCCTATAGATAAGATTTAATTTTTTGGAACCGGATGTTTAATCTTCTCCCATGCTTCTTCAAAGTCAATTTCTCTATAAGTTGGACTTTCAGGATTATGACATTTTATACACAAATCTTTGTAATCTTCATAAACTATCAAACCATTCTTGATTGACTCTTCTCGACTTTTCATAATTTTCATGTCTTTATAATCGGAACCTGGACCGTGACAGGTTTCACACTGGACACCATCTTCTATTTTGAATTTTTTACCAATCAAACTTGCATCAACATCATAACCAGAAGCATGACATTTCAGACAGGCTTCAGTTTTTGCTGCTGGAGTTTCAAACCCTTTTTCTTTAGCTATCTCATCTGCTTCTTTTGTTAAAAGAGTTTGATAAGCTTTTGCGTGCGCAGAATTTTTCCAGATATCAAATTGCTTACCCTGCTTTTCAGTTTTATGACACATTACGCAAGGTTCTACGCCAATGTAACCATGTTTTTTCTGTTTTTCCTGTAAATAAAAACCAGCAACAATGATAATTAGAACAATCATTAAAGTTAGTGAGATTACTTTTTTCATGTCTTTACCTCCACAATTAATTAATAAATCTTTATACAAATGTAACCAAGTTAATGTTTATAATACACATAATTTCATTTCCAAGGTGTAATGTTTCTAATCTTCTAACTCAAATAAATATTTACGACCACATCTAATTTTATATAAACATCTATATTGATTAAAGGTTTACCAGAATTTTTCCTGGTGAACCTTTACTAATACAAATTAAATTTTTATGGCTCTAAAAGATCTCTATAAACTTTAATATCAGTTTCCGGTTTAAATGCATTAGGGACATTTTTTTGAATCATCAAGTTATAAATCATAGAATTAGCACCATATAATAAAGATTTTACATCATAACCCATAAGTCTAAGATATGCTCCAATATATGCACTTGTTTGTCCTGTATAACAATACATAACTATTATCTTGTTGGTTGGTAATGTTTTTAAGTCATTTGCAAGCATAAACGGTCTAGTCACAGGGTCATAATGATATGCACCTTCAATATGACCAGGATCCTTGTATAAGTTTAATGGCCAGTAATTAACTATAAAATAGTTCGAAAGATTTTGATATAGGGTTGCATCAGAAATTGTTGCTATTGTAAATCCAGCTTTTAATAAGGAATCTACTCTTGTGACTAAAATATCTCGTCCTGTTCGTTTACCTGTATTTAAGGTAGGTAAATTACCTTTTGCGGGTTTTACCGGTGGATCATTTGCTTTAAAATCACCAATTCTTGTATTGCCTCTTTTTGTTAACCAATAGTTTTGTGCAAATGAAGAGTCTATCGAGCTCATTCCAAATTTTAGTGAGACAATTTTATCAGCTCTGATTTTATTAGGTTGAAGTGCTCGCATCAATGAAACAGCATAAGCGGATGTTTGTCCTGAATAACAAACAACGACTATTCTATTATATCTATCAAAATTTAGAGTGTCAAATACTGTTCTTAAATTAGCCAAGCTTACATTAATTGCTCTCTTTAATCTTTTTGCATTATAATCCGCAGCAGTTCTAATATCGATTGTCAATATTTTTGAAGGATCTGCTAAAAATTCAGTTCTATAGACAGATGCGTCTATTACGAAAGATGCGCAGTCATAAATATATGTTTGACCTGTACCAATTGTGTTTTCAAGATATTTTACTAACTCCTCAGCTTCATTTATAGCTGGTGGTGGTTCGGTTGCTGATTCTTTTTTACAGCCGTTGTTTATTACAACAAGAGAAAGAATTAATAAGAGAGCTAAGAGTTTTTGAAAGTATTTCATAATTGTTACTCCTCTATATTTTGTTTAATATTAATTACTTACTCCCCAGCCTGCTGGAAGCTTTCCATCCACAGTTACGGATCTACTTGCTGCCTTTTCCCAATCAAGCAAGTCTGAGTTAAAAAGATAAAGCTCTTTGTTCCTAAAATTATTTCCTTCTTTAATGATGTGACAATTATCATAACAAGGTTTACCAGAAGCTACTTGCGTTCTGTTTGTCCATCTAAGAATGTTATGTGGAGTCGCATATTTGTAAGTTGGTCTTACTGCAAAGTTTGCAAGATTCGGAACATCATATAAACTCCAACTATCTGGAGCCATTACTGACCGTCTCAAAGTTGCATATTTATAAGGTTTTGTTTCTGGAATTGGATTAATTCCTATCTTAAATGATTGGTAAGAAGGAATTCTAGCCCCTGCACCACCAACATGACAACTTCCACAATTGTTATAATTCTGAGAGTGACAAACATTACAATTAAAAGTATTTATGTGTACTGCATGATAAATATTTTTGGTTGCAATTTCCTGATGGCATTTCTCACATTTTGGTAATGATTGAACTTTGTATCTTTGGTCGTAAATTTTTCCGTCACCATGAATTTCATCTGTTGTGTGGCAATCCATGCATTTCATACCTTTGGTCTGATGTATATCAGGAGAACTTCCTGGAGCTAAGCCAAAATACGCATGAGCGACTCTACTGGAATGACAAGCTGTACATTGATTAACCATATCTGGTTTTGTGAAATTATGACCTTTAAGTAATCCACCACCACCAGCTATCGGACGATTTACATGGCAATCGCCACAACCAGCATGACATTTTGCACAATTGGTTTTATATCCTTCTTTTAACTGTGCAGGTAATTGTTCAAACTTATTTGGTAAATCATTAACATTTGTGTAAACATAACCATATCTAAGCACAACCATACTCTTTTGCCCCCAACCATTATGAATATTATTATGAGCTTTTAATACAATGTTAGGATGACAAGATGCACATTTTTCCATCGCCCTCTCTGATGGATGTTTAATAAAATCACCCGAGTGAGCAAGTTTTTTATCACCTGTATTATCCACACCATTATGACAGCTTGTGCAGGGAATTCTACCATGTGTTGATGCTTTGAAAGCTCTGTAGCCCTCACCTCCCATATAAACTCTATCGTAAGGTTCAATGTGAGGGATTTCACCTCCACAGCCACCACCTGCTGATATGGTATCTGGTGAATAAACCTTTTTCAAATAATCGTAATTCGTATGACATCCTTCACAAGAATTAACTGAGAGTTCCTGCTGAACATTTGTCGGAGTTTTAGGTTCTTCACTGCAACCAAAAATTAACAAGCTAAAAAAGATAATAGCTAGCAAAGAAATTAAATTTCGTTTCATTTTAATTACCTCCAGGGTGAATTTTAGGTGGGTTAAGACTTTTAATGATTTAATTTCCTCTCGAAACATCCTCTGCACAGATTTAAAATAACTTAACAATACGATTTAGAAGATTGAACTCCGCTCAATCCTCTATAGAAAATTAACGCTCTATTTCAGTATTGAACACATTAATTTTTCCATTAATGTGTTTATCTTTATCTATAATTCTTCCTTGATTATCAACAACACCTGGATGACAATTAGCACAATCATTATTAGTTGAATTTATATGACCAATCGGGGAAGTATCGCTCTCCGATTTACCGTGACAGCTGTTACACTTCACATAAGTTCCATCGACTTTATTCCAGATTGGAGTTGAATTATTTCCAACCATTGCATCCTGTGTATAAGCAAATTGATAAGTACTTGCCGATTTGGAATAACTAAAGTTTCCATGACAATAAGTATTTGAACAAGAAATTTGATTGTAATTATAAACTGGTCGATTTGCTGCACTTGTACCTTTTACGGCAAGTCCACTAAAAATAACTTCCGCCGAGGGACTATCATCAATATGCCCCACATCAGAATAACCTCTCGGGACTTTGTGACACACAGAACATTCCACTTCACTTCCTATTGAGTTACCTCCCAGATGTTTAGTGTGTGCACCAACTCCACGAGAAGTGTCTGAAATTCCTCCGCTCAAGTCTCTCGGCGGTGCAATTGCAAATGGATTTGCAAAATCACCATGACAGGTATTGCAAGCTTCAGGTCCACCTGGTTGTTTATGACAATCAAGACAAGATGATTTTGCTGTTCCACCAGTGTAATTTACAGCATGACATTGTTGACAATTCTTTAAGTCCCAATTCGCTTGTGCAACTAATCTCCCGTGAAAATTTTGTGATGCAGGATTGTTAACACCTTCTTTGTGTAAAGTTACTTTTGATGGTGGCGTTATATCCGATTGAACTTCACTACAGGAGATAAATATCAAAGAGAATACCAACAAATTCGCGTAAAGGAGAATTATCTTTTTCATAGTTCGTTCACTTGTTATTTCTTTGGAATATGACAGGTTATACAAGTTGGGTCCTGTCCTTGAACATCATGACAAGAAATGCATCTTTCAATATCTCGTCTTGCAAGTTTTGCATGTTCTCCGCCATCTGTTCCTGGAAACTTCACAAAGTTTGGCGACAAATGTGACGATGGTAAAGCCCCACCAAGTGAAATATCTCCACCATTTGCGATATGACAATTCATACAGAAAGTTTCGATTTCATGGCAGGTCTGGCACTGAGCGTTTTTACCTTTTAAGTCTATTCCATGAGTAAAGCGATAATTCAAATCGTGAACTCGAGTGATTTGCTGTTGCTTTGTCCCATCAATAAAATTATCAGGTTTAAATGGTTGATAAAAATTATTTGGTGCATTTGTCTCATTCAAAACTTTTGTACCAGCATGGCAGCTTTCGCATGAATTATTATCATGACACATTACACAGTTTGCATTTGGTTTTGATGCAATAAACTTGTGGAATTTGATAAAGTCAGTTTTTTGATGGTCAACTGGAATCAAATTAGCAGTTGTGATATGACAAGCTTCGCAAGCGTTTGTTACATTCTTTCTATCATTATGGCAGGTGTAACAATTTTCCATTCCTGGATTCACCCTAGCAGATTCAAAGCTGTAATCAACTTCAGTTAGTCCTTTATGGCAATCAATACATTTGTTGCCCAGTTCAATGTGAGTTTTGTGGTTAAAAATTAATTCTGATTTCTTTTGAATTAATGGTTCTTGAACATTTTCATAATGACAGGTATTACAATAATCTGTATCATTTACATCGTGACAACTAGAGCAATCTTCTTTAACTGGCAAAAGTCTCATCGATAAACTTTTAGCCTGAGTCACTCCAGAATGACAACTCTCGCATTCAACTGCTTCGTGAACACGATGTGAGAATTTAATAATGTCTTTATTAGTTCTTTTTTCACCGACTAGATTTGGGAATGATTGGGATGCTGTTATAACAAGAAATAAGATGGAAATTAATCCAAAACTTATGTAATAATTTTTTACTTTCATTTTACAACACATTTAAGTTTGTATTAAACCAGTAATTAATCTTAAAGAAAAATCTTAAATCGTGCTTATAGATTTTATTCTTTAGATATTGCCCCTGCAAATCAAATGAAAGAATTCTCCAAGGTCTGATATTTGTTCCAGCTAAAATGTAAAGTGCTGAATTTTTTGGGCTGTTGGATGAAAGTTTATAACTTGAATAACCAATACCGAGCGATGGAGTAATCAATCCATTCATCAATCTATAATTTGTATAAAGAGATAAAGCATCTAATTCACCAGCATAGCCTAGATTTTTTGTATAAGAAATCATTCCATACAGCGTTGCAACTCCAATTAATATTCTTGATGAATTATCGTCAGTAAATTTTACAAGCCCATATTTTCCGTTGAAACTAATTGAACTATTCAATCGATAATTCAATCCGACTTCAAATTCTTGATTATTCTGAACAACTGATTCAAAAATTGTGAAATAAGAATTGTATCTAATTAAAGGTTCTCGATAAGCGTAATAAACACTAAGTCCTAAATTTTTATAAATATTCGCATCGCTTGAAAATTCAAATCTTGATACTTTATTAAAATTCAAATCATAAAATAATCTCGAATTTAGAGAGAATTTACTGAAATCATAGCCCAGTTCACCATTTACAAATTCAAATTGAGTGCTTCCTGGTTGAACTAAAACAGTTACAGGATTGAAATTTAAATCTAATCGAGTTGCTAAATAATCTTCTGACTTATAATTTTTATTTAGATATCCAACTCCAAAAAATAAATTTCCAAATTGTCCTTGTAATTTTCCACCAAATAGATAATTATTTTTCCAGTCAGAAATCAAACCAAATTTTTGATAAGCTGGAACATTTCCACCATAGTAACCAGTCAATTTCAATTTCCAGTATTTTAAATCTAAATTCACACCATCAAAAAGGCCACTTGCAACGGAATGATATAACGGTTGCCTTCCAAATCTAATTGTCGCAAAATTTAAAATATCTCGAGCTTCCGCATAGAAATTAAATAATCGAATTCTTGGGTCGTACTTAATTTTTTTGATTAAATCTTGCTCGACTATTAGAGTTGTTCTTAGAGTAAACCAATCCTTATTAATATTGAATTGCCCGTATTGATATGACCTTAGAAAATTATTCTTAACATCTTTTGATTCAGCTCTCTCAAAAGTATAAAATGAAGAAGAAATTCTACCGTTAAAGTTCTGGGCAAATAGAGGAATAAATAAGACAAGAAAAATGGTAAAGATTTTTTTCATATTAATTCTTTTTATTTGTTAGTCAATTATTTGACGATTGCTAAATTTCAAGAATTATTCCATTTAATTATCTACTCTAAGCTAATGAAAAACTATTAAAATCAATAACTTTTGCTTATGTTGATTATTATGATTTATCACAATTAAGAATCAAGTTTCAAAATTGAAAAATAATTATTGCCTGTCAAACATTATTCCTAAGTAATCAAAATTTGAAATTCATCTTTTAAATTTTCAAAGTTTAGACTATATTGCACTCCCAAAAAGTGAAATTGAAAAAGAAAAAATGAGAGGTAATTATGGCTAAGGCTTCATCATTCGCTGAGAAAGCTGCAAAAGCTCAGAGAAAAAAAGACGAATTGATTAATGTTAAAGTAGTTGAAGCGTATTTTGACGAAAAGAAAAAATCTTACAAATTCAAAAATCGACTTATTAAAGTCAAAACTTTAGATGAATTAGCAAAGGTCTAAATTATTTTCATAAATCTTTATAAGATTTAAAGAGTCTCCTTCGCAAATACTTAAAGAAGGGGACTTTTTAATTTTAAATGAACTAAATTTACTTATCAATCAGTTACAATCTTTGACTCAAGAAAGAACTTTTTTATTCATAGAGACTTAATGCTTTTCGAATAATTGTGTTTAATCTTAACTGGAGAAAAACATTTTTCAAATATCTTTTTTTCAAATCGTTATCGAATTAACTTCATCAACATTTGTTAATGAATTCATCAAAAATCATTTCTTATTTTTGTAGAAAAACTAGGAGCAATTTATGACCACTCAAGAATATATCCAGATTGAAGAGCAATTTGGAGCTCACAACTACCATCCACTCGATGTTGTAATTACAAAAGGCGAAAGAGTCTGGGTTTATGATGTTGACGGCAAAAAATATTTAGATTTTCTTTCAGCTTATTCAGCATTGAATCAGGGACATTGCCACCCGAGAATTATAAATACTCTTAAAACTCAAGCAGAAAAAATTACTTTAACTTCACGAGCTTTTAGAAATGACCAATTGCCGTTGCTTGCAAAAGAACTTTGTGAATTAACTGGATACGAAATGATGCTTCCAATGAACTCTGGTGCTGAAGCAGTTGAAACAGCAATCAAAATGGCTCGTAAGTGGGGATACAAAATTAAAGGCATTGAAGAAAATAAAGCAGAAATTATTGCCTGTTCAAATAACTTTCATGGTCGAACAACAACAATAGTCTCATTCTCTACCGAACCACAATATAGAAATGGATTTGGTCCATTCACACCTGGATTTGTTATCGTTCCTTATAATGATGTTGAATCATTGGAAAAAGCAATTAACAAAAATACAGTCGCATTCATAGTCGAACCAATTCAAGGCGAAGCTGGAATCATTATTCCCAATGAAGGATACTTAAAGAAAACCTATAATATTTGTAAAGAAGCAAACATTTTATTCATTGCAGATGAAATTCAAACAGGTCTTGGTAGAACCGGGAAATTATTTGCTTATGAATATGAAGGCATCAAGCCTGATGCTTTAATAATTGGAAAAGCTCTTTCTGGTGGTGCCTATCCTGTTTCGGCTGTTTTATCATCAAAAGAAATTCTTGGCGTCTTCAAACCTGGTGATCACGGAAGCACCTTTGGAGGCAATCCACTTGCAGCTGCAATTGCAAGAGAGGCATTGAAAGTTATTGTCGATGAAAAGCTTCCAGAAAGGTCATTTGAATTAGGAAAATATTTTTTAGAAAAGCTAAAAACAATTCAAAGTAAACACATTAAAGAGATAAGAGGAAAAGGATTATTCATTGGTATTGAGCTTTTTCCTGAGGCTGGAGGTGCAAGAAGATTTTGTGAAGCACTGAAAGAAGAAGGTCTGCTTTGCAAAGAGACTCACGAGAATGTTATTCGTTTAGCTCCACCACTTGTAATTGAAAAAGAAGAACTCGATTGGGCATTTGAAAGAATTAAGAAAGTATTAATTGAATTAAATTAATGAAAGAATTTGTGGTGAGAATTAGAGGCTGTCAAAAAAGTTTCAAAATGTCAGGCTGAGTAAATTTATCTTGAGCTTGTAGAGGGAAAGAAGCCCGACATTTTATAGAAAAATCTAACATCATAAGTCTAATTTTTACATTAAAAATTACTTTTAAGTCAGCCCCCTCCTCACCATTTTGATTTTATAGATTTTCTATTTCTGCTGAGATGAGAATTCTACCACAGGATTCACATGTGTAAATTTTATCGTTTCTTCTAATTTCGAGTTGTTTTTGAGAAGAAATTACTGCATAGCATCCTTCACAAGCATTTCTTTTAATTGGAACAACCGCTTTCCCTTTTGCTTCACGAATTCTTGTATATAAGACCAAATCACCTCTGGTAACTTTGGCTACAAGATTTTCTCTTTTGTGCTCAAGTTCATTTCTTTCTTTTTCTGTGACTCTATCAATTTCAGCCAAATCTTTCTTTTTGTCCTTCAACTCTTTTTCGATTTCACCGAGTTCTGGTTCTAGTTCTTCGATTTCCTGAGTAAGTTTTTTACTCAAATCTGCTAGAGAATTATTTTCTTGTTCGAGCTTTTGAATTAATTCTTCTGTGTAATCAATTTCTT
>Ga0185342_1000954_pt1 | contig 13128 bp, 11 predicted proteins | sample ConPoolayeEmetaG_FD_128045 | JGI IMG/M metagenome (GOLD analysis project Ga0185342, IMG submission 128045) | Hot spring microbial mat communities from California, USA to study Microbial Dark Matter (Phase II) - Cone Pool mat layer E metaG... ...
CTATGAGACCATCCCCATCAATGCTTAAAAATATTGATGAGATCATGAGAAATTTTGATACAAGGAAAGATGAAAAAACCTTGAAGGAAGAGATGGTAAAGGGAATTGATGTTATGATATTTGATATCCAGGATGTGGGAACAAGGGTCTATACTTACATAGCTACAATGGCATACTGCATGGAAGCATGTGCGGAAGCAGGAATCAAATTTGTTGTTCTTGACAGGCCCAATCCAATAAATGGAGTATTAACAGAGGGTCCAATATTGAAATATCCTGAATTCAGTTCTTTTGTCGGCGTTTACCCGATTCCCATTCGCCATGGAATGACTGTTGGAGAGCTGGCAAGGCTTTTTAACGAAAAGTTCCTGAAAAAGAAGGTGGATCTTTTAGTAATACCAATGAAAGGTTGGAAGAGAAAAATGTGGTTTGATGAAACAGGGCTTCCCTGGGTGATTCCTTCTCCTAACATGCCAACCCTTGATACAGCAACAGTTTATCCAGGACAGGTATTCCTTGAAGGAACCAACATATCTGAGGGTAGAGGGACAACAAAACCCTTTGAGCTTTTCGGTGCTCCATGGATTGACGGCTATGAACTCACAAAAAGATTGAATTCCCTGAATCTTCCAGGGGTCAGATTCAGGGAAGCGTGGTTTACCCCCACCTTTTCAAAGTATAGTGGTGAACTATGCGGTGGCTCCCAGATTCATGTTATAGACAGAGACAAATTCAGACCCCTTGAAACAACCCTTTACATAATAAAGACAATTTTAGAAATGTATCCCAATAAGATTAAGTTTTATGATGAATATTTCGATAAAATAATGGGTAATTCAGAAATAAGGAGGATGCTCATTAAAGGGGAGGACATTGAAAAAATTGTAAGACTTTATAATGAAGAGCTTGAAAAATTCAATGAACTGAGGAAAGAATTTCTAATTTACAAATAAATTTTGAGGTGATAAAAAATGATTGACTTTGAATTTACAGAAGAACAGAATGAAATTAGAGAGAGTGTAAGGGCTTTTTCAAAAAAGGAAATTTCTCCTTTAATCCAGGAAATCGAAAGAAATGAAAGGATTCCAGAGAAAATAATAAGAGGGCTATCAGAACTTGGGCTTCTTGGAATGACAGTCTCCACTGAATATGGAGGTTTAGAAGCAGATCCAGTTACAGTTGGTTTGGTTGCGGAAGAGCTTGCAAGTGCTGACATAACATGTGCAACCCCAACCTTCTTTCTTGTTCAATGTGCCTGGGGATACATATTTGATAAGTACGGTAGAAAAAATGCAAAGGAGAAATTTTTACCCTATGTCACAAAAGGTGAAGCTTTTATTGGAATTGCAGCAACAGAGCCAGATGCTGGATCAGACCTTGCAAATATAAAGACCTATGCGGAGAAAAGGGATGGAAAATTTATAGTAAATGGAGAAAAGATGTTCATAAGTGGAATAAATGAAATAACCAATTTACTGTCCATGGGTGGAGGGTATGTAACTGTTGTAAAGACTGAAAGAAGCTCAGGAGTAAAAGGAATAAGCCTTCTTTTCATACCTGTTAAAAACACAAAGGGTATAACTCCAACATTCCTCAAAGATTGGGGAAGGAAAGGAATTTCTACAGGTGGTTTCGCAATGGAAAATGTTGAGATTCCAGAAGAATATTTAATAGGTGAAGAGGGTAGAGGATTCTATATAGCTATGGAGGGTTTTGATTTTGCAAGGGGGATAATATCGATTGTTTGCTCGTCAGTAGCAATGAGCTCTCTAAGATATGCAATGGACTATTTGAAAATGAGGAAAGCCTTCGGAAACCCAATAGGGAAGTATGAAGGGATACAGTTTAAGCTTGCTGAACATTGGGCAAAGCTTCAAGCGGTTAGGCTTTCTGGATATAAGGCTCTTTGGATGCTTAAGAGGGAAAAGGAAGGGAAAGGAAGCAGGCTTGAGACAACAAAGGCATGTGCAGAGGCAAAGATGCTTGCTCCTGTTTTTGCCTTTGAAGCAATTAATGATGCAATTCAATGGTTTGGAGCCTTTGGATATACAGAGGAATGTCCTTTACATCTTGCTTTAAAGGGTGTAAGGAGCTATTTCTGGGCTGAAGGGACAATTGAAATAATGAAGATAATTGTTGGGAGGGAACTTCTTGGAAAGGAGTTTATTGCCTACAGATAGTTAAATCGAAAAATTTTCAGAAAAAGGTTAATTAAATTAAATTTTTTTTAAAAAAATGATTTTATCTTGAAACATTTGACTAAAAAATGAGAATTATATAGAATTTTTTCTGAGGAGGAAATATGGGAAAACATAAAATTGCATGGTTACCAGGGGATGGTATTGGAAAAGATGTTATGGATGCGGCAAAAATTGTTCTTGACAGATTGGATTTTGATGCAGAATACATTCATGGAGATATTGGGTGGGAATTCTGGTGTAAAGAAGGAGATGCTTTCCCTCAGAGGACGATTGAGCTCCTTAAAAATGTTGACGCAGCCCTTTTTGGTGCAATCACATCAAAACCTGTAAAAGCTGCAGAAGAGGAGCTGGCTCCAGAATTGAAAGGAAAAGGTTTATCCTATCGCTCTCCAATTGTAAGGATGAGACAGCTTTTTGATCTTTATATCTGCCTAAGGCCATGCAAGGCTTATGAAGGGAATCCTCTGAATTATAAAGAAGGTATAGACATTGTTGTTTTCAGGGAAAATACAGAGGATCTTTATGCAGGTGTTGAGTTTAATCCTGTTCCAAAGGAGCTATCAGAAGTCCTTTCAAAAAATTCCAAGCAATTTGAGCCTTTTAAGAACTTATCCCCTGATGAATTCGCAATTTCCTGCAAAATCAACACAAAGAAAGGCTCCTATAGAATAATAAAAGCTGCCTTTGAATATGCAAGAAAAAACGGAAGAAAGAAGGTAACAGTTGTTCACAAAGCAAATGTTGTCAGAATGACTGATGGACTCTTTCTTGAAACTGCTAAAGAAATTGCAAAAGATTATCCTGAAATCACCCTTGATGATGCCAACATTGACGCTCTTACAATGTGGCTTCTAAAGAATCCCCATAACTACGATGTTCTTGTTGCTCCCAATCTTTACGGAGATATAATTTCAGATCTTTGTGCCCAGATGGTTGGTGGATTAGGATTTGCATGCTCTGGAAATATAGGGGAGAAACTTGCTGTTTTTGAGCCAACCCATGGTTCAGCTCCAAAATATGCAGGCCAATATAAGGTGAATCCAATTGCCACAATTCTTGCAGCAAAGATGATGCTTGAATGGTTAGGAGAGAAGGATAAGGCAGATGCCATTGAAAATGCTGTTGCCAAAGTTATAAAGGAAGGGAAAGTTAGAACTTACGATATGGGTGGAAAAAATTCAACAATTGAGATGGCTGAAGCAATTGCCTCAAAGCTTTGAAAAATGAGAAAAGACATTATTATCCATGAAGTTGGTCTTAGGGATGGTCTCCAATCGGAGAAGACAATAGTTCCAACAGAAAAGAAGATTGAATGGGCAGAAAAATTAATGGAGACAGGAATTGACATTATCCAGCTCGGCTCCTTTGTGAATCCTGAGAAAGTTCCTCAGATGGCGGACACTGATTCCCTCTTCAATTCTCTTAAAGATAGAAAACCTTCCAATGTTATCCTTTCAGGACTTGTACTCAATGAAAAAGGATTTGAAAGGGGGCTTTCTTGTGGAGTTGAAATGTTCTGTATGGGAGTTTCAGCCAGTGAAACCCACAGCATGAAAAATACCGGAATGAGTGTAGATGAAGCTCTAAAAAGAATTGTTAAGATTGCTAAGATGGCAATGGAAAGCGGGAAAAGAGTTCAAGCCTCTGTTCAGTCAGCCTTTGGATGTGGATATGAAGGTCCTGTTGATGAAGAAAGGGTCTTAAGGATTGTGGAGAAATATCTTGAGGCAGGAATAAGAAATATATCCCTTGCTGACACAGCTGGTCATGCAACTCCTTTGCAAGTCGAAAGGTTATTTTCAAAAATTTCAGAACTTGAAAAAAATATAGAGCTTGCTTGCCATTTCCACAACACCTATGGTCTTGGACTTGCCAATTGCTATTCCGCATGGAAAGTTGGTGTAAAATATTTTGAAACCTCCTTTGGAGGTCTTGGAGGTTGCCCATTTACAAAGGTTCCTGCTGGAAATGTTAGCACAGAAGATCTTGTTCATTCCTTCCAGAGAATGGGGGTAAGGGAAGATATAAAGCTTGAGAAACTTATTGAAATTGCAAAGGATCTAAGTTCATTTTTCGGAAGAGAGCTTCCAGGATACATAATAAAATCTGGTTCAATATTAAAACTCTATAGAAAGGAGTAATAGGATGAAGATCCTTGAAGGGATAAGAGTTTTGGATTTAACTAATGTTCTTGCAGGTCCCTTTGCCACCCTCCAACTTGCCCTTATGGGAGCTGAAGTTATAAAGATTGAAAATCCTCAGGGTGGGGATCTTGCAAGAAAATTGGGAAATGTTCCAGAATATAGCAAAATTGGAATGGGAACATCCTTCTTAGCTCAGAACTCAAATAAGAAGTCTATGACCCTGAATCTAAAATCAGAGGAAGGGAAGGAAATTTTTAGAAAGCTTCTTAAAACTGGAGATGTTGTTGTTGAAAATTTTAAAGCAGGGGTTATGGATAAACTTGGTTTTTCCTATGAGAAAATGAGAGAGATAAATCCTCGGATAATCTATTGCGCAATATCAGGATTTGGACAGACAGGACCATTAGCTGACAGACCTGCCTATGACCAGATAATTCAGGGAATGAGTGGAGTCATGGCTGTAAATGGAGATGAGAGGCTAAACCCTCTAAGATGTGGATTCCCTATCTGTGATACTGTTGGAGGATTGACAGCAGCCTTTGCAATTGTTTCCGCTTTATTTTACAGGGAAAGAACTGGAGAAGGACAGTTCATAGATGTTGCTCTCCTTGATTCCATAATGCCTCTTCTTGGATGGACTGCTTCAAATTTGATGATTGGTGGACAGGATCCAATCCCTATGGGTAATGAGAATTTCACTGCTGCACCCTCTGGAACATTCAGAACAAAGGATGGGTATATAAATATTGCTGCCAATGAGCAGAAACAGTGGGAGGCACTTGCTGACACCCTCGGGCTTTCAGAACTCAAAACTGACCCCCGTTTCCAAGATAGAGAAGCAAGGAAGAAGAATAGGTATGTTTTAAAAGATATTATAGAGCAAAAGTTGATTGAAAATACAACCTCTTACTGGGTTAAGGTTTTGATTGAAAAGGATGTTCCTTGTGGAGAAATACTAAGTCTAAGAGAAGCATTAGAATCACCTCAAGTAAAGCACAGAGGGACAATTTCTGAAGTTGATGTTGAGGGGATAGGAAAAGTGAAATTGTTCAATCTACCCACTAAATTCTCAAAGGTTGATTGTAAGATAGAGACTCCTCCTCCAAAGTTCTCCCAGCATACGGGAGAGATATTAAAGGAACTTGGTTATAGTGATGAAGATATAAAAAGCTTTAAAGAAAAGGGAGTAATTTAAAGGAGTAAGAAATGGGAATGACAATTGTTCAAAAAATTCTTGCAAAGAAAACAGGACAAAGGGAGGTTAATGTTGGTGATGTGGTTGAACCAGCTGTTGATCTTGCAATGTCCCATGAGAATGCTGCTCTCGTCATAAATCAGTTTAATGAAATATTTAAGGATACTGGTCTTGAGCCAAAAGTTTGGGATCCAGATAAGATAACCATAATTTTTGACCACAGAGTCCCTGCAGAAAGCTCAAAAACAGCAACGAATCAAAAGAAAATAAGGGAGTTTGTGGCAAAACAGGGAATTAGAAAATTCCATGACATTAGAGGTGATGAGGGAGGAATATGCCATCAGATTGTTCCTGAAATGGGTTATGTGAGACCAGGTTATTTTGCAATTGGAACAGATAGCCATACAACAACCTATGGAGCTCTTGGAGCCCTTTCCTTTGGAATTGGAGCTACTGAAATGGCTTCTGTCTGGGCTCTCGGTGTTCTTTTAAATGTTGAAGTTCCTCCAACTATAAAGGTTGTTGCAGAAGGGAAATTTAATGAGTATGTTGGTGCAAAGGATTTAATCCTTCACTTGATTGGTAAAATTGGTGCAGAAGGTGCTAATTTCAAAGTCCTTGAGTTCCATGGAGAGGCAATTGAGAGAATGCCTGTTTCTGGAAGGCTTGTCCTTTCTAATATGTCTGTTGAGGCAGGTGCAACAGCTGGAATTGTTCCTCCTGATGAGGAGACAATTAGATATTTAAGGGAAGAAGCAGGGATAAAGGATGAAATTGAGCTTATCCTTCCTGATAAAGATGTAATCTATGAAAATACAATAGAGATAGATGTTTCAGAGCTCCCCCCCCAAATTGCTTGCCCCCATTCTGTTGATAATGTAAAACCTGTTTCTGAAGTTGAGGGAATAAAAATAAGTCAGATCGTTGTTGGTTCATGCACCAATGGAAGACTTGAAGACATCGAAATGGTAGCAAAAATTCTTAAAGGGAAAAAAGTCCACAGAGATGTCAGACTTCTTGTTTTCCCTGCTTCCTGGAGAATTTATAGGAAGGCTCTTGAGCGAGGTTACATAAAAGACCTTGTTGAAGCTGGAGCAGTTATTATGAATCCTGGCTGCGGATGCTGTCTTGGAGTCCATCAGGGAGCTCTCGGAGATGGAGAGGTTGCCCTCTCAACCACCAATAGGAATTTTAAAGGAAGAATGGGAAATCCCAATTCAGAGGTTTATCTTTGTTCTCCTGCTGTTGCTGGAGCATCCGCAATAAAGGGAGTGATAACTGATCCAAGGAAGATAGGAGGTTAAAAATGGCAAGGGTAGTATTAAAACTTGGAGATGACATATCCACGGATATAATCTATCCGGGAAGATTCATGGCTACAGTTCTTCCAACTGAAACTCCCCAGTATGCCTTTGCTGATTTCAAGGAATTCAATGAAAAGCTAAAGAGGAAAGAGATTCCAGAAGGCTCAATAATTGTGGCTGGAGAAAATTTTGGGTGTGGCTCCTCAAGAGAGCAAGCAGCATCGTGCCTTAAAGGGCATGAGCTTGTAATAATTGCAAAAGGATTTGCAAGAATATTTCTTCAGAATGCAATAAATCTTGGTTTAAAGGTTTTTGTCTGTCCTGAGATTGAGGCGGATGAAGGAGACGAGATTGAGATTAAAGGGGATGAGGTAATAAATAAGACAAAAGGTAAGAGCTTTAAATTGATTCCTCTTCCAAAATCAAGACAGGCAATAATAGATGCAGGAGGATTGATTCCTTATACAAGGAAGAGACTTATCGAGAGAAAATCCTGAATAATCGATTTAAATAGAAAAAATTTGACTTAGGCGAAAATTATGAATGGATTTACCGGAAAAGGTGGATTTCTCATCAAGTAAGATCTGCCATAAATACCTTTCCTGTTGTTGTAATTTCAGGTGCATGATGGTAGCTCAATAAAATGGCTCCCTTCAAAAATCCTTGCTGTCCCTTGGTGGTGGATATCTTTGTAGATTTTTCTATCCAAAAACTCCTGGAATCTTTGTTCCGCAGAATTTGCATTTATTTCCTTTAATGTTGTATTCAAGGATGGAATAACCTCTTCTTCCTATTAATACCTTTTTGCAGGAGTGGCAGTATGTGCTCTCCCCTTCATGCCCTGGAACATTCCCTACATAAACATATTTTAAACCCTCATCCATTGCAATTTTTCTTAAATCTTCAAGGGTTTTAACAGGTGTTGGAGGAATGTTTCTCATTAAATACATGGGATGGAATCTTGTAAAATGAATTGGAACAAATTCAGAAACCTCTGTCCTGAACCATTTTGCCATTTTCCTTATATCTTCTGGAAAATCGTTAAATCCAGGAATTACAAGATATACAATCTCAAGCCATGCTCCCATCTCATATATTTTTTTAATTGAATCAAGGACAGGCTTAAGCTCTCCTTTGACAATATCCTTGTAAAAACTCTCCCTGAATGCTTTCAGGTCAACCTTTATCGCATCAACAACTTTGCAAAGGTCTTCAAGAGGTTTCAACTGAATGTATGCATTTGTTACAACAGTGTTTTTGACTCCAATCTTTCTTGCCTCAACTGAGCAATCGAACATATATTCGAAAAATATAACGGGTTCTGAGTATGTATATGAGATAGATGAGCAACCATACTGCCTTGCAAGGGATGCGACCCTTGAAGGTGGAAGATCAATGTTTCTAACCTGTTCTGGTCTAACCTGGGAAATCTCCCAGTTTTGGCAGAATTTGCAATTTACATTGCATCCAGCTGTTGCAAGGGAAAAGGCAGATGTCCCTGGAAGAAAATGGAAGAAAGGCTTTTTCTCAATGGGATCAACAGCAACTGAGCATGGCTTCCCATAAATCAGAGTAATATATTTGCCCTTTCTATTCTCCCTTACCCCACAGTAACCCCTTTCAGTATCGCCGACAACGCATTTTCTGGGACAAAGTTCACACTCGACCTCCATATCAGGAAGTTTCTTATAATATCTCGCCTCCACCGATGAAAGGGATACCCCTTCTGAAAAAACAAAAGCATCAGCTACTCCTGAAAATAAAGAAGGCATGTATGGGCAAAGGGATAAAGCTCCTATGTTTTTAAAAAATTCCCTTCTTTTCATTTTAAATCTCCTCCTCAATTATTTTGATTTGAGAAGGGTCTGAGACTCCTAAATTTGATTTGAAGGCAGTGTAAATCCATTTAGGCTCCCTTCCTTCCTCTGAAAGACTTTTCAACCCCTTTTTCCTTCTTATCTCCTCAATTATTTTCCAACCAACATAGTCAATGGCAACTGGATCAAAGCTAAGAAGGATTGAATTGTATTTTTCACAATATCTTGGATTATAGCCAGGTCCCCTATGATACTGAACTTTTCCCGCATCAAGTATGGCAAGCCTGTGTTTATTTTTGATTATTGGGCATGAGAAAAGATCAGGGATGTAAGGATCACCTCTTCCATCATGGTATTTGTTGGGATTGTGGATTGCTCCGTAGAAATTCTTCATAACTCCAGTTATTCCAGTTGTTCCATGATCTTTAAGAACAGCAAGACTCACTGACGCATTTACAAAATTCTTCTGTATCTTAGAAAACAAACTTCCTATGCTTTTATACTCAACAAGCTCATCATCATAACTTACTCCATATGTATCTGTTCCAAGAATTTTTACTCCCTTTCCAGAATAATTAAGGGTATATCCAGCCTTTCTAAGTTCAGAATTTGTTCTATCCCATATAATTATTTTATCGGGATCTAACCCTCCTGAAATGAGAATTGAGGCAAAGGAAAGACCGCAAGAAGGTGTAGTTGTCAGCATCTTTCCTGAAATTGTGTTTATCTTTATTCCAACACTGTCAGAACTTTTGAAGATTCTTTTAACTGCTAAATTTACATTTTTCTCATCGGTAAGCAGTTGCAAACCTCTTTCAATAGCCCTCTTCCAAATAGATGGATTAATCTCTTCTCCATCAAAGAGAGAAGAAGATTTTACAATTACCAACTTTCCTTCCATCAATTTCTAATTTAGGTTAGTTCGATTTATAAGTCAAGAACCTTCTTACCTCACCCATTCTGGTATCTGCCTTCTTTTCTTATTTATTGGGTCAGTTTTCAAACTTACTCTTTATTGAAAGGAATCTTTACAAATTCCTGGTTCTCTGAGTAGGGTCATTAAAATGTAGATAATTTATAAACCTAAAAATTTGATTGCACCACCGCAAAGGAATATTGTAAGCCCGGCAATGGCATGGGAGTAATTTTCCAATCTGCGAAAAGGAATTTTTGAAAGTCCGTAGAAGGCTGTAAGAACAATTGTTAACATTGTGCCAATTGTAGCCAATCCAAAGACTCCAGCAACAATTCCCACTTCTAAGAAATTCCCCTTTGCTGAAGGATACATTACAAGAGGGATTAAGGGTTCACATGGTCCAAAAACAAAAATTATAAATAGGACCCATGGAGTTAAATTATCAGATTCTCCTTCGTGAATGTGGGTGTGCTCTCCAAAATGCTCGTGCTCATGGGAATGACTCTCTCCATTCTCATGGAAGTGAATATGGCTATGGGGTTTCCCTCTGATCGCTCTTCTCAAACCCCAAACAAAATAAGTGAAACCGAAAATAATTAGAAGCCATGATGAAATTTCACCACGAAAGGATTCTATGGATTCAAGCTTGAAAAGAGCAATTCCAAGGAATATTCCTATAAATCCGAGGATTATTGAGCTAAGGACATGTCCTAAGCCACAAAGAAATGTAATAAAAGCTGTTTTTTTAGAACTCCAACCTTTTACCTTTGAAAGGACAATAAAGGGAAGATAATGGTCAGGACCAAGAACTGTATGGATAAAACCTAAGGAAAAAGCTGTTCCAGCAAGAAGAATTGTCTCCTTTGACATTTTTAACTCCTTAATTTGTTACGAATTTAAATTTTATAACACTAATCCTGAACTGTCAAAATTCGGTATACAGCTTCTACAAATTCCAAGCTTTTTTCACTCAACCCAGTCAGCAATAAATATATTGGTCTCTCCTCTTACTTTTCCATGTCTATTGGATGCCCAAACAATTTTCTTTCCATCCCTTGTAAACATTGGAAATGAATCAAATCCTTCGTGATAAGTAACCCTTTCAATCTTTCCAGTTTCAATCTCAACAAGATACAAATCCCATTCAGAAGGATTTTCCATATTTGAAGTGAATATTATCCTTTTGCCATCAGGATGGAAGAATGGAGCAAGATTAGCAGCATTATTTTTTGTAACCTGCCTCTTATTCTTTCCATCTGAATCCATCACATAAATTTGAAGCTTTATAGGTCTAAGAGCCTTAACCTCCAGCATCTTTTTATACTCTTCAATCTCCTTATCTGTCGTTGGATGCCATGCTCTGTAGCAGATCCTTTTTCCATCAAAGGAGAAGAAAGGTCCACCATCATATCCAAACTCATCGGTCAATCTTTTAACATTCTTCCCATCAAGATCCATTGTGTAGATGTCAAGATCACCATCTCTCAATGATGTAAAAACTATTTTGTCTCCTAAAGGAGAAACTGTTCCTTCCGCATCGTATCCTGGAGAATTTGTTAGATTTCTGAGGTTACTTCCGTCAGAATTTGCCCTGAAAATATCGTATTCAAAAAGCCCCCACACATATCCTTTCCTGAAATCAGGAGGAGTAGGACATTCTTCACTTATATGATGGGTTGAGGAAAAAATAATCTCTTTATCTCCAGGTAAGAAATAGGAACATGTTGTCCTTCCCTTTCCTGTGCTTACAAGTCTGACATTGGAGCCATCAATATTCATTATAAAAATCTGGTCACATTTAAATGGTTCCCTTGTTGATTGGAATATAAGTTTGCTCTCATCAAAGGAGAAATAGGCTTCTGCATTCTCCCCTCCAAAGGTCAACTGTCTTATATTCTTCAAGTGCCTTTCTTCAGGATGTCTGAGATTCATCTCTTCCTGAAAATCAGGAAGGAAAAATCCAAGAAGGAATAGAAGAAGAAAAGATGAAAGAAAATATTTTTTCATTTTCATCCTCCAATTTATCATAGAAAAAAATTTATAATACACACTTCTTTAAATGTCAAAAAACTCTTTAGATTTTAAACTTGAAAGACTATATCCACTGATTATTCGATATCACCTCTTTTTTTCCTTTACTGGAGGCTCATAATGACTTAATAGTTTCCTGAATTCTTCCGATTCTCTTATATTCAAAAGATTCTCATTCTCTCTAAGCCCAAATTGGATTAAATATCGAGTTTAGATTTTTTTTCAGAAATAGAAAGATTAAAATATTAAGATGAATAGTAAAGAGAGGATGAGAATTTCAATGGTGCTTAAGGAGCCTGATAGGGTTCCTGTAAAGTGCCAGCTTTCCCTTGGACACTATTTTCTCAACTGTAAAATTCCAGAGATAGAAATATGGCATTCAACAGAAGGTTTCGGAGAGGCATTGATAGAGCTTCAGAAAAGATATAGATTCGATGGGATATTGATAAATCTTCCGGGAAGAGATCCAAAATGGCGTTCATATATTAAAAAAATAGAGAAAAAAGATGGAAAGAAAATAATTTACTGGAAAAATGGATGGTTTACCGTCTGCCCTCGTGATGACAATCCCCATGTTTTCAGAGAAGATGGGAAAATTTATAAAGCAAGATTTGAGGAAATTGAGCCTGATAAATTATTCTACATCGAACCCCACGATATAAGTGGAGTAAAGTATCCCTATTTCTGGGGATTTGAAGAGGAGGAACCAGATCCAAAGGAGTTCTTTCCCCCCTGGCATTTTGACACTATTAAATATGTAAAAGAAAAGGTTGGAGAAAATGTGTCAATTCATTCAGAGGTTTTCTCCCCTTTCAGTCAGTTCATCGAACTTCTTGGCTGTAATGAAGGATTCCTTGCCTTAAAAATTGATCCCCAAAAAGTTAAAGCCTGCCTTAATGCTCTTTCCGAAGGGACTTCCACTCTTGCTCTTTTGCAAGCATCATGTGGAGTTGATGCAATACTTATCTCATCAGCCTTTGCTGGAGGAGGATTTATATCCCCTTCCCATTATAGAGAGTTTGTCCTTCCTTATGAAAAAAAGGTTATTGAAAGAATAAAATCCCATTACGATATTCCTGTTTACACCCATATATGCGGTAAAATAGGAGATCGCCTTGAATTGATTTCTGAGACAGGGACAAATGGAATAGATACCCTTGATCCACCACCCCTTGGAAATGTCGAGCTTGAAGATGCAAAGAGAAGGGTTGGAAATCGCATTTTCTTAAAAGGGAACATAGATCCTGTGAATGTCATTCTCCATGGAAATCCTGAAAAAGTTCTTGAGACTGCGAAAAGATGTATTGAAGTAGCATCAAAGGGAGGTGGATACATCCTTAGCACTGCATGCTCTGTTCCACCCCATTCTCCTCCTGAAAACATAATGATGCTCTATGAAGCAGTGGAAAGATTTGGAAGATATTAAGATTTAAGAAGGGTAAGAAAGAAAAATTTGGTTTTTATCCTTCTTCTCTTTTTTCTTCTTGCTTGTTATTTATTTCAAGCTTCATAGAATATAC
>Ga0185342_1000955_pt1 | contig 13120 bp, 11 predicted proteins | sample ConPoolayeEmetaG_FD_128045 | JGI IMG/M metagenome (GOLD analysis project Ga0185342, IMG submission 128045) | Hot spring microbial mat communities from California, USA to study Microbial Dark Matter (Phase II) - Cone Pool mat layer E metaG... ...
CGGTAACACTCTTGCTGCCTGTTATGACAACCGATAAACTACGCCCTGCAGAACAGAGCTTTCGGCTGAATTTCTAGGGATTTATTGAGATTGCCGCGTCACTTCTTTCCCGTAATGACAGCAAGTCATCAGCACTTGAGCAAACCCATGCTGAGGTAGCGTTCAGCGCGGTCAGGCAGGACGGTGGCGACTTTTGCGAAGCGTTTTGCCACTTTCCTGGCGGCGCAGATATTTGCCCCGGCGCTGATGCCGGCGAGGATGCCGCAGTCTTTGCAGATTTTTCTTGCCGCCGCCATTGCCTCATCACTGCTGACGGTGATGACTTCATCAATTTGCTTCATGTCAACCAGAGCGGGGATAAACCCGGGTCCAATGCCCTGGATTTTGTGCTCCCTGATGACGGCTTTTTCTCCCATTGACATGACCGGAGATTCGGCGGGCTCCACGGCAACCACATGGAGGGCGGGATTGGCTTTTTTCAGGGCGCCTGCCATGCCCATGAGCGTGCCGCCGGTGCCGATGCCTGCCACCACGGCGTCTACTGCGCCGATTTCTCTTAAGATTTCTTCACCTATTTTCTGCTGGGCTCTGGTGTTGCTGGGGTTGGCGTACTGGTCGGCGTAGTAGGTCATGGGTCTGCGGGCGAGCTCGGCGGCGGTGCGGATGGCTTGCCGGAAACTGCCTTTTCTGGGGGTGAGCACCAGCTCCGCGCCAAGAGCCTGAATCATCTGCTTGCGCTCATCGCTCATGTGCTCTGGCATGACCACAATCATTTTGTAGCCTTTGATGCTGGCGACCATGGCGAGAGAGATGCCCATGTTGCCGCTGGAGGCTTCAACGATGGTGTAGCCGGGCTTGAGCGCGCCGCTCTTTTCCGCATCTTCAATGATGCCCAGCGCGGCTCTGTCTTTAACACTGCCGCTGGGATTGGCAAATTCAAGCTTGGCGTAGATGCCATCAATTTTTACCAGCGGCGTATTGCCGATGGCGGCTAGAAGAGTGTGATTATTCATTTAAGGTGCTCCGCCAGGTCCTGCCGGGGGACTGCGTGCTGTTTTGCCTGTGTCATGTCTCTGAGTATGGCGGTGCCGGCGCTCACTTCCTCTTCACCTATTATTACCGCATAGCGGGCGGCGAGGTTATTTGCCAGCCTCAGCTGGGCTTTCAAACTTTTATCACCGCTTGCCATAATGATGCCGATTTCTTTTTTCCGGAGCGCTGAGGCGAGCTTCAGGGCTTCTTTCTTGGCTTCTTCTCCGAGGTAGGCGATGAAGACCTGCGGTCTGGGGAGAGGTGGGACGGTGATGTTCTGCTTCTTCAGGTTGAGGATGATGCGCTCAATGCCGGTGGCGAATCCGTTGGCGGGGGTGGGTTTTCCGCCCAGCTCCTCAATCAGGTCGTCATACCTGCCGCCGCCCAGGATGGTGCTCTGGGAGCCTGCCACCGCTGGCTGAATCTCAAAGACGGTGCGGGTATAATAGTCCAGCCCGCGCACCAGCCTGGGGGTAACGCGGAAAGGGATGGACAGCGCTTTGAGATAGCCCTGCAGGTGGCTGAAGTGTGCGGCGCAGTCCGGACAGAGGTAGTCCACACTCTTTGGCGCGGCGTCAGCGATGGGCTGGCAGGATTCTTCCTTGCAGTCAAGCAGGCGCATGGGGTTGCGCTCAATCCTCACCTGGCAATCGGCGCAGACCTCACTGCCGTGCCGGGAGTAATGCCCTTTGAGGGCGTCTAAATAGCCGGGACGGCATTTCTTACAGCCGATGCTATTGATGTGGAGCGTCAGCTTGCTTAAGCCGAGAGAAACGAGGAACTGCCACCCCAGCTCAATAACTTCAGCGTCAATGGCTGGGTCCAGGTCCCCCACTGCCTCAATGCCGAACTGGTGGTGCTGGCGGTACCTGCCTGCCTGGGGGCGCTCGTAGCGGAAGGCGGGGATGAGATAGAAGAGCCTGACCGGCTGGGGCAGGTTGTGCATGCCGTGTTCCAGGTAAGCGCGGCACACTGAGGCGGTGCCTTCCGGGCGGAGGGTGAGCATATTGCCGCTCTTGTCCGCGAAGGTGTACATCTCCTTGTCAACGATATCAGTGCCCTCACCCACACTGCGCTGGAAAAGCCCGGTCTCCTCAAAGACGGGGAAGTCAATCCGCTCGTAGCCGTAGAGCTGGCAGATGTGGGCAACTTTTTGTTCAATGTGACGCCAGTAAGACTGCTCCTCAGGCAAAATATCTACTGTGCCACGCGGTGCTTTGTACAACATTTTGACCTCGCTGGTTCATAACTAGGATACGGTATTTGGACGGGCGGTGTAAAGTGCAAAGCAGTGAGCGCGGCTTTCAGACACCGAGGGATTTTATGGTAGTGAAAAGAAACTGGCAGAAACCACTCTCACCCTTCTCTTTGTCAGGGTAAAGGCGGCTGGTTCCTCAGCCCACCTTTTTGAAATACCACTTGTAGAGCAACTGCATATCGTCCGGGAAAATGCCCAGACGGTCCCCGGCTTTCACCGGGCGGGTCAGTGCAGAATATTCGCCATTGAGGAAGATATTGCGGCCGATTTCCCCGTCAGGGATGCCGATACGGCGGCTGATGTCATGGATGGTATCTCCCTTTTTCACCGGGACGCTGATGATTGATTCCTTTTGCGGGTCTAAGTTAGCGGTAAAACGGCGGAGCTTGCCGTAAAGGTGTACCTCCATCTTTCTGCGGTTACCCATAGCGTCAGACAATTATCATGTCCATGTCATCCGGGAACAGCCCGAGCCGGTCGCCGTTTCTTACCGGTCTATTAAGTGGAGAGTATAAGCCATTAAGAAACATATTTTTACCCACTTCAGCCACCGGGATGCCGATGCGCCTGATAATCGCTTCTATGGTATCCCCCTTCCGCACCGGGATGTGGAGCAGGGAGTCTCGGGTGGGGTCCAGATTATCAGTGAAACGGCGCAGTTTGCCATAAAGGTGCACCTCAACCATTACCCACCGCCGATGAGCGGAAACAGTCCCACACGGTCGCCATCTTTGAGGACATGGTCCTCTTTGACGTGTCTGCCGTTGACCATGACCATGGCGATTTCTTTTCTGGGTGCTTTCAGCTTTGACAGGAGCTCCCCAACCTTGATATGGTCATCAAGCGGCAAGGTGAGGACACCATCCCTCCCGATTTCCGGGTAGTAGTCACGCAGGTTGGCATACAGCCTGACCTCAATCTTACCCATATTCTCCTGCCTCCTCACCGCGAACCTGATTTTAAGTATAGCGTGATTTTTCTGAAAAAGACAAGCCCCCTCCGCATTTAAGAGCGCTCCGGTTCAATTGTGCATCATCCCCATCCCGGTATTATCTGTCACTTCATTCCTCAGAATGACATTTGGGCAAAGCTCCTGACGGAGGCGTAAAAGAAAGAGGGGGCTTAAGCCCCCTCTTAAGGACACACCGTCTTTCTGATGAGCTCAGTCTCTTGAATGACCTATCGTCCGGAGTGGACCCGGTCTAGCACCCTATCCGGCACGTCAAAGACCACGTTGTGCGGAGGCAGCTTTTCATACTTCATGAACTCGGGGAGGCGGTCGTCCTGCTTGGTGAAGCCGGCGGCTTTATTGAAAGCGCGCTCCATGGCGACAATCTCTCCGCCGATGCGGCTGGCATCTTCCACCTTCCATTTGGTGCCCAGGACGCCGTTACATTCCTCAACCAGGCCTTCCAGCCCGGTGGGGATGTCAAGAATGGCAAAGGAGATGAACAGGCAGTGCCCGGTGCTGTCAATGAAGGCGGTGGTATCCTGGAAGGCGCGGGAGACTTTGGCTTTGCTGGTGTTGAACGGGTCTAGCTTGCCGGAGACGCCAAGGATTTCCGGCGCAATGGTATAGCCGGAAGTGTGGTCAGCGCCCATGGTGGAGGTAGCGTAGGTGACGCCAATGCCTTTGATGGCTCTTGGCTCATAGGCGGGCATGCCCTGCCTCTTTACTGCTGGCAAGCGTACGACGCCGAACGTATCCGCGGTGACTGCGGCACCATTGCCGAGGATGTGCCCGAGCGGAGTGCCGGCGCCGATTTCTTTCATCAGCGCGATGGCTTTCTGACCATCGCCGAAACTGGCAAGCCCGGCTTCCATGGCGACGCCGAGCATCACCCCGGCTTCAATGGTGTCCAGACCATAATCATTGCAGAGCCGGATGAGCTCGCCGGTGAAGTCCAGGCTGTCAATGCCGCAATTGGCGCCGAGCGCCCAGACGGACTCATATTCCTGGACAGAGACCAGCTCGCTACCGTCTTTCTTGGGATAGACGTTGGAGCACTTGATAACGCAGCCCGGGGAACAGTTGTGTCCCGTCATGCCGGCACCGCCGCGCTCCTTGCAGACCTTGTTAATGGTCTCACCGGAAATCTTGGCAGCCCCTTCAAATCTGCCGGAGCTGAAGTTCCGGGTGGGCAGTGCGCCGGCTTCGTTGATGACGTTGACCAGGGCGGCCGTGCCATAGGTATTCAGTGTTCCGCCGGGCTTGGTAATGGCATGTTCCAGGAGGGCATTGAGCAGTTTCTTGCGCCCGGCATTGAACACGTCTTTGTCGGCGATGGGAACGGGTTCCGCGCCTTTGTCATCAATGATGATGGCTTTCAGTCCCTTACTGCCCATCACCGCGCCCAAGCCACCGCGGCCGGCATAGCGGCTGGGGCGATTTTCAGGGTCGTTCACGCAGACGCCTGCCATGGACATCAGCTTTTCGCCGGCGATGCCGCAGGCGATAATGCCCACGTTATTCCCGAACTTATCAAACATCATGGGGTAGGCTTCATACAGCCCTTTGCCAACGTATTTGTCAGCCGGCAGAAGCTCGGCGCCACTTTTGTCTACCTTGAGCAGATAGAACTTGCCTTTCTCTTTCGGCTGTCCTTCAACGATGATGGCTTTCAGCCCCAGTTTTGCCATCATCTGGGGGGCTACTCCCCCGGAGTTGGCTTCCTTGATGCCGCCAGTCAGCGGTGATTTCCCGCCCACTGAGATTCTCCCGGAGCTGGGAGCACTGGTGCCGGTGACGATGCCCGGCGCGAAGACAAGCTTGTTGTTCGGTCCCAGCGGGTGGCAGGTGGGTATCACCTCATCATACACGATGGCTGAGGTCAGACCGCGCCCGCCCAAATCCCGGTACTTTCTGGGGACATCCTCAAACTTGGTCGTGAGTTTGGTCATGTTGACGCGCAGGATTTTGCTCATGGTCACCTCCTATTTAATTTCTGCACCAATACCTTAATGTAAAATCCGTCTCCTGTCAATAGGTAAAGCCAGGAATTTTTAGCATACTCAGCGCGGCGCTAGTCCACGCGGTAGCGTCTGACCACGGACTCATCAAGCTCAATGCCCAGCCCGGGCTTGTTTCCCATTTCAATATAGCCCTGCTTATTGATGCGTACCGGTTCTTTCAGCAGGTCTTCCCGAAGAGGGTTATAGTTGCGGTCAAATTCTTGAAAGAGGCTATTGGGGATTGAGGCGCTGAAGTGCAGATTAGCCGTGAGCGCAACCGCCGAGGAGAAAGAGTGTGGCACGCAGATAATGTTCCAGGCACTCGCCATGGCGGCAATCTTCTTTGCCTCAGTTATGCCACCGCACCAGGTGACATCAGGCTGGGCGATGTCCAGAGCTTTGTTCAGGAAAAGGTCGCGGAAGCCATAGCGGGTGAACTCATTTTCCCCAGCGGCGACCGGCATGTCTAAGGCGTCAGCCACAGCGGCGCTACCCTGAATATCTTCCGCGGGCACCGGCTCTTCAAACCAGAAGATGTTATATCTTTCCATCTTGCGCGCCATGGTTATTGCCTGGTAGGAAGTGTAAACATTATTGCCGTCTACCAGCAGGTCAATCTTATCACCGATGGCTTCCCTTACCGCTTTCACCCGGGCGATGTCTTCATCCTGGCTGAGCCGCCCTATTTTCATTTTGACCGCGGTGAAGCCTTCAGCCACATAGGCAGCCATTTCATTTCCCAGTTCCTTCAAGCCTTTTCCTTCAGCGTAGAATCCGGCGCTGGCGTAAGCCCGGATTTGCTCATAACAGCCGCCCAGAAGCCGGTAGAGAGGCATGCCGGCGGCCCTGGCTTTAATGTCCCATAGGGCGATGTCAATACCGCTCATGGCGGCGATAACTGCCCCTTTGCGCCCGTGCTTTATTGAGCGCTGATACATTTTATCCCAGAGCCTCTCTATGTTCAGGGGGTCTTCACCGATGAGGTATTCTCTGAGCTCTTTTTCCACAATCATTCTGGTTATCAATGGAGGCCCGCCGAAGTATGCCGCCTCGCCGATGCCGGATACGCCTTCATCAGTGTTTATTTTTACCAGGACGGCACTGCGGTGGGGCAGGGTGTAGGTGGCGTCCATAATGGGTTTGTCCAGCGGGCAGGTGAGAACTATGCCTTCAACGGTGGTGATTTTCACTCTATTTACCTCCTTGCGGTGTGGCTATTCATCGCCATTATCATACTTTACCTCAGGGGCTGGTTCAAGCCCTGGCTGTTCATTTCTCTGTTTACACTCTTGCGGTGATTGGTGGTATACTTAGATTGTCATAAGACGGAGGTTTGTGCCTTGACCACGGTGGTGGAGCAGGATTTCAGCCGGCTCAAGGAAAAAGCCGGGGCGTATCTCCCCCCTGAAAAGCTCGCCGTTATTGAAGCCGCCTATCAATTCGCCGCGGCGGCGCATCAGGGGCAGACGCGCCGGTCCGGTGAGCCTTTTCTTGACCATCCCCTCCAGACCGCCATCATTCTGGCGGAGCTTCAGCTTGACACCAGTTCCCTTGCCGCGGCGCTCCTCCATGACATTCCTGAGGACTGCGGCATTCCTCTCAAAGATATAGAGGCTAAATTCGGCGCGGAAATCGCCAAGCTGGTTGACGGGACCACCAAGCTGGGTAAAGTCTCCTGGCAGGCAGCCGGGGCGACGGCTGGCGAGGTGCAGGCAGAGAACCTGCGCAAGATGCTTGTCGCCATGGCGGAAGACCTGCGGGTGGTCTTCATCAAGCTCGCCGACCGACTCCACAATATGCGCACGCTTGATGCCCTGCCCCCGGAAAAACAGCGGCTGATTGCCAAAGAGACACTTGAGATATACTCCCCGCTGGCGCACCGGCTGGGCATATGGGAGCTGAAGTGGCAGTTAGAAGACCTCGCCTTCCGCTATCTTGAGCCAGAAGAGTACCGCCGTATTGTGAACCTAGTTGCCACCCGCCGGCTCCAGCGGGAGAAGTTCATCGCCCAGGCGATTGATATGCTCAAGCGGGAGTTTGACAAAGCCGGGCTTAAGGCGGATATTTCCGGCAGACCCAAGCATATTTACAGCATTCACCAGAAAATACAGCGGTATGCCGCTCTGGGCAAGCACTTTGATGATATCCATGACCTCCTCGCTCTGCGGGTTCTGGTGGGCACGGTGCCGGAATGCTATTATGCCGTGGGCATCATTCACAATCTGTGGCACCCTCTGCCTGAAGAGTTCAATGACTTCATCGCCAATCCCAAACCGAACGGGTACCAGTCCCTCCACACCATTGTTATGGCGTTCGGCAGGACGCCTCTTGAGGTGCAGATACGGACGCGGGATATGCATTACGTGGCAGAGTACGGTGTGTCCGCCCACTGGCGCTACAAGCAGGGCCAGAGCAGTGACATCCATTTTGAGGAGAGGGTGGGCTGGTTGAGACAGCTTATTGAGTGGCACCGGGAGCTGACCGGCGCTGAGGAGTTCCTGGAATCAGTAAAGACGGATATCTTCATTGACCAGGTGTTTGTCTTTACGCCAAAGGGTGAGATTAAAGACCTGCCTAAAGGCTCAACGCCTATTGACTTCGCCTACCGCGTGCATACTGAGCTGGGGCATCGCTGTATCGGCGCCAAGGTGAACGGGAAGCTGGTGCCCCTGAACTATAAACTTAAGAATGGCGATGTGGTGGAAATCCTGACCACCAAATCAGCCAGGGGACCGAGCCGTGATTGGCTCAATCAGCAACTGGGCTATGTCCATACGCACCAGGCGAAGGAGCGCATCCGCCAGTGGTTCCGGCGGCAGGAAAGAGCGGAGAACATTGAGCAGGGACGTGCCGCACTGGACAAGGAGTTGAAACAGCTGGGCATCACTATTGAGCGCAGTGAGCTGGCAAGCCTGTTCAATTATGATAACCCGGATGACTTTCTCGCGGCGATTGGCGATGGGAGCGTCTCAATCCACCAGATTGCCCTGAAGCTTGCGGCACGCCAGGAGGCGCCGAAGGAGGCAGTGACCGGCACCACGCCGCCCAAGCCCGTTGCTCCATCGTCGGTCAGTGTCCTGGGCGTCAATAGCCTGGCGACCCATGTCGCCCGCTGTTGCCATCCGCTGCCGGGGGACAAGATTATCGGCTATATCACGCGGAGCCGGGGGGTGACAATTCACCGCCAGGATTGCTATAATGTGCTTCATGAGGATGAGAAAGACCGGCTGATTCCGGTGGAGTGGGGGAGGGCGGAAGCCCTGTACCCGGTCAGCATCCAGGTCCGCGCCTGGGACAGGCTGGGGCTGATGCGGGACATCACCACGGTGGTGGCGGAGGAAAAGGTGAATATCTCCTCTATCAGCCTGGTCAGCAATGGCGACCATACCACCACCACCTCACTGATACTGGAGACGCAGGGTCTGGCGCAGTTGAGCCGCCTCCTCAAGAAAATAGAGGCAGTGAGGGGAGTTATCAGCGTCTCGCGCATGGGCGATGAGGCGGCGAAGAAAGTCAAGAAGTAACAGGCGCAATAGTGAAGGGGGTAACCATTGGCAAACACTAAGTCGGCAATCAGGGAAATCAGGGTGGCTGAGAGAAGGCGGATAAGGAACAAAGCATACCGCAGTTCCGCCAAGACGAAAATCAGTAAGGCGGAGAAACTCATTTTCTCCGGGGATGTGGAAAAGGGCAAAGAGGCGGCGCGTGCCGCCATCAGCACACTGGACAAGGCGGCGGCAAAAGGCATTATCCACAGGAACAATGCCGCCCGGCGCAAATCACGCCTGATGAAAAAGCTGAGCCGCGCTTTAGCCGCGCCGAAAGCAGAAGCAAAAGAGACTGAAAAGAAGCCGGCGTAGCACCGCTGAAAGGTGGGAGAACCAGGAAGAGGGGCGTAAGCCCCTCTTGAAGTTATTCTCCCATAATCTGGACAATGACCTGCCGCGAGCGCGGGCGGTTGTCAAAGTCAACGAGGACAATCTGCTGCCATGTCCCCAGCGCCAGCGTTTTGTTCGTGAGCGGAATGACGAGAGAAGCCCCCAGCAGGGACGCCCGCACGTGAGAGAACCCGTTCCCTTCCCCCCAGGCGCTATCGTGGGCATATTTTATATTTCTGGGAACGACCCGCTCCCACATGGCTTTGAAGTCCGCAATCAGCCCGGGCTCATTTTCAATGGTGGTGACGCCTGCCGTGGAGCCGGTGATGAAGACGGTTACTGTGCCGTCTTTGATGCCGGATTCCGCCACCTTCTGCTCCACCTCACGGGTGATGTCAATGATGTCTGTATTGCCCTTGCTCTGGAAGCTGAGCTTCTTGGTGATAATCATAAGGACCTCCTGCGGAAAGTCTCATCTCACCCCCTGCCCCCTCTCCTGTGAGGAAGGAGGAGAAATGGAAAGAGGAGCACGCCTCTCTTAGACTCCCGTTTTGGTGACCTTCAAATGTCCTTTAACTCCTCCCAAACCACCTCGTTCATCTCAAATACGGGACCATCCTTGCACACCTGCTTTAAGCCGTCTTTCGTCTTGATAGTGCAGGCATAGCAGATGCCCAGCCCGCAGCCCATCCGCATCTCAAGGGAAACCTGGACGGACTTATCTTTCAGCTGGCGGGCGTATTTGGTTGCCATATCCTTATACATTGCCAGCGGCCCGCAGGCGTAAAGCTGGTCGGCATGGTTGAGGTAATCAGGCAGGATTTCGGTAATCATGCCCTTGGCGCCTGTTGAGCCATCTTCCGTGGCGAGGACCAGCTCAGACACCGCAGGCAGAAAGCGCGCCGGGTAGAGGTGGCGGGCGGATGCCGCGCCGAGGAGGAGTCTGACAGTGTGTCCCTGCCGTGAGGCTTCCTGCGCCAGAAACGCCATTGGGGCGATGCCGATTCCCCCGGCTACGATAAGCAGATTGCGTGACTCGGGCTTGATGGTGAAGCCGTTGCCCAGTGGTCCGAGCAAGTCCAGCTTATCTCCTGTCTGGCACCGGACAAGCCAGCGTGTCCCTTTTCCTACTGTCCTGACCAGAAGCGCCAGCCTCGTCTTCTTGCTCGTAAGGTGGATGCTGAGAGGTCGGCGTAAAAGCATGCCTTCCCCACAGCGCACCATGACGAACTGCCCCGGCTTGGCTTCAGCGGCAATCTCCGGGCACTCCAGCCAGATGAGGTGCGTGCCCGGCATCACCTCACTATTGCTGACCACCGGCGCGGCTATCTGTTTCATTTATGACCATCCCCGCGATATTCCGGGAGAGGGAGAACGCTATACGTCTGACTGCCATTGGCGAGCACCTCCACCGCGGCGCGGAACGTGTCCAGCGAAGTGAAGCAGGGGAGGCGCTTTTCGGCGGCGGCGCGGCGGATGAAGAAGCCGTCCCTCTGCGGGATTTGCCCGCCGGTGACCGTATTGACCACGCCGTTCACGGTGTCATTGTTGATGATGTCAATGATGTTCGGGTGACCCTGGTTCAGCTTTTTGCTTATCATCTTCACCGGCAGACCGGCGGCTTCAATCATGGCGGCGGTGCCCTCCGTGGCGTAGAGCCGGTAGCCCAGCGAGGCGATTTTCCTGATGAGGGGTAATGCCTCCGGCTTATCGCGGTCAGCGATGCTGAGAAGGAGCGCGCCCTGTTTCGGCAGCATGAGCCCGGCGGCAAGGAGCGCTTTCGCCAGCGCGGCGTCAAAGGTATAGTCAATGCCCATCACCTCGCCGGTGGACTTCATCTCCGGACCGAGGTAGGTGTCCACGCCGGTGAGCTTCTGCATGGAGAAGACCGGCGCTTTTATGGCGACGAGCTTTCTCGGCGGCAGGAGCCCGTTCTGGTAGCCCTGTGCTTTCAGGCTTTTGCCGAGCATCACCTGGGTCGCCACATTTACCATGGGGACGCCGGTGACTTTTGAAAGGAAGGGGACGGTGCGGCTGGCGCGGGCATTGACCTCAAGGACATAGACCGTGGAGGGCTGCCCCTCCTTGCGCTCAATGATGAACTGCACGTTCATGAGGCCCTTGATGCCGATGGCGACACCCAGCCGGATGGTATAATCAACAAGCGTATCCGTCTCCGTTTCAGTGAGATTGGGGGCGGGATAGACCGCCATGGCATCTCCGCTGTGCACGCCCGCCCGCTCAATATGCTCCATGATGCCCGGGATGACCACCGTATCGCCATCGCTGATGGCGTCCAACTCTACCTCAATGCCCTGGATATACTTGTCAATGAGGACGGCTTTTCCGGTGTCCAGCTCCATGGCGAACTTCATGTAGCGGGCAAGCTCGGTGGCGTTATGGACAATCTCCATCGCCCGGCCGCCTAGAACATAGCTGGGACGCACGAGCACGGGGTAACCGATAAGCTGGGCGATGGTGAGCGCTTCATCAATAGATGACACGCCGCCGCCCGGGGGCTGTGGGATGCCCATTTCGCTCACCATTTTTTCAAATCGTTTGCGGTCTTCAGCACGGTCAATGGACTCCGCACTGGAGCCGATGATGGGCATGCCGGCGCGGTGGATGGGCATCGCCAGGTTTATGGCAGTCTGCCCGCCGAACTGGCAGATGGACGGCGGCGCTCCGTTATCAGCAGTGCGTTCGTTTTCAAGGAGGTCGCGCACGCTCTCCTCGTCCAGCGGCTCAAAGTAAAGGCGGTCGCTGGTGTCAAAGTCGGTGGAGACAGTCTCCGGATTAGAGTTCGCCATGATAGCCTTGTAGCCTGATTTCTGGAGCGCCCATGCTGAGTGCACACTGCAGTAGTCAAACTCAATCCCCTGCCCGATGCGGATGGGACCGGAGCCGATGACCAGCGCTTTGTTTTCCGGGATTGGTATTGCCTCGTTCTCCTGCTCATAGGTGCTGTAGAAGTAAGGGGTAGTCGCCTCAAACTCAGCGGCGCAGGTGTCCACCATTTTGTACACCGGGCGGATACCCCACTGGTGGCGGAGCTCGCGCACCTGCTCCGGGAGACGGTCGGCGAGTGTGCCTATCTGGACATCAGAGAAACCCATGCGCTTGGCTTCACGCAGGAGCTGGGGCGTGAGCGTTTCAGAGAGCAGGCGCTTCTCCATGTTGACGATGTTCACCAGCTTGTCAATGAACCACCGGTCAATGCAGGTGCGTTTGACTATCTCCTGAGGGTCAATGCCGCGGCGCAGTGCCGCCATGATTGCCCAGAGGCGCAGGTCATTGGGATAGAGGGGGTAGGTGTCCGGGTTGGTGCCTTTTTCCCAGCCGGGGTCTTCCCACAGCAGGGTGCGCTTGCCGAACTCCAGTGAGCGCACCGCCTTGTTCAGCGCGGCTTCAAAGGTGCGGTCAATCGCCATCACCTCGCCGGTGGCTTTCATCTGCGTGCCGATAGCCCTATCGCCCTGGTGGAACTTGTCAAAGGGCCAGCGCGGGATTTTGACCACCACGTAGTCCAGCGCCGGCTCAAAGGAAGCCATCGTCTTGCCGGTGACGGCGTTGGGGATTTCATCAAGCCGCTTGCCCACGGCAATTTTCCCGGCGACGCGGGCGATGGGGTAGCCGGTGGCTTTGCTGGCGAGGGCGGAGGAACGGCTGACGCGGGGGTTGACCTCAATGACATAATACTGCTGGCTCTTGGGGTCAAGGGCGAACTGGATATTGCACCCGCCCTCAATGCCCAGGGCGCGGATGATATTGATGCTGGCGGTGCGGAGCATCTGGTACTCTTTATTGGTCAGCGTCTGGCTGGGGGCGATGACGATGCTGTCCCCGGTGTGCACACCCATGGGGTCAAAGTTCTCCATATTGCAGACAATAATGCAGGTGTTATTGGCATCCCGCATGACCTCATACTCAATTTCCTTCCACCCGCCCACCCACTTCTCCAGCAGGACGAGGTGGATGGGGCTCACGGCGAGGGCAGTGG
>Ga0185342_1000958_pt1 | contig 13114 bp, 12 predicted proteins | sample ConPoolayeEmetaG_FD_128045 | JGI IMG/M metagenome (GOLD analysis project Ga0185342, IMG submission 128045) | Hot spring microbial mat communities from California, USA to study Microbial Dark Matter (Phase II) - Cone Pool mat layer E metaG... ...
GGCGTTGCTTAGTTTGTAGACGTGGTCGGGCTCCATTTTTTCAATGTCCTCGTTCCAAAGGGTGAGGAGGACGCTTCCCGTTTCGTCACCCACAAGGGCTTCGGTCACCCTCAAATTCTCGCCGGTTTTCCTTGAGACGATGTCTCTTGCCTCGTTTTTTGAGTCGCATCTAACTTTAAGGTTGAGCCCCCTTTGGCCGGGCTTCAAATCTTCAACAACTTTAAACTCTTCAGGTTCAGACATATCAACTCATCTTACAAATCCTTTAAAAATAGAAAAAGCCCAGCAGCGAAAAACCGCCACAAGCATTTTTCTATCTTTGAAAGTAAAGAAACTATTAAATTTTTTATAAATTTTTCCAAATCTGTGCTTTTAGCTCTGTTTCATTTGGTTCGGAGCTTTTTTGGTTTGATGTACTTTTTTATTTGCCATGAAAAACTTTTTTCATATTTCTGTCTAAAACGCTTAAGCGTATGAATGTTTACTATGAGAATCGGTTTACTAACAAGAAATTTTGATGATATACTTAGCAAGATTGGAGAATTGAAACATTTGAGCTTGTTACCCTCTATAAATTTATCTTGCATGAGATTGTGTCTTAATATTTTTAGATTTTTAAAATTGGTGTCGAATGTTGTTTTCTGGTTTAGTTGGGCGGTTTTTCTCTTTTTTCGTTGTCTATGTTGTAGAATAAACCAATGTTTTGTTTTCTTTCCATTGATGCTTCTACGATTAATCGGGCCACTAGGATTACGTTTCGTAGTTCTATTAGGTCTTCGTTTAGGATATAGTTCCAGTAATAGTGGCTTATGTCTTCCTCAAGCAGATTTAGGCGGCGTATGGCTCTCTGCAATCGTTCGTTACTTCTTACTATTCCTACATAGTTCCACATTATGCGTCTTATTTCGTCAAAATCATGTTTTAAAAAGACTTTTTCATCTATAGGTCTGTATTTTGAAGCATCCCATAGAGGCATTTCTTCTAATGGAATTTTAACAGGATTTTCTAAATATTTTAGGGAGTCTAGGTAGCTTCTGTGGGCGAAGACTACAGACTCAAGAAGTGAGTTGCTGGCCAGCCTGTTTGCGCCGTGTAGCCCGGTGCAAGCCACTTCACCTATGGCGTAGAGGCGATTAATAACCTTGTTGGGGTTATCTCTCCGGATAACCTGTCCATTCTTGTTTACAGCGACGCCTCCCACCATGTAGTGGGCTGCTGGCACTACTGGAATGGGGTCTTTTGTTATGTCTATGCCATAAGATAGGCAGGTATTGTAAATGTTTGGGAAGCGCTCCTTGATGTGTTCTGGATCCAGGTGCGCAAGGTAGAGGTAGACGTAACGGTCTCCACTTTTTTTCAGTTCTCGGTCTATGGCTCTGGCTACGATGTCTCGGGTAGCGAGGCTCCCTCTCTCATCATATTTTCTCATAAAAGAGAACTTTGTTGGGTCCTTTTCTCCTGATTTTAGGAATTCTTCGTATTCACTGATGGTCATAAGTACTCCGCCTTCTCCCCTTACTGCCTCTGAGATGAGGAAGGAGCTTTTCTCCCCAGTGTATAGTACTGTGGGGTGAAATTGAACGAATTCCAGATCCCTGACTTTTGCTCCTATTCTATAGGCCATTGCTATTCCATCCCCTGTGGAGATGCTGGGATTTGTGGTGTTTAGGTAAATTTGGCCGCAACCACCTGTGGCCAGCACTGTGACATTTGCAAGGTAGGTGCTAATTTCACCCGACTTTTTGTCGAAAATGTAGGCTCCTAGACACTCATCTTCGTCGGTTTTTAGTTTAAGCTTGCGTGCAGTTATGAGGTCAATGGCCATGGCGTTTTCAATGATGGTGACGTTGGGATGCTTTTCGCACGCGTCCACCAATGCTCTCTCGATAGCTGCGCCAGTGAGGTCTGCTACGTGCAGTATTCTCCTTTGACTGTGTCCTCCCTCCATGGCTAAATCAAAGGAGCCGTTCTCTCTTTTTTCAAATTCCACTCCAATATCAATCAGCTCTTTTATTCTTTCGGGAGCTTCTTTTACTACTATTTCTACTATCTCCACATCGTTAAGATATGCTCCCGCCTCTAAGGTATCCTTTATGTGAGATTCAAAGCTGTCCCTCTCAAAATCCATAACAGCGGCAATTCCCCCCTGAGCATAATTGGTGCTGCTCTCCACACTCGACTTCTTTGTAACTACTGTAACATCTCCGTGGTTGCCCGCCTTAAGAGCAAAACTCAAACCAGCAATTCCCGAACCAATGACCAGAAAATCTGTTCGCCGTCTCGTAGATACGCCTCCAAAAATCATACATTATTCAAGACTTCGATTTGGACATAATATAATTAAGGGTTTCTGTGAAAACATATAAAGGCAATGGTGGGAAATTCATATTTGGAGGGAGATTCTTGGAGCTGAAGCAATTTGACTTGGCTGCTATTAAGCCATTAAGAGAGGATTGGTTCAAGGAATTAAAGTTACCCTTTATCACGGATTTTTTTGATTTAGCAGTTAAGAACGGTACTTGTTGGGGTTTATGCCTTAAAAATGAGATAATAGCTTATTGGATCTATCTAGAAAAATTTCCTGTGCCATGGTATGGAAAAAGTGTAATAGAATTTTACGTTAAAAAGGAATACAGAGGTATAATTGATGAAGTTTTTAACCTTTTAATTAAGCAATTTGCACCAAAAAGGTTTTATGTGCGCAGCGATGACACGTATCTACTCTCTTTTCTCCTTGAGAAAGGCTATCCCTTCGAGCTGGCAGGCTCCATTTTATTAAGGGAGAAAAGTATGCAATTGGAACAAAAGGAAAAGTTGACATTTACAAAGATTTCTAAAGACATGTTGGAGGATGCACTTCAAATCCTTCGAAGTGAAAAACTCGAATTAGAAACAGCTCAAACAGAGGATTATCAGCACATGGAATCCGAGATTGGTGAAGACATCTACTGGGTTTTGATTCGCGAAAACATTGTAGTGGGGGTAGCGTATTGGAAAAAATCAAGATACCAGAATTACGCCACAATAATACCCATAATACACAAAAGTTTCAGGAGGAGGGGTTATGGATCCTATATGATATCGAAACTGGCGGACTACTTGGACAACAAGGGCTATCAACCTATTTCATTTACTACACACACCAATATTTCTGCAAGGAAAGCATTCGGAAAAGCCGGTTTCCACGCAGCAGCACTCTTACTCCTATTCAATATTTAAAAATCTCTGGGAGCAACCAAAGCCCATATTACTGCAACTTGCAAAATAGTTGGAGGAGACCAACGGACTATAATCTCAAGGTTGTTAATGCGGAACAGTCCTGTGTGTGCAAGATTTCCAGACACTCAGCCTAGAGAATATCCAACAATGTTGGTTTCTTATCAGGTTTGGTGGTTAAAATGGAAAAATAGGGTTGAATTGGGAATTTAGTCGAAAATTGCTCTGGAAATTATCATTTTGTGTATTTCTGTAGTTCCCTGGGCGTTAATGAATCCTAGGGCGTCGTGTAAGTGTATCATTACTGGGTAGTCCTTACTCCACCCATAGCCACCCAATATTTTCACTGCGGCTTCAGCGGACTTTCTTGCTAATTCGCAGGCGTACCATTTAGCCATTGAGGTTTCTGTGGTGTGGCGAACCTTTTTATTGTCCAGCCAAGCTGCCTTGTAGGCTAGGAGGCGTGCGGCTTCAATTTCTGTGGCTATCTCGGCAAGTTTAAAGCTTATTGCCTGGTTTTCCGATATTGGTTTTCCAAAGGCTATTCTTTCCTGCGCAAATTTCACCGCTATGTCGAAGGACGCTCTAGCTATTCCCACATTGCCCGCAGCTAAAACAAGTCTGGTTCGGTCAAGGCATTTCATGGCGTATACGAATCCCTCATTCTCTTTGCCAATTAATCTATCTGCGGGAACTCTGCAGTCGTGAAATTCTAACTCGTTTGTATGGTGTACCTTTATACCCCAACCCCACAGCCTCTTTCCAACCACAAATCCCGGGGTTCCAATATCAATCAGAAATGCACTAATGCCCCTTGCTCCTTTTGAGGGATCGGTTTTGGCAAAGGTGAGTATGCTGTTTGAAATGTCGCAGTTGCTAATTAGGCGCTTCATTCCGTTTAGGATATATTCGTCACCTTTTTTTTCGGCTCTTAGCTTCATATTGGCGGGATCAGAGCCTGGGCCCTCATCAGTCAAAGCGAATCCATAAAACTTCTCTCCACTGGCTATGGGTGGCAGGAACCTCTTTTTCTGTTCCTCAGTTCCGCCAATTACAATGGGTAGACAACCTAAGCCTCCCACCTCTAGGAGGGTTAAACAGGAGCCACAAACGTAGCCAACTTCCTCAGCCACAATGCAAATATCCACAGTGTCGGCTTCTGTTCCTCCATACTGCTTGGGAATCCACATGTTCAGAAACTTCTTTTTAAATTTGGCGACAAGACCCTTGTTGAACTCTTCCTTGGCTTCCATTTCTTCCACTAGGGGTGCGATTTCTTTCTGGCACCATTCCCTTACCGAAGCCCTCAATTCTTCTTGTTCGGGGGTAAATCCAAAGTCAATAGGCAAAAAGTTAACCTCCATTTTTAGTTGCTTTTATTGTATTTCTCCCTAACTAGATTTAAATTTTTAGCAAAAATAAGTAAAACTCTCTTTTTACGCTTCAACTAAAAAAGTTTGAGTCCGAGGAAAGCTAAGTCCAATAAAAGTAGTGACAAAGAAAAAATTGTTATCTTCTTTTTCTACGGCTGGTTTGTTGTTTAATTTCCTGCGTTTTGGCTGTTCCATTCTTCTCCGGCTCGATTAAAAAATTGCTTCTGAAAACTTCGAGGCTGAGTGAGGCTATGAATACTAGTCCTAGTGCGGTTACGGCTAGTGAATTCATAGCACTGTAGGCGATGGCCAAACCTACTAGGGAGGAGGCTATTGTAACGAGGTTGCCTATGTGTAACCAGTGGGTGACGCTACTTTTCAGTGATTTGAGTTGTGTGATTTTTGAGTTTTGCATTATGCTATCCGCACCCTCTTATTGTGTTGCTATGCAATATTATCCAATTTGTTACTTATATTAGTTTCGAAACAGGAAAAAAACATGTTTTTAATAAAAATATTACTATTAAATATTTTTAATATAAAAAATAATTTATCTTTTGTTATTAAAATTGGATAAAAATCGGCTAATTTTTTACATTCAAAGGATGAAGCACAGTAAATAAGAGCAGCTTTTTCAATATGCTTAAATTTTTAGGTGAGCTTGTCCATTAACCCATACTGGAGTGGTATTAGAAATGGCTCAAGAAAAAAGAGTTATGAAACATGATGAGAGGCCCGCAGCCTGGAGTTTCATAAAGGGAGATAGATACCGGGAAATTGAAGGAACTACAGAATATCCCGTAATGTATAGAGCCCTAGGAGCCAAACCTGCTACCCAACATCCCTTCAACCTCTACAAGGATATCTTAACTGAGCCTGCGGTTCTAAAAGCCACATTCGAAGTGGTTGAGGAAATACCGGTTGAAAACATTATAGACACAATCGGAGCTGGCGACGCATTTGATTCTGGACTGATAACGGGATACTTGGAGGGTATGAGTTTAGAAGAAATGGTAGATATGGCCCTTACAATTGCTAGCTATAGCATCCAAGGGGTGGGTGGAACAGAAGCTATTCCCTATAGAAACGAAATTCACTTCTAGTCGCCGCTGATTAAAAATTAAAATTAAGCTCTGTGGAGATGTAAAAATGTTGGAGAGACTGTATTGCCCCGATTTTAGCCCAGTATTTGGGGAGATGTTTAGAAATCCTTTTGATTTTCCAATGGTGGACTGCCTGGTCTGGCCAATCTTTGAAAATTTAAGCTTACCGAAATCTGTCCGCAACTTGCTTAGTCTAGTCCGGAATGGAAATCCCCTCTTCTACAATAGGAGGATTGGCCTCGGAGAATTTGCTTTAGAATTACAGTGTAGTGGAATTGAGAAGGTTCTACTCCAAGGAATGGAGCTTGGAAGACCTTATGGGATCCCCAATGATTGGGTGCTTGAAGTAGCAAAATTAAACGAGCAAGTTTTCAGCTCTATTTTATCGGTTAACCCCGTTGATACTAATTCTGTTAAAGAACTGAATTCATATATTAAGACAACTCCCGATTCCATTGCGGGAATAGCAATCTATCCAAGCTACTTGGGGTTAAATTTGGTGGAGGATGCACCCAAAATCAAACACCTAGTTGATATCTGCATTTCGCATAATTTTCCACTGAAGATTGATGCGGGAAACATGCACCTACCTGATAATGATAGGAGATTAACTGACCCCCGATTAATAGACCGCTTCCTCCATTCTTACCCGAAACTCAAAGTTATCATCAGTAACGGAGACATAAGTTCCGATTTGTTGCAGTACTTTAATCTTTTAAAATACCATCCTAATCTCGCGGTTGAGGTTGACGCGCGGTCCATTGGAGGAGTTTCGCCCACTAAATTTTTCTCAATACTATTTTCCCAGCCGGGACTAGTACAGAACTCATTCAGCAGAATTCTTATAGGAAGCGCTACGCCCACAATGGAAATTTCGCAGATGGTGAGGGGACTTTGGGAATCCACCGAAGAACTGGTGCTGGCTTGGAGGAGCTTGCTACGTATATTGGGTTTTCGTAATGCGCACCGCTGGTATAAATTAAAAAATATTACTAAGAAATCAGAGATTTTTGGTAAAAATTTGCGGTTGCCCAAACCATACAACATAACCCAAATATTTGGTCCTACTGAGGAGACCGAAATAAAGGGCAGCGGTGTGAGCTTTATTGAACTTCACTTCGACTTACTATTAAACTCATTTTCCATAACACAATTGTTATGGGTCCAGCCGGCTCTAGAAGAGATAGTGTCAAGTGTGAGGAGAAATTTTCCCAAATTTACTAATGGCGAGGTTCAAATTCGAACCAAACACACCACAACCTCACTAATAATCAATGAAAATGAGGCTGGAAACTTTCTCCAACTCCACTACGAGTTTGTGGAAAAGACGAGAAAGTCACCAGATATGAAACTACACACAGTCATGGCGGCCGAAAACAGAGCAGATTTCAATTTCCCAGACCACATCGTAGCAACCACCTATGGGCAAAAAGATATTACTGTCCCCTATCACAATGGAGAACTAATGTTGGGCAGCAGGGAAAACATTTATCTACTCACTACTTTCGGACCCAGATCAGTGCATTTACTCATCACCTTCAAACTATACACGGAAATATAACATCCACATCTGTAAGAGCTTTCCTCCACGAATCTTTTTGGGGCGTTTTCCAGTTTTTGTGATGAGTGAAGGGAAAGGGTTTAAAGTTTCCCTATAACACTTTAAAATGACAAAAAAGTTTGTTGGATTCATTGGCGTTGGACAGGTGACTGGAATGAAGTGCGCCGTAATTAACTGTGGGAAAATTCTAGAGGAAGGAAAATATGTTACAATCGGAGGAAAAAGGTACTGCAAGGAATGTGCAGTGCTTATAGCAAAAGAGGAACTAAGCCAATTTTCCACTTACACAGACCCAAAACCGGAATCCAATGAGTAAATTCAAGTAAGAAGGGAGTTCCGTTGGAGAAAATTGTTGAAGGAATTTACAGGCTAAAAATTAATCTACCTTTCACGTGGACCCCTGATATGAATATATACATACTTGTAGGAGATGAAGTCGCATTAATTGATACGGGGCCTGGTGACCCGAAATCTTTTCGAGCCATTTCTGATTCTTTGGGCAGTTTAGGGCTTAAACTTAGTGACGTTAGTAGAATACTTAATACTCATGAACATGTAGAACACTTCGCAGGGGATGAAATAATAAAAAAGAATTCAGGAGCCCAAGTTTCCGCCCATAAAAAGGCCGCAAACGTTATCCAAAACTTCTCAGATTTTGTATTGCAACTATTCGCCACAGTAAAGGAAGCGGACATAGATCCTAAAATGCGGGCTGTGGCTGAGAGATACCTGGCCTTTCAATCCTCAATAAGCTCCACAAAAGTCGAAAAACAGTTAAGCGATGGAGACCTCATAGACCTCGGACAATTCTCTCTTAAAACCATCCACACTCCTGGTCACGCTCCTGGTCATATTTGTTTCTATGATGAGGAGAGGAAAATTCTGTTCTCTGGAGATCATGTAATCGGCATAGGGACTCCATTTGTGGGTTATGGCATTATAGATATGATAGTTGATAGAGTGGCAAGTAAGATGGGTGTTAAAAACGTGGAACATGGGAACATTACTCACTACATCAATTCACTTGAACGCTTGTTGCCTTTAGACATAAAGCTTATATTACCAGCACACGGCCCCATTGTCACTGAGCCTCACAAGAAAATCAGAGAAGATATGGATCGAAAACTTTTGAGGGAGCAAATGATTTTGAAAACCCTTGAAGGCGGTGAGGAAACCTTAGAAAGTTTAACCCAGAAAGTGTACGGCTCATTACAACTTGACCACCTGCTCAAAGGATCAACCCTTGCCTACATTGATAGGCTCCTGGAGCTTGGAAAAATCGAGAAGGTTATAAAAGAAAACCAAATCTACTACAGGCTTAAATGAAAAGAGAGCTCAAAGATTGAAGGCTCTAATCAATAAAGCATCTTTATTTTCACCCATTAAATGCTTATAATTCTATTAGTGGAGAGGTGAGTTCATATGAAGGAAATCTTTGAAGATATTTATATGTTCACGCTTAAGCTTCCCTTCCCTGCCACTCCCGAGCTGAATGTTTATTTTTTGGAAGGTGAAGAGCCAGCCATAATTGATACTGGATTGGGGGACGCGTGGTCAATGAAGGTGATTGTCTCAGAACTAGAGGAGATAGGTAGAAATTTGAAGGACGTTTCACTAGTAATAAACACCCATGAACATGTCGAACACTTTGGGGGAAACCAAAAAATAAAGAATGCATCCAAGTCGATTGTTATCGCCTCACATAAAGCTGCAGCAATAATTGAGAAGTATCACCAACACATTTTAAGCATCAAAAACAGCCTACTCTATTCAGAGTTTGAGCCAAAAATAAAGGAAATGATAGACAGGTACATGGATTTTAACCTCTTAATAGACGAATCAAATGTAGAAAGAAAAGTTAAGGAAAACGAAATAATCAGATTTGGAAAATTTAATCTAAGAGTAATTGAAACTCCGGGTCACGCCGACGGACATATTTGTCTCTATGATGAGGATAGGAAAATTCTGTTCTCAGGAGACCACGTGATTGGAACAGGAACCACCTTCGTAGGATACGGTTGGAGAGAACTGAGCAAACTAAAGATACGCGAAATCTTGGATGCAGACAACAAAATACCTGATAACATCTCAATATACCTAAAATCACTGGAACGATTGCAAAAATTAGATTTAAAATTTATACTTCCAGCCCACGGCCCACTCATAAATGAGCCATACAAAAAGCTACAGGAAGACATAGAAAGAAAGCTGAAAAGGGAACAAATTTTCTTGGATATTTTGGAGAAAAGGAAGTGTGTAACCTTAGAAGATTTAACCGCGGAATCCTACAACGTGGACAAGAGTAACTATATGCTTCAGGGTGCCACCCTCGGCTACATGCAGAGACTCATTAAACTGGGAAAAGTCACCGCTCACCTCAAAGACAACAAGGTGCTTTTCAAAATTAATACATAAGATTTAATGAGGAAGAACCTTCAAGGGTTGCATCCACCTAGCCGAAAAATAATTTAAAGAAACACTCCAAAATTTTGCGAGTGTAGAAAAACCCGTTGGAACCATTTGAACTTTAAGCCACAAAATGGTTAAAGGAATAAATTAGAAAGGCGTTTCTTGTTTAATTTAATAAGGGTTGTTGCCTATGAGAGTCTACTATGATAGGGGTTTAGTTGTTGAGGCAGAGGGTCTCAAATTTTTACTCGATCCAAGAGCTAACGCTGATTTTCAATCTATGAACTTGGCACTTGTGTCTCATGGTCACAGCGACCACATTTCTGGTCTTATACAAGCCAGTGATAATGTTAGGGTTGGGGCCTCAAACATTACACATGAGATAGCCAGATTGGTGAGGACGGAGAGAGACAGAAGATTTTTGGGAAATACTATTCTAATGGATAGGAAACACGGTTTCAGAACCGATAAGTATAATGTTTTGGCTTATGACGCTGGGCATTGTATGGGGTCTCTACAGTTTAAAATTGATACAGGGGAGCACCTGATTGGCTATACTGGTGACCTCAACTTTTGTGAGAGTATCACTGAGAGGAAAGCAGATGTCATGGATTGTGATGTTCTTGTGATTGAGGCCACTTTTGGTTCAGAAGAATATATTTTTCCAGAGAGGGAGGAAATCATTTCCGAAATATTAGCTTATGCAGAGAAAAATGTTTCCGATGGTGTTCCCCTTGCTCTTATAGGTTACTCTCTTGGAAAGTGCCAGGAACTAACCAGTCTAATATCTAAGGGACTGAGTTGTGACGTTCTGGTTCCCAAGCAAATTTTTGAGTTTAATAGAATTTTTGAACGGTACAAGACCGGACTGGGAAAGTACTTCGAGATAGAGTCAGAGGAGGCGAGAGAAATTATTGAGGGAAACAAGTACGTACTTTTATTACCCCCCTCCTATCTAGGTCGAAATGCTCCCGAAAGGCTGGCAAAGGACTTCAACCTTCCTAAACCACCCAAAGTGGCCATTTGCACCGGTTGGGCTGCAACAAGCTCCTTCTTTTTCTCCATGCAACAAGCTTACAATATTGACGCTGCCTTTCCGCTCAGCTCCCACGCGGACTTTAGCCAGCTACTAGAATACGTAAGCGCCGTTGAACCATCAATAGTATACACCACATTTGGAAACCCAGTTAACCTCGCAAAACAAATAAAAAAGAGACTAAAGATAAAAGCTCAGCCAGTAGTCAACAAGATGCAGCAAACCCTCGAAACATACTCAATCAACCAAGAACCACAAATAACACTAAAAACAGACATAAACAAGTCAAAAACACCAAAAAAAAGGCATAACAACCAAGCAAAGTTGTATGAGCATAAGACAAGGGATTTTTCTGCCTAAACACTAATTACTTATTGCCTCATATTTCCTGGAATCATTTTAATAAGTCTAAGCACAATTATATATTTAAGGTCAAACACAACGTAACCCAATTCTTAGTTAGTTAGATGTAGGATGTTATGTGGGGAAAATTTGTTTGCAAAAATTCGACATAGACGTAAAAAACCTGTTGAAAAAAGTTTGCGAGATAATAACAGAAATTGTTTTTGCGATTCATTCACTGGACAAAAATGTTTCTTCGAGGGTTGGGGCGTCATTTGAAAAATATAAATTTGGATTTTTGGTTGAAACTTTCCAGGTTTCTGCTGAAGTTGTTACAAAACTAGTGTTGCTTGTGGAGGATTATATTGAGGTTATTGTTAAGGGATTAGACCTTTTCTCGAACTTAGTCCTTGCCTTTGATATTACAAATTATTCTGAAATTTTAGGTCAAAAAAGTAAGTTGGAAGATTTCATAAACCCAGATGCCATTGATTTGAGGTTCTTAAAATTCCAAGTGAGAACCACAGAAGAGTTAATATACCCACAACTTATCGAAACAATAAAAGATACACTTGAAAAAATGGAGGATCTCGGGAAGGTTTCCGGTTTCTTGAAATCAGGCGTACTAAATACATTTCTAGAAGAGATTGAAAAGCAGAAAAATGACTGGGACGAAATACAGAAAAGGTTAAACCTTTTTTTCTCAACTGTGGAAAGAGAGGCCGATATCTTCGACTACTCTAATCAAATTTCAAGAATAATTAACGACTTTGTAGTTTTTGGAAACAATATAAGAAGCCTGGCCAATTATTTAAGTAACGCTTTCGGCGATAGACTCGATTTCCGCTTGGAAAATATCAATGTACTATTTGAAGTTTTTAGGCAATTAAAACAAGATTTGATTACCTTGGCTAAATGCAGAGCCAAAGAGGCCGAACACATAAAAGCTTCTTTTATTACAATTTTAGCCATTCTTTGGGGTAGCGAGGAGGAGGCTGGTAAAAAATTCCAATCATATTTAAAGTCGGAAATAAAAATGGACGACTTAATCCCCCCGAGTTTTTCGCTGGAGGATCTGGAATTTGGATTAGTGCAGGCCAGAAACGAAATACTACTCGTAGAAAAAATACATAAAAGAGTAAAGGAAAACATCGAATCAGTAAGAAGCCTAGCAGATTACCTCAATAGTCCAGTTCTAAGAGAACAGTACGAAATAACCGTTAAGGAAATTGAAATCGTGGACAAATATTGGCCGAAATACACTCAAAAAGTAATAGACTTACAAAACATTCTCCACAAAAAAATTAACACTAATTTTTAATAAGAATAAATCCCCAAATATCAAAACATAATATTTGCCGCAAGAAAAATTATTATTAACACAAAATATTTCAAGGATTCTATTCGGTCCTCTAGAACATTTGCGTTGTCAGTAACTCGTCATACATTGAATTTTTCACATCTCAAATTAACGTCGCATATCAAAGAAACGTAGGCATAAGAATAAAAGGCTCCGCATTTCCAAGCTTCTTAAATCTGTGTAATATGGAGTTCAAGCATTCCTTAAAATAATTGCGTATTCCGAAAGGATTGCCCAATTTATCTCTCATTAATATAAATTTTGTGAGAAACAGTTCAAATCTTAGCTAACACACCTTTTATTATGGATTTAGATTAGGCTTCGGTGAGTAAATTGAAATATCTAAAAATTATGACCTAAATTAGTATTGATTAGACCTTTTAGAGCGGATTTTCAATAAGGCGTGTTTTGATTTTTTGCAATTTTTTCGTGTCAATAATACCTGCCTGATATGTTTCGATGGCTATAGCTATTTCTTGGAGTATTCTTTTATTTTCCGATACAAGCTCTGGGGGGAGCTCCGAATCGCGTTCCTTAGCCCAACATTCTTCCCAGCAATTTTCCAATTTAACCTCCAAGTCCTTAGGATCCTCCCTCTCAACCTCGGATAAGAGCTCTTTCAATCTTTCAAAGACAATTGTTTTGGGCACCTCTCATTCACCGCCTTATTTTTTAGTCATGACCATCCATTTCCACTCTCAAATGATACCGCGC
>Ga0185342_1000959_pt1 | contig 13103 bp, 7 predicted proteins | sample ConPoolayeEmetaG_FD_128045 | JGI IMG/M metagenome (GOLD analysis project Ga0185342, IMG submission 128045) | Hot spring microbial mat communities from California, USA to study Microbial Dark Matter (Phase II) - Cone Pool mat layer E metaG... ...
GGAAAGGAGAGAGTTCATGAAAAGCGCAGTCCGGCGGCGCGATTTTATCCGCACGATCGGGTTGGGAGCCTCCGCCCTGGCCTTCGGGGTTCCCTCACTTAAATCGGGCCGAATCATCGGGGCAAACGAACGCATCCGGGTCGGCGTTGTCGGTTTTTCCGACCGCGGAAAATACTCCCTTTTTCCTGCCTTTCTCCACTGGGCAAGCGAGCTCAATTTCGAGATCGTCGCCCTGTCCGACATCTGGCGCCTCCGGCGCGAGGAGGGAGCGGCTTTTTTTGAGGCAAAAACAGGCCGCAAGATCCTTGCCTGCCGGAACAATGAAGAGCTCTATGAGTCGGGCACCGTCGACGCGGTCATCATCAGCACCGCGGATTTCCAGCACGCCCTCCATACGATCGAAGCCGTCGAAGCGGGCTGCGACGTCTATGTGGAAAAACCCTTCGCCAATACGATGGAGGACGCCCGGGCGGCGCTCAGAGCCGTCAAGAAATCCGGGAAGATCGTCCAGGCCGGGACCCAGCGCCGCAGCGCCCCGAATTATATCAAGGCTTTTAACTTCCTCCGCTCCGGCCGTTTCGGCGATTTGATCTCGGTCGACATGACCTGGAACGTCAACCAGCCCGGCCGGTGGAGGCGTCCCAAGCTCGTCGAAATGTGCCGCCAGGAGGACGTGGACTGGCAGCGCTATCTTCTGAACAGGCCTTATGAACCATGGAACCCGCGGAAGTTCATCGAATACCGCCTCTTCTGGCCCTATTCTTCAGGCATCCCCTGCCAGTGGATGGTTCATCAGATCGACGTCGTTCATTGGTACACGGGGCTGCCGAGACCGCGGAGCGTCGTCGTCAACGGGGGGATCTACCTCTGGAAGGACGGACGCCAGAGCTATGACGCCTTGACCGCTGTTTTCGACTTCGGGCCGCTCAACGACCGGACCAAGGGCTTCCAGGTGAATTACTCATCGCGGATGACGAATTCCGCCGGAGGCACCAAAGAGATCTATGTCTCGAACGGCGGTATTCTCAATCTCGATACCAACAAGGTGACACCCGAGGGTGGCCTGACCAGGGAAGAGGCGGAAGTCATGGGGATGAAAGAGAACCGGCTTCCCGAGCTTTCCCTCGCCGAATCCGGAGGCGTGGTGACCTCCGCCGTTACCGGCGTGGACGACGCCACCTTGGCCCACATGCGGAATTGGATGGAGTGCGTCCGTGACCGCCGCCTGCCGAACGCCGATATTCAGGCCGCCTATAACCACTCCGTCGCCTTGTGCATGACCATCGCCGCCATGCAGACGGGAAAACGGGTTTCCTTTGACGACGAGAGACAGGAAGTCGTCCTCAGCTAAGGAATGGACTTTTCCAGGCCGAGCTTGCCGAGCAGGTTGGTGAACCAGGGTTCGCGCCGCAGAAAATCGACGAGCGGGTGGACTTTGATCATCATCAGCTGTGGATCGCGGTCAGCGAACGCTTTTTCCAGGCAGGCAAAGGCCTGATCTTTCTCAAAAAGGGCGGCGTAGACCGAAGCCAGGGAGACGAGAGACACATATCTCTGCTTCGAGGCTCGCATAGCCTCGGCAAGAGCTTTTCCCGCTTCTTCTCTCCGTCTCATAAGAGCGCCCAGATAGCCGAGGCGGAGGCCGACATCGATCGGATCCGCCCCGAGCTCGGCCGATTTCTGAAGCGATCGCGCGGCAAGGTCATACTGCCGGGTCTGGATAAAAACCAGCCCGAGGTAATAATGAGCCTGGCCGTTCAGCGGGTCGAAGGCGAGGGCATTATTCAGTTCTTCGATCGCCTGGTCATAACGGCGAGAATAATAGAGGATCGCGCCGAGCCTGGCGTTAACACTCGGGGAAAGGGGATCTTCCCTGCGGGCCAGCCTAATCTTTTCCACGGCCTCTTCATGGCGACCCAGGGCGGATAAGAGCTCAGCATAGGAGCACAGAGCCGAAACCAGGTTCGGCTCCATTCGGAGAGCTTCCTTGAATCTTTTCTCCGCTTCAGCAAAATCCCAATCATACCTTTCTTTGATCACGGCCAGAAGCGTCTGCGCTTCGGCAGAGCTGGGGTTGATCTCGAGGGCGCTCAAGACGGGGATTTTCGCCTTTGGAAATGAGTCCGCAGGCGGCCAGTATCCGCTTTCACCCAGGCGGATATAAGCCTCTCCGAGAGCGGCCTGGACGGCGGCCGATCCGGGCTCTTTTTGGGCTGATTTCTGGAATTTTTCGACGGCTTTTTCAAGGTTTTCTCTTCCTCCTTTTCTCAGGAGAGACCGGCCCTCGACGTAGAGGCTGAAAGCCTCAAAGCTTGCCGGCATATCCTTAAAGAAAGAAGGAAAAGCGTCTTCAGGCGGACTTTCACCCAGGCTCCGGACGAGGTCTCGGATCAGCTCGTCAAGAAGACCTCTGATCTCCGCCGGCTGCCGTTCAAACTTTTTTGACCATTCCATGGCCTCGTCCGTCGCACTGCTCAGGCTGGTGTCGAGGAGAAAAGATCCGGCTGTTTTTTGATAGGTGGCCCTGAACAGATGGCCGACTCCGCATTTCAGTGCGATCTCCCGGTCCGAAAACTCCTTTCCCCTCAGGGAAAAGGAGGTATCGCCGCCCGGGACAAAGACGGCGTCCATTTTCTTCAAACCGCTGATGATCAATTCCGTCAATCCATCGCCAAAATCCTGTTCGCTCGGCGTCCCGTTCGCCTCTTGCAGGGGCAGAATTCCGACGGAAAGGCGCTTGGTCGGCGAACTGACGGGCAAAGCCTTTCTTTCCGGGCTGAAGGCGGCGCGCCAGGAAAAAATTCCCAGTCCGGCGGCCGCAATGACAATTAGAACAGGAATAAGGATCCTTTTCGCAGGCAGTAATTTTCGCCATTCCCATCCGGTTCGATCTCTTTTTTCTTTTTTCGCCGGCTTGGCCTTCGCCTCTTTTTCCGCACGGTCCGCTCTTTCTCCGGAAATGGGGGCCTGCTCCACGACCGGAGCAAGCGGTGAGATCGAAACAGCTTCGATCTGTTCGAGTTCAGAATTCAGGGCCTTGGCCGACGAATAACGTTTCTCCGGATCCCTTTCCAGGCATTTTAGAATCAGGAGGCTCAATTCTTCTGTGATCAAAGGATTGATCAGCCGGGGGATCTTGGGACTCTCGTTGAGCCTTTTTTTGATGAGATCGGCGGGGGTTCGGGCGCTAAATGCCGGTTGTCCCGTAAAGATTTCGTAGAAAATCAGGCCCAGGGAATAGAGATCCGATCGAGCGTCCGGCTCCTTGTCCTCGATTTGCTCCGGACTGAGATATTCGGGCCATCTTTTGTTGAAATCGGGCGCAAGGATTCCCTCTCGTTGTAAGAATTTGACGACTCCGAGATCCATGATTCTGGCCGTCCCCTCGGCGTCGATCATGATATTGCCCGGTCTCAAGTCGCAGTGCAGTGATTCCAGCCGATGGGCTTCGACCAGGCCCCGGCTGAGCTGCCTGGCCAGGTCGAGCGCCATCCCGATGGGCAGCCGACCTTTTTCGATCAACAGCAATTGGAGTTCTTTGCCTGGAGAGTATTCCATGGTCAGGAAAAGATTATCCTTTTCTGCGCTGAGCTCAAAAATCCGGCCGATGTTCTTGTGGACGATTCGCCGTTCCTTTTTGAAATCATAGACGGCCCGTTCGATGGCGGCCTTTTCCAAGTCGGATCTGACTTTGATCAACCGCAGGGCGAGGTCTCGTTCAAACGCCTTATCGAAGACATGATAGACAATTCCCAGCCTTCCGCTGCCCAGGACGTCTACAATCTTATAACGTTCGCCGAACATGGAGGGCGGGGACTGAGCCTTGGGCGGCCCCGCGCTTATTTCCGTCTCTTCTTTGAGGCCACCGACGGCCGGGCTGTCCGGGAGATCTCTAGAAGATTCCGGCTCGATGGAGGTCTCGGCTTGGATCTCCTCCTCGTGCCTTTCCATTTCTCCGAAAATTTCGGGGAGCGTCTCGCCGACGGCATCCTTCTCGACGGCGATGAAGGTTCCGCACTCACCACAATATTTGGCTTTTTCGGGATTCTCTTGCCCACATTTTGGGCATGTTCTTTGAGCCATTCTTGGGTCCCCTATTGTTTAGTCGGAATTGTTTTCTTCTTCATTCTCATCAGGACAAGAAAAATTATCCCAGGAGTTGCGTTTCGAGTCAAACATTTCTCTTCTCATATTTCTCTTTTTGTATTCTTTAAATTCGCCAAAATCGGCATTTTCATGGGGCAAGAAATATGATCCCAAGTTTGGGATCGAGGGAGATTGAAATTTGATTAAAAGTCTGACAAGATAAGCTCAGCTTTTGCCAAGGAGGTCGCATGTCGATCCGGCGGAGAGATTTCATCAAGACGAACGCCGCTGTAGTAATCGGTATGGCAGCCGGCGGAGCCCGCTTTCAAAACTTCTGTCTCCCCGAGGGAAGATTCCTTGCCGAACCCATGGAAAAAAAGCCAGTTCGGATCGCTGTTCTCGGAACGGGAAACCGCGGCCGAGGTCTGCTGAGCATCCTTCTGGGCATGGAGGGGCTCGAATTTCCCGCTCTGTGCGATATTCAGCCCGTTCATCTCGAGATGGCTCAAGATCTGGTCGTCAAGTCCGGCCGCGAAAAGCCCGAGGGTTACGGCAAGGACGAGACCGATTACCGTCGACTTCTGGAGCGTGATGATATCGATGCCGTCGTCATCGCCTCGTATTGGGAATGGCATACACCCATGGCGGTCGACGCCATGAAAGCGGGCAAGTACGCTGCCGTCGAGGTCCCCGCCGCCTACACTCTCGAGGAATGCTGGGAACTCGTGAGAACCCATGAGGCGACCGGCGTGCCCTGCATGATGCTCGAAAACTGGAGCTTCCGGCGGGATAACCTGGCCGTTTTGAACATGATTCGTCGGGGCTTGCTCGGGGAGATCATCCATTGCCACTGCGCTCATTCTCATGACTGTATCGACCACTGGTTCTTCGATCCGGACACAGGGTTAGACCGCTGGCCGGCCAAATACCTGGTTCACCACAACCGTGATCAGTATCCGACTCACCAGCAGGGGCCGGTCTTGAGTTGGCTGGATATCGGCTGCGGCGATTATTACGATTCCATCGTCTCCAGGGCAACGAAGAGCTGCGGCATCAACGACTATTTCCTGCGGCGGTTCGGCCCCGACCACCCGAACGCGAAGCGAATTTTCAAACAGGGCGATATCGTTTCCTCCGTGGTGCGGACGAAAAAGGGAAAGACGATCGTCATCAACTATGATATGCAACTCCCCCGCCCCTACGACAACCGGTGGCTGATCCAGGGAAGCCGGGGCATCTACGACGAGGGCAAACAGGCTGTCTATCTTGCCGGAAAGAGCCCTCGATATCATCAATGGGAGCCATTCGGCCCATACCAAGAGCTTTACGAGCATTCGTGGTGGAAGGCCATCCGCGGCCGGGCTGGAGAATTCTCGCACGGCGGGACGGATGATCTCGAGCTGAGATTGTTCGTCGAGGCCGTCCGGAATGGGACCCAGACGCCGCTCGACGTCTATGATGCCGCCCTGATGAGCGCCAACGGTCCTCTCTCGGAGGAGTCGATCGCCAAGGGAGGAGTGCCTGTCGCCTACCCCGACTTTACGAGCGGCCGCTGGCAGACCGCAAAACCTAAATTCGCCGTGGAGGGTTAAAGCTCAGACTCTTTTTTTGTATAATAAAAAAAATGGCTAAAATACTCGTGGTCGACGACGACAAGGTTACGCTCACCATGCTGCAGATGACGCTGGCCCGGGCAGGCTATGAAGTTGCCATCGCCAGGGACGGAGCCGATGGCTATGATCTGGCTTGCCGGATTAAGCCCGATCTGATGATCAGCGATATGCTTCTCCCGAAATTGCACGGCATCGATTTGTGCAAAAAGATCAAGGAAAATCCGGATCTCGCGGGAATGAAAATCATTCTCATGACGGCCGTTTATAAAGGGATGCCCTTCAAGTCAGAAGCGCGATTCTGCGGCGCCGATGATCTCCTGAACAAGCCTCTCGATACAAAAAATCTCTTGAGCCGCGTCAAGGAGCTTCTCAGCCAGGCCGGCACTCCAAATTCCTAAATTCGACGTTGGCTGCACATTCGGCCGTATAACCGAACGGAATCAGATCTTGACCAGCTCTTCAATCTTCACCGGACGCGACTGTTCGATGCTTCGCCGGGCGGCGATACCGACCATCGCCGAGAGCGCCCCGTCCCGACTTCCCGCCGATCGTCCTAAGGGATCGGGTCGGCTCTGCCGGAAAATCTGATCCTGCATCACCTGGTCGGCCCCCCAGTGTCCTTCCCCGCCCGATTGAAGCGAAAATGTCCGGCTCGATTTGAAGTTCTCCGTGATTCGGAATTCCGCCAGGTGTTCCACCGGCCAGGGCTGATTGTGATAGACGCGGACATCGAGCCGGCCCTTGCTGCCGTTGAATCCGACCAAGAATCCTTCATAAGGCATTGTCGCGTTGAGCGAATAGCTCATCATCACTCGATTGTGATAGCGAACCTGAACGGCCATGGTGTCCCAGATATTGATCCTCTCCCTGAAAACGCAGGCATCGCGGATGTAGCCGTCGGCCGATTCCGCCCTGACATAGAGGTTCATCGCCTGCGGATCCTTGGTAATGTCCCAGAAGAATTCGCAGCCCGACTTATGTGGACAGGCTCGGCAGTTCTGGCCTCTGACGCGGCCGTTGTAGCCGTATTTCCTGAGTTCGCCGGTAGCAACGACCTCCACCGGCTCGGCTTCGAGCCACCAGTTCATCAGGTCGAAATGGTGCGACGCCTTGTGGACCAAAAGCGATCCCGAGAACTGCTTGAAGGCGTGCCAGCGCCGGAAATAGGATGCGCCATGATAGACATCCAGATAATAGTGAAAGTCAACCGACCAGATATCGCCGAGCTCCCCTCCCATCAGAATTTCTTTGATCTTTGTAGCGTCCGGTCCATAGCGATAATTGAACGTTACGATAAGTTTCTTGCCCGTGCGCTTTTCCGTATCCATGATCTCCTGGACCATTTTTTCGTCGGTGCACATCGGCTTTTCGGTGATCACGTCGCAGCCTTTCTCCATAGCCCAACAGATATATTTCGCGTGAAAACAATCCACGGTCGTGACGATCACGGTCTCCGGCTGCGTTTCGCTCAGCATCTTACCGAAGTCGCTGAAAGTCGGGCATTTCGCTCCCATATAGTCCTTCGCATACTCGAGCCGGATGGGGTTGGTATCGCACAGACCGACCATCTCCAGAACATCGGAATAATTGGCCAGGAGCTCTTTTCCCCAGAGCGAGCTGCCCCGCACGCCCGTGCCGACCAAAGCGACTCTCCGTTTTCCCGGCTGTGGCGAACGGGACTGCGGCCGCAAAGAGCCCGCACCAAGGAGCGAAAATCCGGCGGCTCCGACGGCTCCCGCGACCAGCGATGAACTCAGGAATCTCCGACGACTGAGGCCGGACGCGTGTTTGTTCATCGTCTCCTCCCCATGATTTTTCGCATAGCTTCTATCACAAGGACATGAGGAAGTAAAGACGCCGGCGGGAATTGACCGCGGCGGTGAATTCAGCTGAATTTAGCTCCCCTGAGTAGCGCTCGCGCTCTTCACTCAACCGTCATCAGAAACGCGATTAGTCAGATTCGGGGCGAGAGAATGAAAAAGGCCTAAAAAAGTTATGGATTTGATGGGCAACAGAAGAGGCAGCGGCGGAAGCGGCGAAAAGGCGCTCTCCGGTCCTAGTCGAAAATCTTTTCCACGACCTGATATTTTGTGTGGACGGCCTCGACGGCCGCCTCGACGGCCTTTCCTTCGCCGGATGCCAAGGCTTGGCCGAGGGCCTTGGTTGATTCATAGAGCGCCTCAGCGGCCGTCTTGAAAGCCTCTGTTTTTTCTTCGAGACGCTTGGGGAGCGATGCCTTGGTGATCGCCTCGGCCTTGAGCGTCAGATCTTCGGACACAGCCCGGATTCCTTCGTAGTTCTTATCCGGCAAATATTTGTGATAAATGACATACAGAACCTTGTGGAAGGCTTCAATCTCTTTCAACACCGGCCGGATGATCCGGACCAGCATCTCGTATTTGGCGTGGAGGACTTCAGCCGCAGCAAGGAGAGCCTGATCGTTAGAATCGGCGGCGGATTTGAGGTAATCATCGACGGCTGCTCTGAACTCGATCAATCCCCGGTTCCATTTTTCCTGCTTTTCATGCAGAATGGCAGGCAATTTGGCGGCAAAGATTTTTTCCGCCCCGCTTTTCACTTCGGGAGCAAAGCGGCGAAGAGCCGCATAATCTTTTTCCGGGTAAGCCGTGTGCCAGATCGGGTAGATGACGTCGTGGAACTCCGTAAGCTCGGGAACCGTACTTTCGACGACCGGATCCTGTGGCTCCGCCTGAAGAACGCTGAGGGAAAAGACCGCGACAGTAAGGACCGTCGCCCGAATCGCTGGCTTCAAATTCATTCCGTCCTCCTTGGTCGAAGTTCGATTTTGATCGTCTTAATTTCGAAAGGCTTGAAAAAAAGATCCATTATTTTACCATTCGACTCGATCTTTTTCCAGGGCCTCTCGAGTAGGTCGGTCTCCCAGGCTTCGACCTCCCACGGCAATTCAAGCCCCAACCGACTTTCCCGGCCGAAGGTTTCGTAAAATCTCAGGATCAAGGCCCGCTCGTCGTACCCCGATTCCTTTTTCATCGCCGAAAGGACGACGTTTGGCGGTTCGATACGGAAAAAGGAATGGACGGCCGGCAGCCGTCCGTCGTGAACCATGGCCATCCTGGCGATCAGGGGATTATTGAGCTCATAGGCCTTATGATGCGTCCCGGCGTCCTGCCAGTTTCCTTGGTGAGGAAAGAGAGAATAGACGAGTTCGTGTTCTCCCCGATCGGCCTCCGGATCGGGGGATGTCGCGCCGTGAATGACCGACAGACGCATCACGTTGCCTTTGACGTCAAACCCGTATTTGCAGTCGTTGAGAAGACTGACGCCGGAGTTTCCATTCTCTTCCGACAGATCGATCCATTTGAGCGCCGGGACTTCGGTTCCGTCGGCCGGTCGGGTCACATAGCCGTAGGGGATTTCGAAATCGGCCCGGCCGTTTTCCGCCGCCACCGGAAAGGCGGCCTTGATCATGAGATTCCTTTCCTGCCAGTCCATCTGCAGGCGGAAGTCCACCCGCCGGAGCTTTGAATGAAGGATGATGTCCTGGATGAAGGTCGAATTCCGGAACGAGCTCGTCACCCGGATCGTCGCTCTGACCGGGCCTTTCTCGAGGACTTCAACCCGGGCGCCCTTTTCGCCGATCTTCCAGAATTCATCCTTGAGCCCGAGTTCCCAGGCAGACATGGAAGGCGGCTCATCTATGATCGCCTGGAGGACATTTCCTTCTCCGGCCAAAACTTCTTTTCTCTGAGTTTTGTCGTAGAGGCTCTTCAGCCAGCCCGTTTTCTGGTCAAAGCTCAAACGGAAAAATTCATTCTCCAGACCGTTCGGCGATGCCGTCAGGAGGGATTTGAAGGTCGGCTCTTGGTCCGCATCGAGCACACGGAACAATCTGTATCCCATGGCCGGAATATTTTCAGCCACGAAAATAATTTTTCGTATCCTCTTCGCTCCTTTGGTCTCTTCTCCAATGACCTGAAACGGGATTTCACGCCCATCATGGCTTAGGATCCTAAAGCTCCTTGCGCCGGCGGTCAGACTCAGCTCGACCTCCAGAGGCTCCGTCCTTTCCCAGCCAAGGGGATTGAAGACGACAAGGGGCCGGCCTTCGCCCCGAGTGTCGATCTGGTTGGCGATCGCCTCGAGGGAGAAGTCCAGGGCCCGTTTGCCCCTCTCCCCTGCTTCCTCATAATATCGGCGCGATTCCTCATAGACCGGGCCGATGCTCGATCCGTCAAGGATGTCGTGGAACTGCTGACGCAAGACGGTCTTCCAGGCTTCATCGATATCCCTTTCCGGATAGTAATCCCGGAAGCCGGAGAAAACGGCCAGGGCGGAAAACTTTTCGGCCGAAAGAAGCAGGTTTTCCAGACGGCGGTTCCACTTTTTCGTCTCGGCCTGAGTCGTGTAGCAGGCCGGGAAAGTGAAATTCAGCTCCTTTTTCACAACAGGAAATTCAATCCCGCTCGACTCGAGGTTTTTGAAGTAATTCTCGGGATTGACAAATGCCAGCCGGGGATGCCCGGGGTCATCCCTGAACTTGAGGATCGCTTCCACGTCCGTCGGCCGGGGTCCGCCGCCGTGATCCCCTGCCCCGTAAAGAAGCATAAATTCTTTAAGAGGAGTGAGCTTCGACGCTTCAAGAAGCAAATCGCGGACGCCGTTTTTCAAATCGACAAGATACCATCCTGGAGGAACATAGGCCAAAACCCGTGAGCCGTCCGCTCCCTCCCACCAAAAAACCGGTCCCACTCCGGGTTCGCATCTCTCGAAGACGTAAAACTTGATTCCCGCTTTGTTCAGGATCTGAGGCAGCTGGAAGCTGTGTCCGAACGAATCCGGGTTCCAGCCGACGGTAACGTCCAGGCCGAACTTCTCCTGAAAGTATTTTTTCCCGTAGAGCAATTGCCGGGCCAGGGATTCTCCGTCCGGCATGTTGAGGTCGGGTTCAGCCCACATTCCCCCGACCGGAATCCATGTTCCCTCTTTGATTTTTTCCTTGATTTTCTTGAAAAGTCCGGGGTCGAGTTTTTCCACCGCTTCATAAATCGCAGGCTGGCTCTGGGCAAAGGTCAGTCCGGGCATCTTCTCCATCTGAGCGAGCGTGCCCTTGAAGGTTTGAACGGCAATCTCATGGACCGTTTCCTCCCAGAGCCAGAGCCAGGCGAGGTCGATATGGGCGTGCCCGATGAGGTGGGCCGTGAAATCTCTTGGATTCGGCTTTGTCTGCTCTTCACCGAGCGCCATCGAAAAAGAAGAAATCAAGAGAAAAAAGAACAAAGCGAGCGCGGGTTGCGCTTTTCTAGACATTTTCCTTCCTCCTCACTCTTCAAACCTTCCTTTCACTCTTGAAAAATGAGAATGTGATCAAAATGTCCCAAATGTCTTACTTCATTTGAGCCACCAGGGGAAACGATGAGATCCTGAGCCGGGCGCAGCCCATCGGAATCAGCTTGACCTCTTCGATTGGCTCAGGAGAAGACACCGGTCCGGGCGGAATTTTTCCCGCCATCCTTCCCTCTGCTTTCCATTGAGGAAGCCGTTTCGCTCTGGCCCTGAGGACAATCGGCGCCTTTTCGAGCTCAAACGGCTGATAACCAGGCGGTTCCTGTTTCTCCACTCCAACCGATAGGCCCGGTCGTTCAGGATCGAGAACGAGGCCGTAGTTCCAAGGAGTTTGGGGAAGGATTTCGTAGGCCGGCCATTCGTCGGTCCCGCCATACCTTTTCCATTCTTCGCCAATCTTCAGGGAAAACCAGAGCGGACCGCGCTTGATGGAAACCGAATTCCCTGCTTTTGGCCAGGTGGCGACTTTGATGGAGGGCGAAAATTCGAGCCTGATCTGGTCGCCGTTTCGCCATTCCCGCTTCAGGACGGCATAATTTCCCGGCTTCAGACTCACCTCTTCTTTCCGGCCGTTCAAGGCAATGGATGCCTGGTCGGCCCATTCGGGAATTCTCAGGTAGAGCGGAAACACGACGGTCGATTCCGTCCAGACGGTAAAATCGATGAAATCGCCGAATGGGTACCAGGTGTCTTCCGAAATCCGAACTTCCTCTCCGGAGCCCACCTTTGCCTTGACCTCCGAGGGAGCATAAAGGACGGCCGCCAGCCCGTTGTCCGAAGTCGCCAACCAGAGATGTTCGGCAAAATAGGGCCAGCCGAAGGCGACATTGTGTTGGCAGCAGCGATAGGAGCGGGGATCATAGGAGAGGAGCGTCCCCTCGTTTTGAAAATCGTGCTCGCCGGAGCTGTCGCAGGAGATCAGGTTTGGCGCCGTCAGGTAATGAAGGCTGCGGAGGTCGGGAGTCATGGCCGCCGGAAGCGAGTTGAAAGCGATCTCCTCACACCGGTCGGCATAACGCGCCCGACCCGAGATTTTCAAGAGGGACTCATTGCTGTGCATAAGCTCGACCATGGTGCAGGTCTCGGCCGCATAGCGGGGGTCGTTATAACCGGGCCGGATGTTCTCATCCGCTCCGAACATGCCGCCCGGCTGCTGGCCGTACTCCCCCATAAGGAGACGATAATTCTTCTCCACGATCTCGAGATACTTCGGATCTCCGGCCTGCTGATAATACACTCCGGGATAGCGGATTCCCATGGCGATATTGACCCCGTGGTAAAACGAGCTCACCGACCAATTCTTGTCGCGTTCCGGGCTGATGATGTCGCTCTCCCAATCGGCCGTCCGCTCGTAAATCCGCCGGGCCAGATCAAGGAGAAACGGCTCGCCGGTCCGGTTGTAGAGCCAGTAAACGCTTTCCAGGTTCTCGCCGCCGCGCAATTTCTGCCAGCTCTCGGGAAGGAGGTCTTCGACCGGAAGGTTCCACTCGAAGCGGAAATATTTCCTCATGAACGGGATGACCCGCTCGTCCCGCTTCGCTTCATAAAGGCTCTGGAGACAGGAAAGAACCAGCATGTTCGGCCAGAGATCGCGGTTCTGGCGGTTCGCCAGCGGACCGAAATATCCGTCTTCCTGCTGGCTGCGGAAGATTCGATCCAGCCATTTTTCGGCCGCGGCGATAATCTCCGGGTCTTTCAGGATGTAGCCCAGGTCGGCGTATCCCTTGAGCCAGTAAGGCATTTCCTCCCAGCCGCGTCCCTGGAGCGTGACCCACCCGCTGTCCTCTTTCAGGAAGGGACTCAACTCCGGCAGTCGCCCTGTCAACCCGCGGCGCATGAGTTGAAGCTGGCTGAGGAGCCAGCCTTTGGGAGCGATCTCTCCGATCGGAAGCTTGAGGAGAGGGCTCGGAACGAGAGGCTCGCGGTTGGACACATAATGGCGATTGGAGAGTGAACTCGGAGGCGACGGAACGATTATCACCGAATTTTCCACCGCTTCGTCCCTGGCTGCCGGGGAGATGGCCAGACTCCCCATCATGACGGCCAAAATCGCTGCCGATTTTCTTTTCATCGCCGCTC
>Ga0185342_1000960_pt1 | contig 13100 bp, 10 predicted proteins | sample ConPoolayeEmetaG_FD_128045 | JGI IMG/M metagenome (GOLD analysis project Ga0185342, IMG submission 128045) | Hot spring microbial mat communities from California, USA to study Microbial Dark Matter (Phase II) - Cone Pool mat layer E metaG... ...
TCCCATTCTCGTCGAGGTACCAGAAGGTTACGTGCCCAACCGTCGTAGCCCTCGATCCTACTTTCGGCGATTGCGGGATGTCGAATGGATGTACCTGCCTATGTATTTGATCATTTCCCTGCGGTTGTTTATCGTGTCCTCAAGCTCTCACGTAGAAACCCTTGGGATACTCGTGGAAGAGGCGGTGGATGAGTGAACGGTCCTCGCGAGTGTCGTCGACGCGATCCTTCAAGTTTGTGAGCAGATGATACTTACTGCCAGGCCCTTTACGCAGCATCCTGTAGGGGGGAAGACTTTCATATCCATCCATTCGCCATTTTGTTTGAATCCCCCTCGGTCACCAGGGTGTGGATGTGTGGGTTCCACTTCATGTCTTTGCCGTAGGTGTGGAGCACTGCTATCACGCCGGGGGGTTACCTCTTTTCCCAAGGTTCATTCAGTCACTTGGGTGATGGCGAGGATGGCGCAGTCCATGAGGACCTTCAGGAGCTTTGTGGTTGGCCTAAAAACAGTGGTCTTTAGCTCATCTTGAATCGTCAGCACTATGTGGTGGTGTTTGACTTTGAAGGTCTTCCTAATTGTGGTCGGTCCACTTGTTGGTGAAAATCCTGCTGCAGTGGATGCAGATTCTTTATTGAGTTGCATCCATGGTAGAGGGTCTTCTCTGATCCACACTTGGGGCAGCGGAACATTTTGAATCTCTTCTTCCCGCATTTGAGCATCTTTTGGTCTTCCTTCACCTCGACTTCCCTTGGGTTCTATTCTGTGCTTCAGCTTGTATGTGTCCCAGTTGTGGTTGTTGGAGGAGATGTGGTTTATTGTGATCCTTTTGTTGGGCTTGTTTTCAAGCCGGTTCTGGGTCTAATTGCTTTTTGCACACGAAAATCTGGTTCACTTGTATCGATTTAAGGAGTGTGGTGGCCCGAAACGTATACTTCCCGTTTACGGTAAAAAATTCAATGTTTTCATCGCCGATAAATATGTCTTTTAGAATTTTCACTTTGTTTTCATTAAAGAATCTTATCATGTTTTCTATGGTTTGCTGTTCCATTTGATTTAGGAACGTTCTCCTTCCTTTGCTGAGTTTACCTGGTGACGTCCCTAAGAGTTCAGCCTCACTTTTGAGTTCTTCAATCGAAACAGGATTGCCCTTTACATCAACCTCACCAACAAACTTCTTTAAAGCTATGTATACATCTTTTGGTATTGACCATTTTTGGGCATAAAAATCTACATGCTTTCTTTCAACATGATTATAATCAAATCCGATATCAACATCAAATTCCTTTGCAGATATTAAGATACGTCTGCCGTTAGATGTTATGGCTATATCTGCCTTTGCTCGAGGGGGACACTTGGATGCGGAGTATAACTCTAAACGTAAACCAGACAAATCTCCTATAGCTTTGATTATTTTCTTGCCAACTTCATCATTGGTGTTTATTGCATTTATGATTCTATCTTCAGCTTTTAGGCCTCTTCTTGCTGCTTTCGAAGCCAACTTTTTATCCTCCATCTATTGTTAATGCTTCTGAGATTATAGCGAGCACACTCTATAGGTTTATCGGTTGTCTCTAATTATCGTCTATAATATGGAGAGCATTTAATTTTGGTTCTGGATAATTATATCTTATTAATCATTCAAATATCGCACCGCTTCTTTGAATCAGTGCGTTTGCCTGTAAATCTTTTTAATGCCATGCCGTGATAATTAGCAGCATAAAACGTTCTTAAGTAGAGAGTAGAGTTCACGCAGAATTGTTGAATCTTCAATTCCAATGATTTCAAACAAAGTTTTATCCATTTCTAATCTAAAGTCTTCCCACAGTTGAAACACTAGTGGCTCTAATTTTCTTTCAGCCATTTTATCTAGGTTATTGGCAAGCTCTTGCAGTGCATGTTTATCTAATAAGTTTACATTGATAACTGGCATCCTTAGGTAGTCTTCCTCCAAGAATCGTGTCCATCTCTCGCTTATTTTCCTACTCGCAACAATGAAATATGCAATAAACAGTGAGCTATTGAACCATAACGCTAAAGCTTTGTCCTTAAGATCATCATTAAATGTTGATATATAGAAATTTTTAGATGCTGTTAAGGGTTCTTGTGTGTAGCATGCAAAAACGCCACGTTTGCTGAAAGATGGGTCAATCTTGTCAGGTAAAAATATGCGCCCGAAAGGCTTTTTCACATTTATTTGCCTATTCACATGGCTATACCAATATCGTCCAAATGCTCTTACCGCTGGTTTTGCGGTGGAGTGTAGCTTCCCCCACCTGATATACTCAGCAATATCAGGAGGTAGTTCTGACTCATTTTTTGGAGGGATTGAAAAAAAGTAGTGCTTAACCAATGGGATAATACAGTCTACATATAGTTCTGGTTTTCTCAAAGCAGGAGTTATAAACTCTCTATCGATATGAAGCTCCATTTCCGTATCGTTGTTTTTTATCAATATTTCCTCAGCATTCTCAGCAACAATTCTCCAATATTTATTTGGAATAAGGAAGAATTCGGGGCCATACATTTCAATGCCTCGCACAATTCGTTTTTCGTTGAAAGCATCTGACCAAGTAGCCACCACGCCTCTTTTAGCTGCCTGTGCAAAGATCTTAGTTATCAGTTCTCTCAATGGATTTTGACCAAAGAGGGTTAACCAATTCATGTGCCAAGGATATGGAACTTTTGAAATGTTGACCCAGTTTAGGCGGCTATTCGTTAACCTGGCCCCTTTAAATATATTAGAAAGTTCTTCTAATAGATTTAAATCGTAGGAGTCGATCGTTAAAAACGCTGTTTCAAAATCAGTTTTTCTTTTATTTGCTATTAATACCAGTTCTTTAAATCCGCTGTCGATTGAAAACGACGGTTCGAAAAAGTCCACCATAGCTTGGATCCAGTATTTATCCTTAAGCAGAGCTTTAGCCGCTTCACCATACAAAGTGTAAAATGTCGACACAGGAAGGACTGATACTAACAAACCATCTTCTTCCAAAAGATAGTCCATCAAAAAAAGCGATATTAATTGAAGATTCTGTTGTCTTCTTTTAACATACTTATCGTATCCCAATTTTTGAACGAATTTAGTTAGGAAGACTCTATAGTCTTTATCAAGGATTTCCCACCTTGTAAACGGAGGATTTGTGAGAATCACATTAGCCTTAGGAACCATTTCTTTTGATAGCTCAGTATAAGACTCGGTATATGACAAGAGAGATTGTGATGTTGGCGTTTGATAAACCATTTTAAAGGCATCTCCAACGATTATCTTAGCCTTTTGGTATTCTCCTTTTAAAGCATGTGCCACTGCTGAATATGCTACCAATGCGGAGAGAGGATGAGGCTCAATCCCCCAGATTTTGTTGATATGTGATGGTGGAAGTTCTTTTATGGCTTCAGATAACGTTAATCCAGAACCAAGGAAAGGGTCTGACAGTATTAAGGGGCGTTCATATCTCTTCGCGTACTCTAAAGCAAGAAGTGCCATTAGTCTCAATCCGATTGGCTTAGTATAATAAGCTGCCAGCCTCTTTCTGTTAGCGGGAGCTATTAACCTCGCCACTTTGATCTGGCTTTCAAAAATATCTTCTAATGCTAACGTTTCCTGTTTGTGGGTCACAAGTTCTTCTAGCACGAAGATATCCTTCTGAGGCAGCGATGCAAGCGACTTTAAAGGAGCGAAATTTGTTAACTTAATTAGAGTCGAAATATCCGGCATATTTGTTGATTTAAGAATAGCTGCCAAGGAAGTGACGATAATTTCTAAGGCTGCAGCTGAATCTATGACGTCCCTCACTTTAAGAATGGCCAATAAGCGTTTTATTAACTCTTTATTTTTTATCTCTTTAAACATTTTCAGCATCCTATTTTTTATATAATTCTCTGGGCGTACAAAAGTTTTTAGTGCATTTTTAAACAGAAAGATTGGAGTAGTGCTTCAGCGCAACACACCAAACGCTTTTACTGTATGTATTCAATTTTGACCAATTTTAGGTCGTAATAATTTCTACAAAATTTTTGAAGGTTTCGGACTTTTCTATAGCTTTTTTGATATCCACCTCTTCCTTTGCTAATCTTTTGTAGATTTCGGGACTTTTAATGTATTGTTTGCCCCTTTTCTGCATTAGTTCCCTAAGTTCCCCTTCTGGATTTATTATTTCCTCTGGATTGTTTACAGAGAGCCCTGCAAGGATCCACGACTCTACACTTCTTTTTACAGCGATTACCTGTGACTGTAATATTTGACTTTCTAGTTGCCTGACTTTTCTTGTTATTTTGTTTATGAGGGCGGTTGTATCTCTACCCGCTCTATGGAGATCTTTAAGTATTATGGCTTTATCAAATTCCCCCGTTAGAGCTTTTAGAAGGCGGCTTACCTTTTCTGGTCTATTCCCTCTCATAGGGTGTACTTTACATTTAACCTGGAGTTTTTCGACAATGCCTTCAACGAAACCTCTGTCGGTTAAGCCTTCAACTATTATTAAGGTGCTGTTCATGGCGTTCCACCGACTATCCCAGATAACCATGCTTCGCCTAGGGTGCCTCCTTCCTCCAAAAACCGCTTTACGCGCTCCATCTCACTAGTGGTGGACAACTTTTTCACTTTGGTTTCCAAGTCTTCTTTTCCTACCAAGTAAACTTCTTCTGGTCTGACGTAATCCAGCAGATATGGTGAATGTGTCATTATAACAACTTGGGATGGGGAATCCCTAGCTAGGCTCATCAAAGTCTCAAGCAAATAAGGATGTATACAGTTCTCAGGCTCCTCCAAAACCACAAGACTGAAACCACCGTATAAAGCGGAGATTATGGCAAGAATACGCAAAGTACCATCAGAAATATTATGAGGCTCTAGAGGCTCATCTAAACCTTTAATTTTAATCCATATCTCAACGCTAGTTCCTTCTATGTGTGGGATAATCTCCTCAACTTCGGGAATCATGCTACGCAATGTTTCTTCGATGCGTCCAAAATCCTTTCGCCTCTCAGTATAAAGATAAAGCAAATAACGAGCCAAATTTTCACCATGGTACTTCAGGAAAGGTTGTTCGGCAACAGAATTTTCAAGCCGAAGAATATCTGGAGCAAATGAATGAACAGAAATCTTTCCTATACTAGAGGCCAAATGATAAATTTCTGCTTCCATATCTGAAGGTAGAGAAGTTAATACGCTTTTAGAAGTCATTCTACCATAATAAGCTTGTCCACCCCCGGAAATTAAACCCCCTCTTGTCTCACCCTTAATACGAACACCGTACTCACTGCCATCATGAGTTATAACTGGTTCATTAGCCATTAATATTTGTTCAAAATATCTTTCATTAGTCAATTCTAGCCTGTATCCATACTTAGTACTTCCAATAAGCATTTCCAACACAATATGTACTCCTACGGCAGGGTTAAAATTAAAAGATAAGTCCCTCAAGCGTTTATAGCCTTCCAAAGCGGGTATCCCCTCTTTTGCATGTTTTGCTACCAATCGAAAAACCTTTGCAATGTTGCTTTTGCCGCTGGCATTCGGCCCTATGAAAACATTTACTTTTCCCAGTTCTATATCAACATTCTTGAGGCTTAGAAAGTTTTTAACATGAAGTCGTGTAAACATGGTTTTGACAAACTCCGTGCATTTAACTTTTAAAACACCCAATTTAAACATTGTTACTAAACATTACAACACTCAAATCGATTTTTTGTTTGAGTCATGAGCTGGACTGTACATGAACCGATAGATTAACCCATGTGGATACAACTTCTTATTTTTGCGCACCTATACAATTACTCTTCCAATAATTTTTCTAGATTATTCGAGCATAAAAAGCTTTTAGTGCACTTTGGATATTAGATTATCAACTAACCTTTGTACGGCTTGCCTCAAAGCTAGGGAGGCAGAAATCTCTAAACTCCTACTTTTAGTGTTTCCTACAGTATACAGTTGCATGAGACTAGTTCCCAGACGCCGCTTGTGCCAGGGGGATTCAGTAATCCTTTACTGACCAGCTTCTGCCACATGTCTGATGTCTCCTTGCAAAGGGCTATGTGTTTCTCATATCCGTTTTCTCTAAGTTTCTTTATAATGTGAGTGTATATTTCGATTCTTAACTCCGTGTTTAACTTGAGTCCCCACCCAGTTTTTTCACTTTTATCAAGATACTTAAGCCACTCCCTATCTTTTATAAACCTCAACGTTTTTGTTAACCCTCTCAAACTTCCAATAGTTATTCTTTCAGGTTTTAAACCATATTCCTTAAGCATCATTTTTATGAGTACAGCGTAGTCTATTCTCCAGCCATCAATGGGAATTATGGGATCTAAGCGAATCCTAAATGTGAATCCTTTTCCTTGGAGAAGCTTAGATGCTTCTAAACGCTCATTTGGAGGCGCTGCTCCCTTTTCGTAGAGTTGGGAAACTCTAGGAGGGTTAACCGAAAATGCGATTATGAAGAATTCATTTAAGCCTTTATCTTCCAGAAGTGGGGCTACGTGGCGGACACCACCCTTTGTCAGCAGTAGAATCTTATGGTTTGGATGACACTCTAGCACCGGTAGTACAGCTTCAATCAGTGCTCGGGTCCAGTCTGGCATAGCTAAACTGTCAGTTAGCTCACCAGCATTTAGCAGAACCCTTAATCCTTGACTGTCAGCCCACCCCAGAAACTGATCAAGAATCCTAGAAGCATCCGCTAAATTCTTCATTTTTGGAGCCTTATTACCAAAAAAAGTCCCATTAAGATAGCAGTAGCTACAGTTAAACGGGCAACCTATGAGTGGCTTAAATTCCCAGAAATGAGGACAAACAATATCCCCAGCCGGCTTACTAAACAAAGCAATAAAGCTAGAATAAAAAAACCTTCTAGGAACACTAACTTCCATATAAGCACCTTTCTCCAACACTCCCTTGCCTTCACGCCCAAAGTAAGAATGTAAGCTAGATGCATCCCTAACCAACTCGTCCCTACGAACATAATAGTGTGCAACACTCAAAACTTATAACCCCTTAAGAATTCTAAAACAGACTACTATAACCGTTGAAGGACTATGTTATTAATTGTTCTATAAACATCTTTACTTTTTCGAGAATCTTTATGAGGGAAAGAAGGAAGAGCTGAGGGGTCGATAGAAGGATAAATAGGATTTTATCGATTTTTGATGACACGATGTATTAGGTATGTATTTTTTGGTGTTTGGTATGTAGGAGTGTTTTTCTTAAATCTTCTAATACGTCTTGGAATTGGAAAAGAAGGAGTATATAGCCTCCTTCACAAGTAGTCAACAAACAAAAACACATACTCCCTGTGCAAAAAACATGCCTATAACATTAGGTCCTATTAATCTCCAAAAAATTAATAGAGAATATAAATGCTGATATTAATCCTGTTTCTGGAAGAGTTTAATACTGTCCATAGTTTCACGAATAATTCTTATATTCTTCTTTGATCTAATTGATATTTAGAACCAAAAAAGTATAATGGAAAGAGGAATTAGTGAACATTAAACATGATTAGCGATTTTATCTTTTTTGGGACATATGTCATTATGTTTATGCGTCTTTCTTGTTTCGTCAGGTTATAATTTATCTATCCAGTGAAAAGACAGAAGATGAGGGTCGGTTTTATCTTGTTTATCAAAAAATGGGAAGACTATTTTAAATGTCCAGAAAAATGTACCTTTGAATATTTTAAAAAAAGTAGATTAGATGGTAAACCCATTGCATATGCTTTAAGCCAAGCAGATGAAGAACTCTTGGCGCACTATGAATTCAAAACTAGTAAAACAGTACTCCCCTGTTTAAATCCATTTATTGGAAACAATCATCAGAAGCTGGAGAACTGGCTCTTGGAAAATTTTACGGATTTACTTAAAGAAAGATCTGCTTTGGAGGAAGAATCTGTAAACGTCTTAAAAAAAGAGTTTATTGATTTTCGTATGCATCTTTTCGAATTGTTGTATACGCATTCAATGTCGGAATCGCACAAGATTCTATTCTTTAAAAAACAGTTGAAGAAAGAAGGTTTAGATCCTAGCATTGTAGATGAAATTGCTAGATATCTAATTCCGGGAAGCACCCTATTTCTTCTTGAGCTATATCTCGGAATCTTATTTGATAGTACAAATATGTATGCCCTTAAGAAAGTTCAGGATACCATTACTAAACTTAAAAGGGACAAATTAAAGGAAGTTCTTGGAAAACCCGAATTATTGGTTACACCCTGGAAGCATCAAAATGAAGCTGTAGAAGCTTGGTTCAAATCAGGTCGGCGAGGAATTATAGAGATGGCCACTGCAACTGGCAAAACCTTAGTGGGGCTGAAAGCCGCCCTGGATTTATGGAAGAGAAACGAGAATGAGAAATTAGAAGTTCTTGTTCTAACGCATTCTATTGCAATATTAAATCAGTGGAGAAGAGAAGCAATAGATAAATTAGGCTTCATCGACGACCCCCTTTTAGATTATAAAATACCGTTATGTTACAAAGGTTTCAGAATTTCATTTAACACTCTACAAACCGTTTACAAAGCTCCTCAAAATTACTATGCGGATCTTTTAATAGTAGACGAAGTACATCATGCAGCAGCTATACAATTCAGGAAGGCTCTTGAACTGCCATGTAAATGGAAGATGGGACTTTCAGCCACAATTGAAGGCAAAGAGCGACCATACTATCTGGAAAAAAATTTAGGACGTATAGTTTATACACTTTCCCTTAGTGATGCCATCGAGAGAGGCATTATACCAGAATTTGAATGGAATATTTATGTGACATATTTGAGTGTTGAAGAAGAATATGAGTTCAAAGAAATCTCCAAAAAAATCCGTGACCTCTTTGACAAGATATCTCAAGACGAAAAAAATATTGAAAGTATTTCCAATGGAAAAATTAAGCGACTTGAAACTCTATCAGATTTTGTAAGATTGATTGAAAAGGCCAGATACGAGGGAAAAGAAATTCCAGATGAGTGGAAAATCTTGAGAGCACTAATATTTCAAAGGCGCAGAATTCTATATACCTCCAGTCCAAAAATAGATAGAGCACTGGAAATTGCAAGTAGAGAGGCAACCGAGAAGAAGTGCGTAATTTTCACTATGGATATAGAATCATGTGAAAAAATCGCTGAAGCGCTTAAGCCTTTTAACGCGTTATTTGTGCATTCTGGAATCTCCGATAAAGAAAGAGATAATAGACTCAGAAGTTTCAGAGAATCTCCGAGAGGTGTGCTTGTCGCACCGAAAATGCTAGACGAAGGCATCGATGTACCTGATGCAGAAGTTGGGATAAATGTAGCTTCGTCCAAGACGAAATTACAGTTAATTCAAAGAATAGGGAGAATCCTCAGGAAAAAATCAGGCAAGAAACCCGTTTTCCATCATTTCGTAGCGATACCTAGCGAAAAGGAATTCATCTTGCAGGAAGATGGGCTTAACTACTTGGAAGAACTATCATGGGTACTAGATACAGCACTTCGTATGGGCGTTAAGATAAGAATACCTGATAGCGAAATTAAAATAACTGAACTCCACGAGAAATCTGAAGAATTTGTAGGAAAGTTATTAAAACAGGGAGTAAAGATATCCGTCGGAAGCTATGGAGTTATTAGGATGGATAACATTCTATCACAATTTAAAGAACCAGTGAAAAATAGACTGATGAAAATGCTTGAGGAGGAGACAGAGAATCTTACGGACGAAAAATGGCATGAATTGTTACTTAAAGCTCACCGTGAAGAAGAGAAGTTAGAAGGCGATCAATTAAATTTGCCCGGAAACTGGTGGTTATTAATAGCAGGTGGAAGGAACCCTAAAATTATAAAAGAAATCATAGGGAAATCTCTCGGCATAACCTACGAGGATAATCCAGAAGAGTGAATAAAATTTTACATAAAGCAGAAATTATTAAGAATATTTAGACTTCTTAATGCCTTCGGGACACGCTATCTTATTGTAGTGATGATAGGGCTGCTGTTGTGATTTCTATCAATCCTTCGATTCCAAGCGTGATTCTCACAAGAGCCGCCACCAAAACGTTGTAATCCCTTATTTTGTTAAGAACTCTCCAGCGATCTCATAACCATTGTAAAACTATGATTTTCTTATTTCAGTTTATATCGGCAAATATGATTGTCAAGCAAAAAATAAGAAATTTATTATTTATTAAAATGAATTAAAAAATAATTATTGCTTTTCCATTTTTCTTTATTATTTTAGAAAAAAAATTAATATAAACAAAGAAATTTCATAGAATTTAAAGACAAATTACCTTTATGCCTCTTTTTCTTTACGTTTAGTACAAAATATAACGCCTCTTCCAACTCTAAAGTTAAGTGTTTCTGCTTCTTCTAGTGGGAAAGAGTTCTCGTATTCTATTACTGTGCTAATCCATAGTTTATGTAATTTCCATAATAGATTTTCTACGTCTTTTGGTACATCAATTAGTTTAAGCCCTATTTCTTTAGCATCGAAGAGTGTTATTGGAGCGCTGTGAGATTTATAACCTTCACATAGCTTCTTTGCTATTTCTTTAGCTTTCTCGCTATCACCCTTAAACATTCTTCTCGTCAGTAGTTTTTCGGCTAAGCTTTTTATGTATTCCGATAATCTTTCAAAATCTCTCAATTCTGTTATGGGTATTCTATTGAGGGTTTCTTTCAACACATCAAGCTTCATTTCTCCTAAATCCATTTTTGCGATCATCTCTATTGATTCTACAAAAGTTCGTACTGGGACATAACGCTTAGTTTCTGGGCTTTCGATCATGAGTTCTACGGGGCCAAGTTCTGAAGCCGGAAGCATTACTATTTCATCCGCTGCGCATGTCAAAAGTGTAGCAGCACTTTTAGCATATCGAGGAATGATAATTGTTAACTTTTTAGTAGCACACTCTTGAAGTAAAGTCCCTATGATGTAAGCCTGGTCTGGGTCGCCCCCATGAGAAAAAAGAATCACATCAATATTCGATTTTTCCTCAATCACAGATATAGCATCATAAATCTCGTCGACGTCAGGTTTCGATATTTCCCTATTAAAACTAAATAACATAGGAAGAACGACAGTCTTTCTAACATTTTCAAGTTGTTTAAGTAAAGGTTCGACTTCTTTCTTGAAATGTTCCAACGGTTCAGGTAGCATAGGTATGTATCCACTTTCACTGTACTTAAGTTTTTCAAACTCTAGCCCCTTCCTCATGAAATTTTCTGAGATTTAAATTCTTCGGCTAATTCTAGGGCACAATTTAATTAGCGTCACCTTCTGTGGGTGGTGTAGTTTTGCAACTTCTACCCAACCTTTTATGCCTAGAATAGGATTTTTTCGAAATCCAAGTGCCGATTTTAGGATTAATTTGAAAGCTTCTTTCGCAGACCGAAAACACACAACAGGTTATGCCCAGTTAACAGTGCCTGTGAATGAAGCGAAGACACCACCTAGAATTTTGAGGAGAAAAATTAAAACAAAGATTCTTCGAATTTATCATCTTGTTATGGTGTGGCTTGCTTCACATCCCCGTTTCCAAAATTTTTTAACATTAATATATTAAAAATATGGCAATATGAAGGTGAAAACTGGAGGGGTTTCTCCAGCCGTCCACAGAGATGCTTCCGAAAATAAAGGAGCTTTATCTGAACATATGGCACATCCTTAGCCCAGCCGCGTAAGTCCTAACACTAATGTTCGAGAAGGTGATTCAAATAGTTCTTAGTCAAACAGAAATCATTTGTTTAGATATTACTCTAAGTGATATGTGGCTAATTTTAGAATTAAACAATCTCAATGAGTTGTATGGCTTTTTTATATCTTTGTCCTATTTGTCCTTTTTTTTCGCATAAGTTTTCTATAGTAGGACGATCAAATAGTTGTATTTGTGGTGTTTCGTCAAAGATTTTTAATAATTTTTCTTCAGTTAGCTTTAAAACCTCTTCTCTCTGCATTTTATTTTTTAGTGTAATTAGAGCAACAGTAGATATTTTGGCTTTGTCCGATGTTTTATCATTTTTAAGTTTCTCGGCTAGTTTTGATATATTTTCCACAAATTTGCCTATATCATCTATCTCCAAAGTCTTTTTAATTTCGCCTACATGGACTTTTTTTAAATTTTCGGTAATCGGAAACTCTTCCGCGTAAACATCTACTTCAATATCTCCAAAATTGGGATAAAAGCAATTTTTCCATACGCCACCCACAATTTCTCTTAGAAATCCCCTCATAAGTGGCTCTAGCGCATATCCCTTGGATATCTTTACAATTTCCTTTAATTTATCCGGATTCCTAACCCATCTGGCCGTGAGTCTAGTGTCCGCTTCTCGGGTAATAATTACACCAAAAATCTCAGCTAACCTAAGAATATTATCTATAATATCTCGAAGCCCTATAATTTTTCCAAGTGAACTCTTTCTCTTTAACAGCCAAGCCGTAATTTTTCCACCAAAAAGAAATGGCAATTCAAAACCCATACCCTTAGCTAAATTGACTATGCACTCTTTAAGTTTTGCGTTCTCCTCTTTTGTGAGTTTGTCGGCTCCTTCATTCCTAGCTTTACGAAGTAAAATTGCACAATCTTTTAAATAATTTATGAGTTCGAAAATCTTTTCATCCTCAAACTCTTTAATATCCATATTAAAACACATCCTAATCTATTTTAATAGATATACTACAAGTTATTCCTTTTTTTTGGTTTTTGGTGGTTATAGGCTGGGATTTTCTCCAGAGATTGATTTGAGCTTCAGTTGTAAATGGAGTCATATTAAGGCTTCTTTTGGCGAAATGAAAAATGAAACGATTAAAATTATATGCAAGAAAAGCCTACCAGAGGCGTTTTCGACCAATTTGCACTAAAAACTTTTTACGTCCGCTTTTTCTAGCTGGAAACGTTCAAATTTATACAATTGTCTCCTTTTAATAAATTATTCTGTGATTATTGAAAAAACGTAACCAATAACCTAGTTGTGACAACGAGTCTATGTAGAAGTTAGGGACATTTGTCACCCCTTGCTGTTAATTGGTAGGATGTCCTTTAATTTAAACGCTTCTACGAACCCCTCAAACCAAGAGGCGTTTTGTGGAACGCCGAACCGCTCATAGGGAGTCTGGAGGGTTATCCGGTTCACGCAGTG